>Ga0114923_10002199_pt1 | contig 13294 bp, 16 predicted proteins | sample SumtaG_FD_89578 | JGI IMG/M metagenome (GOLD analysis project Ga0114923, IMG submission 89578) | Deep subsurface microbial communities from Indian Ocean to uncover new lineages of life (NeLLi) - Sumatra_00157 metaG | ecosystem: Environmental > Aquatic > Marine > Oceanic > Sediment | place: near... | reverse complement strand
GCTTTTCCGGGCTGTGATTTACAAAACTGCAATCTTGAAGATGAATTTGGAAAACAAAAGTATGTTTTGTATCAAAGGGAGTGGACTCTAAATGAGTGAAAATAATGGAGGCGTATGCCGACAATGCGGATTCGACGGAGTAGATGAAGGAACTGAGATGTATCCTTGTTCCTCTTTTGATGGAATGTGTTTAATATGTTACTGCAAAGAGAAGAGTCTTGAAAGATATTACAATGGAGAAGAATAGATATGAAATTTGATTTTGATTATTACAGAAAATATTTATTGCATGCTCCAGACCTACCTTATATACGTTTGTCAGATGTTGATGGCTCCAACGGGCCTATGATGGCTGAATTTAACGAACATGGTTGTCTTGAAGTTCGTGAAAACGCTCGTATAGATTCAAAAGATGCTATTCGACTTGCGAAGTGGATAATAGCTGAACTTACCTAAATATTATGGTGCATTAAGATCAAAACACGACATATCATAAAATTTAAATACATTTTTAATATTATTAAGGCCGATAAATAAGAGGTGACATTAAAATGAAAGTTAGTCAGAACTTCAAAATTCAAGAATTTGTAGGGCAAGAGATATATGAGAAACGCGGTGGAGAAAGGTCTCTACAGCTTATTGATAATCGTATTATTAAAATTGCTCAGCATATACGGAACATCTTGGGTACAATTATTGTCATTAATAATTGGCATTTAGGAGGAGTTTATAAAGAAAGTGGTCTTAGAGATCCTTCTATGAAACACTACTCACCAACATCACAACATACTTTCGGGAGAGCAATAGACATTAAATCTCCGGGAATTTCATCTCTTACAATTTATAACAAATTAATTCAAAATACAACAATACTAAGCAACCTAGGTGTGACAACGTTAGAAGATATAAATTTTACGCCAGGGTGGGTTCATATAGATTGTCGCGACTGGAAAATAGAAAAAGAAGAATTCTATATCGTTAAACCATGATGAGGAGATAGATATGTGTACATGTTCTTGTGGAAAGTATAATCGACTAGAAAAACAATTAGAAGATGAAAAATATACAGCATCTTTAGGGTGTGCGACTACCGAAGAGTTATTGGAAGAAATTCGAGTAAGAATAGAAATGGACGGAAAATTGTTTTATAGGACAATAGACGGCGAACTATGAAAAATGAAACTAAAGTACAACAAGTAAATATTCTTCTTGATAGGCTTCTCAAAGAATTAGGAGAAGTCAGTGTTAAGGGGCAGTTAAAACAAAATGAAATTAGAATGATTGATTCTATGTGCAAGAATGTTTTAGCATTCCAAAAATACGCAGATGAGAGTCAGGAAACTAAAGACGAGAGTTTGCAAGCCCAAATGAGAGTTATCGCATTAAGACGCCGAGAGATTATTTCTCAAGATAAAAAAAAAGAATTGAGTTAGAAATTGAGAATGATACAGATTTTTTATTTTATATTTGGCAGTTTGACATAATAGCATTTGCTCAGGATCTGTTTGGATTATGGGATGATGATAATTACTTATTAACTTTATCGGACGATGAAAAAGAAGATAAGAGAAAGGGTTTAACTGATCAGCAAAAAGATGTTTTAGAGAGAGTAGGAAATCTCTTTAAATGTAAGTTTAAGTCTGAGACTTTAAATGAAGAGGGATTAACAGACGAAGAATATGATCTCGTTAAAAAGTTTGGAACTGCAATAGTTAGTGGAAAGGGTCCGGGAAAAACATTCATAACTGCTTTATGCTGTATGTGGATGTTAATGTGTTTTCCGTATTCTCAGGTTGTAGTCTACTCTCCAAAGGAACACCAAACTAAGCAGGGTCTCTGGAAGTGTTTCTACACGCTGGCTAGATTTAGCAAAGTATATTTTGAGATCGCTTTTAATAAACCAACACCAATCGATCTTTGGATTAAGATACAGAAAAAAACAGTAGAGAGAATAGGAACAGATGGAGAGAGCAAGATAGCATTAGGAACAATTAATGCCTCGTCCGATCCCGAAGAGAGAGGAGAGACAGCAGCGGGACAGCATGCAGACTTCCAATTTCTTGCCGTAGATGAGGTTTCAAAAGTACCAGGACCAGTTATTCAGGCACTTATAGATACAAATAGTGAATCAATGAACTCTCTTATGTTAATATCAAACGGAACAAGGGAAAGTGGATTCTTTAGAGAAATATTTAGACCAACAGATGATGACGGTAATTTCAATAATCCTTACTGGCAGTGCATTAAGTGGAGTGCTGTAGATAGTCCGAGAGTAAGTAAGATAAAGATACAAGCAATGATTGACCAATACGGAGAAGATTCTATCGAAGTTCAAGTTGGTATATATGGAGAGTTTCCTGGTATAAATGAGTGGTCATTCATACAATGGGACGATTGTCAAAAAGCATTTGAAGATTACGATTTTCAGCCTAGAGAAGAGAGTCTAACGATTATGGGTGTAGATCCAAACGGCGGGGGAAATCGAGATAAGTTTACAATATATATAGAAAAAGATAAAAAATGCCTACATGCCGAGGAACTATCTGGCGATCAGAAAGAGTGTGTAGCAAAATGCGTTTTAAGAGCGCGAGACTATAAAGTAGATACAATCGTAGTAGATGGAAATGGATTTGGACACGGGGCATCTCAGGATTTATTACAATTTGAGAATTATCATGATTTCACTGTTCAAGTTGTTATGCCTCAAAATGTGAGTCGTAATAGAAAGAAGTATGATAGAGTTAGAGATGAGATGTGGTTAAAACTACGAAACGATTTAAAAGAAGGGCATATTGATTTATCTTGGTTTGAAAGACCAGAGAATCAAACACTAAAAGAAAAATTAAGAAGATCATTAACAACAATACGATTAAAAATAGATCCCAGAGATTCAGGAAGATTAAAACTAGAAAGTAAGAATGATTTTATCAGTAGAGGTGAACCCTCTCCCGATCTGGCAGACGCTATAGCACTAGTAAGACGAGTAGACGGGGAACTCTTTATACCGTACGAAAATAACTATTCACAAAAAAGATTGCTAAGACTAGAAAATGAAGATAATCATAAAGACTGGATGTTATATTAATATCTCAAAAGAGGTAAATTAGATACTTTTTACATATTATTCTAGGAGATTAAATAATGATATTGAAAATATTTGCAGTATTTTTTATAGCATGGTGTATTATTAGATGGACTAAAGAAGGAACCTAAATGGCAAAAGCACCAATATTTTATAATACTTCTAAAGTTAAGAAACATGACCATGTTCTTTTTATGGGAGAAGATGGGACTGGTATCACTTCAGAGGATAACGACCACTATCATGTAGGAGTTATAGAAACAGACAAAGAAGGGCAAGTAGTATTTGGTGAAGACGGTAAGCCTTCTATCTTATTAGGTCAAGCTGTAGATATAAATGGAGAACCAACAGATTCACACACTCATGAAAAAACTAACCAGATTACAACAGTAAAACCATCGCCCTCAAAACAAAAAGAAATAGCATTAGAAGTTTTATCTCACTGGTCTAGTAATAGAGTTTACAATGAAGAATTTATAAAAAATGCAGACGTAGCAGAAAATATGATGGTTCCTTCAAAACAATGGGATAAAAGGACTAAGAAGAAATTACAAGAAGACGGAAAGCCCTGTTTAAGCCTTCCATTCATGGCTAGTAATGTTATGACTATGTTAGGAATATATATGAGTCAAGCAACGGATATTTCTGTAGAACCAATGGAGTCCAGTGATGTTGATATTGCTGGTCCAGTTAACGCCCTTTTAAAGTATGTTCTACATAAAAATAAAGCAAAGTATCATGCTAGAAAAGCATTTGAAGATCAATTAATTGTTGGAATGGGAACGCTGCAAGCCCGTCTTGATTTTATAAATGATCCCAGAGGAGAAATTAAAATCGAAAGAATACCGTGGAGAGATATTGACTACGGACCCCATCAACTAGAAGATCAAAGTGATATGTTATCATTAACAGTTTCAAAGTTTATTGCTGTTAGTCAGCTAAAAGCTATGTATCCAGAAAAGGCTAAAATGTTTGACACGATGGTAAATGACTTTAAAGTAGATAGATCTAGTCAAGAGATCTTAAAGGCCCCATCAGTTATTTTGAGAAATAAAAAAAACATATTTAAAGTAGATTCAGATGTCGATAAATTACGAGTTATAGAATTACATAAGATTAAAAGGGTTAAAGTACCTGTTTTAGTAATGGCAGACGGCTCTAGGCATAACTTAGAATTATTTCCAAAACAAGTTGTTAGTAAAATAGAAACTATTCCAGGGCTTCAGTTACAAAGACTAATTAGAAAAGCAATTCACATAACAAGAGCTGCTGGACATGTACATCTATCTGAAAGTATTTCTATGCACTCAGACTTCAATATAGGTGCTTCTTATGGAATTAAAAGAGATAAAGACGTAGTTTCTTTTGCTCACACAATGGTGGATCAACAAAAGGGAATTAATAAATTAACGTCACAACTTGATCACTATGGTAATACAATGGTCGGTGCTGGATTTCAATCTCCAGAAAACTCATTTAAGAATAAAGAAGCAGTCAGAAGAGTCGCTAGCGGGATGGGCGGGCATGTAGAATATGATCCTGACAAAGGAAGAGGATTAGAAAGAATTGAAATGGGAAGACCTCCAGATGCTCTTTTAGCAATGCAGCAAGATCAATATGTTCGAATGCTTCAAGTTGCTAATATGCAGGGATTTCAACCAAACGAAGCACAAACTAGTGGTGTTTTAGAGAGTTTCAGACAAAGACAAGCTCTAGTCGGACATGAGTATCAGTTTGATAATATGAGACTATTATTTGAGAGACTAGGTAAAATTATTTTAGAATTAATGGATAAGATTTATTTTAAGAACCCAAGAAGAGCAGCTAGAATTTTACTTAATAGTTCCGTCGTTCAAGAACAATCGGATTTTGATCCAACGGCATACACAGAAGAACAGTTAGTTGAATTGCTACAAAGAGTTAATATAGCAGAGTTTGATTTAATTATAGCAGAAAGTCCTCATAGTAAGACACAAAGGCAGACAGACTTACTTATTGCAAGAGACCTATTACAATCTGGAGCAGATCCCAACCTAGTTGTTCCTCTTATGATGAATCTTTCAGGTTTGCATTCATTGAAGAAACTAACAAGTGCATTGTCTCAAGCAGATGATAAAAAGAATGAAGATAAAGCGTCTACAGACGAATTTCAGTTTGCAATGTCTTTTAAAGATGATGAGAAGAAAGAACAGATTGGGAGAGAAATGGGATTACTTGCTCCAAAAGAAGAAGAAGTAAGAGATATTCAAACCCAAGAAGAGGATATATTATAAGTAGTCTATACTGCACTCAATGAAGTTGAGTGAGTGCATTATAAATTACTTATATTTGCAGAAGTAAGGCGTTATTGCTGCATGTATGGGTGACGAGAGAATGTGACTCCATCTCGTTAAATAAAGGAGGAATTTAAAAGGGAGGTTAAATGTGAGTGATGACCTAAATGATCACGGTAAAGTGCAGGAGATAGATACTTCTGAGAACAAACCCAGTGAGGATTTATCATCCGAAAAAAACGAAGAGGTAGTTGATTATAAGGCTCTTTATAAAGAAGAACAATTAGTTTCAGCTAAAAAAGAAGAGTTACTATCACGCAATCAACAAAAACTTCGAAAAATGGATAAGTCTCGTAGAGAGGCTATGGATAGAGAAGCACAAATGAATCTTCGTGTTTCACAATTTAATAGCGGAGAACTTGATGAAATTAAACAGGTTGTAGTAGAAGATTATTCTTCAGACTACGAAGCCATGTTTGGTTTTGAAGGAGCGCCACCAGAAGACTTTTTGCAAGTAGCGGAAGAATTTGGAGCCTCTAAACAAGATATTGCAGGATATAGAAAAAACTGGAAGACAGTAAATCCCGCAGAATTAGCCGATGTTCAAGATGAAACACTAAGGAGAAGAAACGTGAGTGTAGAAAATGATAAAGATAAGTTAATATTGGAATTGCAAGCTAAATTAAAAGAAGACAAAGAAGTCAAACAACAAGTTCAAGCTCCGATTATTCCAGATGCGATGTTAACAGAAGTTAGCGGAGAGTCAGATAAGTCTAATGCAGAAACAAGTTGGGATACGGTTGAAATTCGAGAACAGAACAGGGATTCTGTTAGTCTAATTCAAGGAATGTCAGACGCAGATTTAGCTTCACATATTTCTGATATGGATAGTTAAAAACAAAAAGGGTAGGTGGAAATAAATGGCAAATTTAAGAGTAGCCAGTGGTGATTCTCTTCAAAAGATCGCTTTTAAAAGTGAACGAATTTTTAGAGAAGTGCTAAATGCTTTAACTTTTGCTCCTTTTACTTCTGGCAAGAATATGAATGACTTTGCGGTACTGCAACAGTTCAATATGGACACAGCAGCTCTGAACACATTCAGCCACGGAAAAGGTAGCGGGGTTAAAGACAGATTTTTTCTTCCTCTTGCTTATTCAGGCGATCCAGTTAAAAATGGATCAAGAGATGTAGTGACAGGTCAAGAAGAAGCATTAACAATTCGTACTTTCGATCATGAGATTGATATGTATGAAAAGGATGTTGAAACGGGTTCAATGCTTTCACATTTACGTTCGTTCGTAGATTTGAATATGGAAAGTGAAGTTGCTCTATCTAATTTCATGATAGATCATGTAGACACTCTTCATTTTAATGCATTAAACAAAGACAGCACTCCAACAGATTTTATTCACTTTAATAGTAGTAATGCTGTCACTACTACAACTACTGAACCAACTTCAGGGACTACAGGATCAACATTACTTAATCCTGAATTCTTGAAGTATGTTTCAGAAGTCGCAGCTACCGGAGATAGTGTTTTTGGTAACTTGAGTTCTTTTAGAATTAAGAAGGTTCCAATTAATGGAATTGATTCTTATATTCTTTTAGTCACTCCTCGACTAGCAACACAAATTGCGATAGATCCTACATTTGCTTAGTATGCAAGAGAATTGGCTAATGCTAAGTCAGATCCAATTTTCAAGAATGCAGTAGCTCATATAGGAGATATTCTAATTGTTTCTAGTGAGAAAGTTGCAGATGATGGCACCTTAGCTAAATGTTCTCTTATTGGAGCAAATAGTTTGCTTGTATCTCTTGCACGTCCTGAGGGATTAGCATTTGATATAGTACCGGGATCAAAAAACGCAGGTCGATCAGATTGGTTAGTGGGTCGTTGGTTTGTGAAAGTTTCTAAACCACAATTTGCTAATAGTGCAGGAACACTTAAAGACTATGGTTCTTTGGGTGTTTACTTCAAATACGCATAATAGGAGGTGAAGTAAAATGGCAATAGTAACATATTTTACCGATAGGCAAAGTGGGACAATTACGCCTCTTGATATTACGGAAAGATTGAAAGAGACTATCGTAATGAGTGCGCCAGATACGGCACCTGCTTCTGCTGATGTTATCGAGTTAATCGATATTCCAGCGGATATGTACATCAAAGACGGTTACGTTAATGTAACTAAAGTCGAAGGTGCAACTTGCACTGCTACAGTCGGTGATGGAGTCGATCCTAATGGGTATATTCTTTCATTAGACTTAGACACTCTAGGAGTTACCAAATTTGACGGTGCTCATAGTGGAATGACTGATTATGTTCTTGCTGAGCCTCATGTAGGTGCAGTAGCGTATTCGGCAGTAGATACTTTGGATATGACGCTTTCAAATAACTGCTCAACAGCAGAGTTTGATATTGTTATAATCTTTGATTATATCAGAGATACTTCAGAGTAAAGAGGAATCCTTTTGTACGTTGTAGGATAAACAACGTACGTCCTTACTATCATACTCAAGTTAATACTAACTTAAGTATTAGTAATTCATACTTATAGAAGGGGAATAAAATGGCAGAAATTACATCAAAACAAATTCATTCAGAACACACGCCGTCTATTAAAAACCTAATGGCGTGGTTAGAACTACTTAGCACATTAATTGATGAAGTTCATGATGATATAACTACAATAGCAACATTTCAAGCAGCATTGACAGCAAAACTAGATTTAGATGCCGGAATTACTGATACTGATTATGCGTCAACATTAACGGAAGTAGTTGCTCCAACAGCACCAAAACCATCGGCAACGCATACAGTTGCAGATAAAGATTTCTAAGAGGAGATAAAAGAAGAGCATGGCCTTTACACAAGACAGTAACGAGTTAATTAAACTAGCCTTTGGAAAAGTGGGTATTTCTGATCCATCAGGAACCCAACTAGATGAAGGTAGAGACTGGCTTAATATAGAGGTTAATGCTCTTCCAACAGAGGGATTGTTATTATGGCAAACTAATGAGAATTCATATTCATTGACTGCCTCGTCAATAGTAAAGAAAGCAGCTTTATCTAAGAGCTATAGATGTACAAAGGGAAATACTAGTTCTGCAAATGATGAGCCGGGAGTAGCTTCTGGAGCGGTTGAGTTTTGGATTGAGATTGCATTTGATGCTACTCACACTGAATGGGCATCTGTTACGACATACACATCTGTTAATGAAGTTGTTTTAGATAATGCAGTAATTGATATTGATAAATTAACTGTCCGAACCGAAGGAAATATAGATTACAGAGTTGAAATTATAACGTATAGAGAATTTATGGCTCTTGATTTAAAGTATACAGAAGATAGACCAACACATGCATATCTTCAGCGAGATGGAGCAATTACAACTGGAAATACAACAAATAAATTACGATTTTTTCCGCACTTTAACAACTTGAATGATATTATATTATCAAGAGAAATAATCAATATAACAGAAACAGAAACTAATGCAGATTTACCAGATATAATTAAAAGATTTTATAAATTATTTATATTTGCAATCGCACATCAACTAGCAGATAAATATGATCCAGATAAAAAAAGAAGTTTATTCAATCAATATGAACTAGAGAAAAAAAGGCAGTTGGGAAGATATACAGAAACAGACGATAGAGCATTTGTTGATGGGTACTTTTATGATAGTAATAACACGATACTTAATAATCGAATAAGTAGAAACTTCAGAGGAATTTAAATGGCTAAAGCGCAATTATGGGAAGAAGGATTTTACGGAGTCTTCACAAAAGGGGACAATCATACTGCAATAGTAGGTGGAAAAGTTCATTTTTATGTTCCAGGAGGAACAGTTGATAAAGATGCATTCGATGACGCAGATAAGTCTAACGTTGTTGCTAATCCCTTTACTCTTGACGGTAATGGAGAGGCTACCATTTATTTAGACGGGGCATATAAGATTGTAGTTAATGATAGTGCAGATGTGTCAACAATACGAACAATGCCAGAACAATCCTTTCAAGTTGATGTATTTACAACATTGTCAATTTCTAGTGCGTTATTGCTGCCTGATGGTACTGTTAGTGCCCCTGGACTATCATTTATTAACGATACAAATACAGGAGCGTATAGAATAGGTAGTGGAAACGTTGGATTTAGTTCAGACGGGACTTTGATATTCGATTATGATAGTACAGGTATAAATGCTATTGCAGGAAGTGAATCAGATCCTTCTTATTCAATTCTAACAGATAAAGATACAGGTTTTTATCATGCTGCATCTGGTAATTTTGCATACACAAGTAATGGATCTAAAGTATTAGATTTAAAAGATACAGGATTAGTTCATGCAAAAGGCCAAATCTATAATACTAATACTACTGCAAAAACAGGAGCCTACACAGTAACAGCTTCAGATCATATAATTCGATTAGATCCTAGTGGAGGTGCTTTTACGGCGACTCTTCCTACAGCCGTTGGTTTCGCAGGAACGGAATACGTCTTTACTAATGTAGATGGCGGATTCACAAATGTAGTTACTATAGATGGTGACGGGACTGAAACAATAAGTGGACATATCTCAGTCGAGTTGGGTGCGTTTGGATATTTAAGAATTTATTCAAATGGAACGAATTGGGAAATTATAGATTATAATAGTGGTTGGATTAATTGGACTCCTACCTATAGTGCAAGTGGTTCTATGACTTTTACTAGTGTTACTACTAATTATGCTCAATATAGACGATTTGGTACTGGATATGATATTGCGACTAGATTATCAGCTTCAGGAACTACCGGAGGAACTACTTCTAATACCCTAATTGCTTCAGATCTTACTCACGGCATAGCAGCAGATCAAGAATCATTTAATGGAACATTATTTCAAACTTCTACAACAGCCTGTATAGCTTTTTTAACAAGTTTTGGTTCAGGTAAAAATTTTGAGATAAGAGAGTATGATGGATCTAATATTTCTTTAGGTTCTGGAAGAGGATTTATTTTTAGTGGAACTTATGTGATAGACGCAACTACCTGATGACTATTGAGAGAATACCAGTTCCTATTAATTCTTCTCCTTATTTAGGAAGTGAGAGTGCAGCAAATAACTTGAATAGCGGTGTGTTTTTTAATGGGTATATTGATGGAAATTCTAAAAAAAGAAGTAGACCAGGGTTCGAACTATGGAAAGATTTAGGAACAATTGATCCTATTGACGGATTATTTTGGTCAGAGACAATCCAAAAGTTATTCGCGATTAGTTCTGGAAATATCTATAAAATTGATTCAGATAAAACACAAACTAATTTATCGGGAACAGTATTAGGAACTGCACTTCCAGTTATAGCAACAGAAGATAATTTAAGAGCTTTTTTTGCAAACGGCGGAAGAATTAAACAAACAAATGGTTCTGATAACGTGGTAGATATAACAGACGGTAATGCTCCAACAAAAGCAACACATGTAGTATTTTTTAATAATGCAATATTCGCAAATGATGTAAATAATGCAGTCTCTAAGAGAAGAGTTTTATTTTCAGATATTGGAGACTCGTTAACGTGGTCAGATAATTTTGTAACCGCTGAAGCTCATCCAGACGAAGTCGTTGCAATACATACAATTGCAGAACAACTTGTAGTTTTCGGTAAACAAACTACCGAGTTTTTCAGGGCAGTTGCTAATAGTCTATCTCCCGTTGCTAGGACTCATTCTATAAAAATAGGCACTGAGTCACCTTACTCGATTACTGAATTTAGTGATAGTTTAATTTTTATGGATAATAATAAACATATTAGGCAATTAGTCGGAACACAAATTAGTTATATATCAGTTCCTAAACTAGATGAAGAACTTCAAAAATTAGGAAACGTTTCTACAGCTAGGGGGTTTATTAAAATAACTGATAAGGGCCCGTTTTATGTTATCACATTTCCAGATGATGAAAAGTCATGGGCGTACAGTTTAATCACAGAATCTTGGAGCGAGTGGTCTTTTTGGGATGTTGATTTAGTCAGAAATACGATCTATTTGGGTCAAAATGCTGTAAATTTAACGAATAAGAATTATAATGTTTCTATAATAGGGTCTAGAATTGATGGAAAAATCTATTCAACAAGCAAAGAAAATAAAGATGACAATGGTACAGTTATCAATTTTGATGTTCAAACAGGAACACTAGATTTTGGAACTAGTAAATCAAAAAGATCTTATAAATTGCATTTAAGACTTCACAGAGGAGACGGAGTTGTTGACGTGACTCATGATCCAACGATCGCACTATCTTGGAGATTTGATGGAAAAACACAGTGGAGTGATCCGATTAATATTTCGTTAGGAAAAATTGGAGAATATGAGATATTTAAAACAGTCTCAACAATAAATCAATATAGAGCAATTGAATATCGATTGCAGAGTTTTGAAGAAGTTGAAGTTATTATTGGATCTTTAGAAGAAGATATTGAGGTAATCAACATCTAATTATGGCTAGATATGAAATACCAGAAAGCAATAAACAATTATTATTCTTTGATTCTCTAGATGGGTTACTAGATAGAGAAGACGAGATAATGAGTTTTTCAATTAGTAATGACCATAACATGGCTAGTTCAGATATTTTATTGGAAGTAGATTGTTCATCAAATGAAGTTAACATAGTTCTTCTAAACCCAACAATATTAAAAAAAGATAAAACAGTGTGGATTGTAGATACGAAGGGAAATGCATCAGTAAATAATATCACTACTAGTGGTTTTAATGTGAGCGGGAACTCATCAATTACTCTATCAATAAATTATGAATCAGCATTGTTATGGAATAATGGTATAGAATGGATACGACTAGTATGATTATTAGAGATTTTGTTAGTGCTGATATCATTGAAATTACAGAAATATTTGAAGAGAATCAGGAAAGCATTAAAGAACTTAAAAAAGATATACCGTACGATTCACAACACGCGTTTAATTTATTAAAGGTAATTTCAAAAAAAGAAGAATTTGTAATGTTAGTAGCTGAAGAAAAATATAAAGTTGTTGGTGTTTTTATAGGGATGATTAGTCCCGCATTTTGGAATCCGAATATTGTTCAAATTTCAGAATTAGCTTTAAACACGTTAACGACATTAGAAAATAAAGTACAAGCACAAATACAACTAGATTTATTGAATAAAGCAGAAAAGATAAGTTTAAAGTTTGGATGTAAGAATATGCTTATCGCCACGTCTCCAATATATTCAATGGGAAAACGTTTATCAAAGATAGGTTATAAAAAGATTTCAGAAACATACAACAAGGAGATAGTATAATGCCGCAGTTTATAATCCCAGCAATCGCGACAGTAGGTTCAGCTCTTATTGGAACAGTTGGTTCGGCTATATCAACGGGAGCACAAATATCAGCAGAAGAGGATGCAGCTCAATTGCAAATAGAAGCAGAAGAGAGTGCGTTTCAAGCTGAAATAGAAGCGTTAACAGAGGCTCTATCATCTTTTGAGGCAGGAGCGGGAGAAGAGTCCGATATTTTAAAGTCAGGGCTGACAGGATTAGAAGATTTATTCTCAGATTCAAAATCTGCATTAGCAAGATTGCTAACATTTTCAGAAGACCAGTCCGATGATTTTGGATTTACTGAGGCTGTTCAAGCAGGAGCAACAGATGTTAGTCAGACACTATCTTCAAGTGGATTATTTGGAAGTTCTGCAAATGTAGAAGCACAGGCTCAAAACGTAGTTAAGCAAAGCGGTATCTTAGCAGGAATTAGAAGGGATAATAGGCAGCAACAAATTAGTGCTGTTACAGCAAGTGCGGGATTAAATGCTCAAATTGGATCATCTATAGCATCTATAAGAGCAGCAAATACAAGAGCGCAGGCTCAAGCAGCGAGATTTAAAAATGTTACTAGAGCGGATTTATTGGGAAGAGGTGCGGTATCAGGGGGCCT
>Ga0114923_10002198_pt1 | contig 13295 bp, 9 predicted proteins | sample SumtaG_FD_89578 | JGI IMG/M metagenome (GOLD analysis project Ga0114923, IMG submission 89578) | Deep subsurface microbial communities from Indian Ocean to uncover new lineages of life (NeLLi) - Sumatra_00157 metaG | ecosystem: Environmental > Aquatic > Marine > Oceanic > Sediment | place: near... | reverse complement strand
CTACAAGCTAATATTCTTGAAGCGTTGAAAACACTCGATGCTGACAAAGTTTACAAAAACCGTGATGCTTTTGATAAAGACCTGATGGCAGCAATCAAAACTGCGGGTATCAAGCTGCCTGCGCCTGTCAAAAAGGCGATTCTAAAGGCCCTCTCCGAGCGGGACGAGACAGCCGATGTTTGTACGGACAAGAAGGGGAATCCTGAGCCGGATACCGAGCTTAGAGACTATGAAAATGTACCGTTAAAGGAAGATATTCACGAATACTTCAAACGTGAAGTCCTGCCCCATATACCCGATGCGTGGATAGATGAGTCCAAGACGAAAGTCGGCTATGAGATACCTCTAAATCGGCACTTCTATGAATATACCCCGCCAAGACAACTTGCAGATATCGAAGTTGATATTAAGGCCCTCGAAAGAGACATCGTGAAGATGCTGCGGGAGGTGACAGGATGATTAAGCCGGAAATAATCGAAAGACTCATAGCTATGGGTAACGTTGATGATTTGGATAGCATTTCTATTACAGAGCGTTTCTCAGATTTAGCAGAACATGACGAAATTAACCGACTTCACTGGAAAGACTGGAATAATGCTACTACTAACTTGAAAACTGAAGATTTAGTCGCACTTCTGAAGGCCTTGACTATCTGCGAGCTACGATTCAAATGGATAGGCGGTTCGGTATCTGCTGTGATATGGGTTTACAAGGAACTCGAACGAAGAGATTTGGATTTGAGTAAAGAACTTTATGATTGGATAGTTGAGAGAACAGAAAATCCATATGCCCCAACGGGTTCTATGCGATAACTGAAGACTTGTTGAGCAAAAACTATATGAATACAGCAACTGAAAAAACAAAGAAATACAAGCCATATCCTGAGTACAAGGACTCCGGCATTGAATGGATTAACAAGATACCTAAGCACTGGGAGGCACTCAGGTTCAAGTATACAATGGTGCTTCAAAGAGGATATGATCTGCCTGCCGAGCAATTCATCGAAGGGGAATATCCGGTCTGTGGGTCAAACGGCATCATTGGCTATCATAATGAATATACAACAAAAGGACCCTCTTTCACAATTGGAAGAAGTGGAAGCGTTGGTGAAGTGAATTATTTTGCGGTCAACTTCTGGGCACACAATACTTCGCTATTTGCAAAGGACTTCATTAGAGTCCTTCCCAGATTCGCTTATTATCTGCTTATAGCACTCGACGTAAAATTTTTGAGTGCAGGCTCTGCTGTGGGCACGTTAAATCGGAATTACATACACGACCTATTAATCGTCTTGCCCAAAAAAGGGGAGCAACAAAATATCGCTGATTTTTTAGATCGCAGGACTTCTGAGATTGATGAGTTGATTGCCAAGAAGGAGCAGCTGATTGAATTACTCACGGAAAAACGCACAGCGATTATCAGCCACACCGTTACCAAGGGCCTTAATCCTGATGCACCAGTGAAAGATTCCGGCATCAACTGGCTGGGAGAGATTCCGGAACATTGGAAGCTTGTGCCGACTAAATTTGTTATCAAAGCTCGCCCAGGAGCCATAAAAACAGGTCCATTTGGCAGTCAACTTCTTTCCTCAGAAATGTTGTCTGGGACTGTCAAAGTATATAATCAGCGTAGTGTTTTGGACCGAGATTTTGAGGCAGGCGAGAATTATATAAGTGAGGAGAAATATGAAGAACTCAGAGCCTTTACTGTCTACCCCAATGATATATTGATTACAACCCGCGGAACAATTGGCCACTGTGCAATCGTTCCAACTGGTGCTGAGCAAGGCATTTTGCATCCATGTTTGATCAGGATTCAAGCAGATGAACGAAAGGTCTTGATCGAGTATCTCTCACTTTTAATTCAAGATGGCACTACAGTCCAGACTCAACTTTGTCTTATGAGCAATGCCACAACAATTGAAGTGATTTACTCAGATTCGTTAAGAAAAGTGAAGTTGCCATTACCACCCATCAAGGAGCAAAAGCAGATTTTGAATTATTGCTCGATTGAAACAGCCAAAATTGATGCCTTAATAGCCAAGGTTATAGAGGCAATAGAGAAGCTGAAAGAATATCGCACAGCGTTGATTTCCGCAGCAGTAACCGGCAAAACTGATGTAAGAAGGGAGGCTAACTAATGCCACCGTTCAAAGCACTGTATTACCCATCTTGGGATCCCCCTGTTAAATGGCTTCGGTCGATGCTGTTATTTTTCGACCGAGTTGAGGTTATTAGGCCTACTGATGTCAATCCTCAATATGACCAAGCAAATGAGGCCGTATTTAACCTTATCCCCCACGCCTTTGGCGAGATCAAAAAACGACAATACGAGATGACACTGGATATAAGAAACAAAACGCTGCTTGAGAAAGCTTTTGCGACCATTGCAAAGAGAAAAACTCATAAACGCAAAGAAGCCAAACTGGTTGTATCTGACCAGGGAATCCTTGAGACATCCGGTTGTACCTTTCTGCACGACTCAAAACTTAATCGTTTCGTTTTGAAACTGCTTAAAAAACATTCCCTCATAGTACCAGGTCCAGCCGGAAAAATTGCCAAAGTAATAGGGGGAATAGATGGATTTCAAGTCGTGCACGAAGATGCTTCTGATCTGATCTTATCTCTTATCGCAGATCATTATGCAAGAAACAGGTCCCTCCGGAGTATCACAGACAAATCCCTTGCATACATGGTTAACGCACTTACTGCCGATTCCGCAACACGGGAAACAACTTCCGCCATGTCACTTGCATTTTCAATCCTTCGCATTGAGATTCCCAGTAATATCGAAACACTCAAACCCAAGCAGTATGTGAGCCTCAGGAAGCGATACGAGGATCTACGTGAGCCATTCCAACACGCAGTTCGGACACTATGCGATGACTACAAACTGGCCCAGGTAACCAGTAAAAAGCAATTTGAAGATGCTGTTCAGCAAGCAACTCGATGTTTCGTTTCTGAGACTACGAAACTCCGTGGGAGCCAGTGGGCAAAACGTACTAAAACATGGACTCTCGTGGGACTCGGTGTACTCTCAAGTTTCTGCTGCCTCGGTGCTGGCATGATAGTATTGTTGGGAGCAGGTGTCTCCGCCGGACTTCATGTCTATCAAGGTTTCCAAAAAAGCCATTACACTACAGAAAAACGTAGAGCTCAGCAACTCATAGGAGGGTTGAGAAGTGAATTAGTTCATCCAATACTTCTCAGAAGAATCGCAAAAACATGACAGAAATAACATAAATAATCGTAAGAGATAATATAGATGTGGAAGGAAAATAATATGCTTTACAGTATTGATGATAAGCCGATTACTGATATACCTCGCAGGCGAAAAGCAGATTTCAAAGCGTGGCGAGACAATCTGGTAGATTCTGATTATGAAGAAGTTTTTGATGCAATCAACAAATATGTTGACACGGTTCCTCCAGACAAACCGTTTGTTTCCAGCTTTATACCCAGAGCTATTTGGGGTGACGTACCTTGTCAGCCATTAATTGATGCTTGCAATCAAAATGAGGAATATGCAGGCTTCTTTTTTGGTTTGATTGTTTGGAAAGTAATGATAGACCACAAGGAAAAGTGGGTATTCAAAATCTCAGACAAAGAGGATGATGTGCTGGGAACCACTTACTGGCGAAGAAAATGAGGAATAGATGAGTAATTTCAATGGTCGATGGGAGATAAACTAATGAGTATATTGAATGAACAACAAAAACAACGAGCGATTGAGGTTATGCAGGAATATCTGGCCGCACCCAGTAAAGCCGAGGTTAAACCGTCGACCGAGACAAGTAAGAGAAGTTACCCGCTGGATGAAGAACGTGCCAAAGTTATCGATGAGCAACTCAGGCCATTGCTTAATAACTATATGGAGGGTGGTGTTCAGTTATCAGAGTTTAAATCCACGATTGATGGTATTAACAAGCGTAACAGCTACTGGGGCTTCAAGGGAATCAAGGGCCAGATGTTCTTTAACCTCATTGCAAAAGTCGCTACAGATTCTGATGAATGCGATCAGGAATTAAAGACTGCAATCAAAGTTCCAGAGAACGAAACGATTGCCTCAAGTCGAATCAAGACATTTGCCAGTTATGTCAAGCGTATAGGCCAAGAATGGGTAGAAGCTGGCAATGACAAACGTGGTTGCCCTAAAGTTAGCAGTGTCCCATTTTTCCTTTCCTACTTCTGGCAGATTCAGGATCGCGGAATCTGGCCAGTCTATTACACTAATAGTGTTCGGATTATGGATGACTTTAACCTGTGGACAGAAACCGGCGAATTGGGAGCAGATTACATAGCTTTTAAACAGATTCATGAAGAATTGGCAACGTTATTTACCAAAGCAGGTGGTCAACCGTTCAATCTCTATACTGTTGAACACGTTTTCTGGTACAAGGGTGGTACACAATTCAAAGAAAACCAAACTGGGAAGAAACCTGATATAAAAGATCCAGGCATTGTTATAATCGAACCACAAGTCTCTGATCAAGTCAAAAGACTGCCGGAAAGTTTTGTGCCCCCAATCATTTCTGTACTACCACGGATTGCAAGAAATGATGAGAATTTGATTGAAGCGGCAAAGCACTCCGGGACAACCCTTGAGAAAGCATTTGAAAAGTTTGTTGATTCGGCATTTACAATTTTAGGTTATCAAACAAAACCATTAGGTCAAGGTAAGGGCCGAGTGCCTGACGGGATCGCAGTTGCTCGTGATGAAAACTATGCAATAATCTGGGACGCTAAGATCAGAGCAAGCAGTTATAGTATGGGCACAGATGATAGAACTATTCGTGAATATATTTATAGTCAAAGCCGCGATCTCAAACGCAGGCAACACTTACAGAATATCTATTATTTGATTATCTCCAGTAAGTACGCAGATGACTTCGATGATTCGATAAGAGCAATCAAGATGGAAACAGATGTTAACGAAGTTGTACTTGTCGAAGTCGAAGCAATAGTTGAAATGGTTGATGCCAAACTGAGAAACCCACTGGAAGTTCCGCTTGGCTCTGATGGTTTCCAGCAGCTTTTCGCCGTTAGTGGGCTTTTGACAGCAGAACACGTTCGTGAGCTATTTATTTGATTTGGAGTAACCAATGCCGATAGACCACACAGAAAAAGCCTTTGAAACAGCGATAGAAGATTCTCTTTTGAGCCAGGGCGGATACAGCAAGGCTGATCCGGAAGACTTTGATAGGGCACGATGTTTGGACCCTACGATACTGATTCCATTTATTCAGGAAACCCAGCCTAAAGTGTGGCAGGCTTTGGAAAATATTCATGGTCCAAATACAAAGACAATTTTGCTGGATGACCTCGCAAAAGCAATGGATTCGCAGGGCAGCTTAAACATCATCCGACATGGCTTTAAATGCTTCGGCAAGCCCGTACGTGTTGCTTACTTTGCTCCAGCCCATAAAATGAATCCGGATACCCCAAGACTTTATGAAGCCAATCAACTTACAGTCACTCGACAGCTTAAATACAGTATGGCAAATGAGAAAAGCCTTGACGTAGTACTTAGTATTAATGGCCTGCCGGTATTGACGGCGGAGTTAAAAAATCCCATTACCAACCAGACTGTTGAACACGCCAAACATCAGTATAAGAATGATCGTGATCCAAGAGAAAAAATATTCGAGTTTAAGAAGCGTGCTCTTGTGCACTTTGCTGTTGACCCTAATTTGGTTTTTATGACGACAAGATTAAGCGGAAGAGCCACACACTTTTTGCCCTTCAACCTCGGTGATGGTACAGGAGCAGGTAATCCTCTGCCTGAAGACCGTTCCAAGTACAAGACTTCGTATCTTTGGGACTATGTATGGGCGAGAGACAGTTTTCTCGATATTCTGGGGCGATTCCTGCATCTGCAGATTGAGGAGAAGGATGTTGGTGGAAAGAAGATTCGTAAAGAAACAATGATTTTCCCACGTTACCATCAACTGGATGTGGTCCGCAAACTTGAGGCCGATGCCAAAGAAGTCGGAACCGGCAATAACTACCTTATCGAGCATTCGGCTGGCAGCGGTAAAAGCAACTCGATTGGATGGCTGGCCCATCGATTGGCGAGTCTGCACGATAAACAGGATGAAAGGGTTTTTGATTCGGTTGTTGTGATTACTGATCGAATTGTGCTGGACCAACAACTTCAGAACACCATTTATCAATTTGAACACAAACAGGGAGTCGTTGAAAAGATAGACGCTCAGACTAAGTCAACACAACTGGCTGAAGCACTGATGCATGGAACACCAATTATAATTGTCACGCTTCAAACCTTTTCATTCGTAACTGAAAAGATGAGCGAACTACCGAGCCGCAAATATGCCGTTGTTATTGACGAAGCACACAGCAGCCAATCAGGTGAAAGCGCTACTGAACTTAAGGGCGTGTTAGCTGCAGAGCGGATTCGCCAAGAGGCAAAAGCTGAGGCCGAAGAGCTGGGTCTGCTCGATTATGAAGAGGAAATCCTGCGTACTATGGCAAAGCGTGGCAGGCAGCCAAACATTAGCTTTTTCGCATTTACGGCGACTCCGAAGTTCAAGACACTGAAAGTATTCGGGCAAACTGGGGCCGATGGTAAACCAGAGCCGTTTCACCTCTATAGTATGCGACAGGCTATCGAAGAGAAATTCATTCTTGATGTACTGGAGAACTATACTACATACAAGACATATTACAGGCTTATCAAGTCTATCGAGGATGATCCGCAAGTTGATAAGAGAAAAGCAGCCCGAGCACTGGCCAGATTTATGAGTTTGCACCCACATAACATTTCCCAAAAGACAGAAGTTATGGTTGAGCACTTCCGCAATTTCACATGTCACAAAATAGGTGGCAAGGCCAAGGCAATGGTTGTAACCAGTTCACGCCTGCACGCAGTACGTTATAAAGAGGCCTTTGATAAATACATCGCAGAAAAAGGATACACAGGTATTCACACCTTGGTAGCATTTTCTGGCACAGTGGAAGATCCAGACGTGAAGGATAAAACCTACACCGAAGTTAGTATGAACCAAGGAATCCGGGAAAAAGAACTGCCGAAGCAATTCGCAACTGCAGAGTACCATGTTTTAATCGTGGCAGAGAAATACCAGACTGGGTTCGACCAGCCACTGCTGCACACTATGTATGTGGACAAGCGACTATCTGGTATTCAGGCAGTACAGACACTTTCCCGTTTGAATCGTAAGCCTCCGGGAAAAGAAGATACATTTGTGCTGGACTTTTACAATGATACAAAGGAGATCCTTGAGTCATTCCAGCCATACTACGAGCAAACCTGTATTGGTGAAGACTCCGATCCCCGTCAGCTCTATGACCTACAGGCCAAAATGGAGGAACAACACATTTATTACCACGAGGATATCGAAGGCTTCTGTAGAGTGTTTTTTAAGAACAAACTTACCCAATCACCGAGTGACCATGCGATGATGAACTCTTTTCTTGACCCTGCGGCGGCAAGGTTTTCAGATTTGGATGAGGATTCACAGGAAGAGTTTAGAAGTCTACTATACACGTATCGAAATCTTTACTCGTTCTTGTCGCAGGTTATCCCCTATCAGGACAGCGATCTGGAAAAGCTGTATACATACATTAGATTCCTGATTACCAAATTACCCAGAAGAGCTTCAGGGCCGAAATACGACTTTGATAACGAGGTGGCGTTAAAGTACTATCGTCTTCAGAAAATCAGCGAAGGAACTATACGTTTAGAGGCCGGCGTTGATAGTGAGGTTAGCGGGCCAATTGCAGTGGGGACAAGTAAGGGTGAAAGCCCCCAAGTGGAATTGTCTCGGCTGATCGATATTATAAATGAGCGATTCGGAACGGACTTCAAACCTGCAGACCAGTTATTCTTTGACCAGGCAAGAGAAGAAGCTGTTGCGGATGAAAACTTGAGGCAAGTAGCTCATGCCAATCCTTATGAAGGATTCCATTTGATTTTTCGTAAGGTACTTGAGGATCTCTTCATTGACCGAATGGAGCAGAACGAGGGTATCTTTGCAAGGTTTATGAATGACCCTGAGTTCAAGGCAGTTGTTGAGGATGGTCTTGGTCAACAGGTTTATGACCAGATTCGATCGAAATGAAGTTTCAAGGTAAATAGTATTGGCTCAATTCATGAAGCAAATCGACAAAACAATCGACACCCACGGCGCCTGGCCAATAAAATAATTAGAGAGTACATCGAGCGACGGCTGGCGGTGCGGAATTGAGGGCAACACTCATTAGCCACAAAGAAGATTCAGCGTTTCCTTCTCAATATCACCACCCAAGCCGAGAGAGTTATTTGCTTTACAGGATAAGATTGAAGGCGTTCGGGGGTTATGTGCTTCGGCTTTAAGCCATCTCACTGGGGCCACCACCCCATGCTACCGATGTCTACCTCCATTAGTAGTGTATGCCCCAATCCCATTCTTCTGCTTCGCGTCTTGCCTCCTCTCTTTCCTTCTCGAAATATTTTATATTCGAGGTGGCCCATTCGCGGACTTCTTTTATTGGGTGACTCAATAATTCTCTGAGTAAATCAATTCTCTTCTGGTAATAAGGTGCCCTTGAACCCCCAGATGAAAAACTCCATAGGTTTGAACTCAATTTGTTTCTCACTTCTTTGATTTTTCCGAATTCATCGATTAGTTTGCGCGCCAAAGGATGCCAAGATATTTTCTCTTTTTCACCTGAGAATACTGGTGTAAGATGCGCAATTGCCGTTGGCCCATGAGGTAAATTCTTCTTGCACCATTTTAGCAACCCATCCTGCGGGATCTCTGCAATTAACGCTTCGCTTTTCTCCTTTTCATACCCAGGTCCCACAATGTTTTCGAGATAGTGTCTTGTGCCCCAATCTTCACTCATAAGGGCCTTGCCTATTATGTCCCAGCATTCCTCGTAATATTCCTTGAGCAGACTCCAAGCACATTCTTGGCATTGTAACTGATGTGATTCCATGAAACTTTATCAGAGCCACACATTACAACTATCTCCCCAGCCAAGTGTTTGGCAAGTTCGATATTCCTGTTTATCCTAAGCAGTTTATTAGAGACAACTTCCCAATTGTGTCCTGCCATTTGAGACTGTTTTTCTCCAATCAATAAACCTTCTCGCATAATGATATTTCTGAACGTCGGCGCACACTTCGTAAACCTTTCGTCATTCTGATAACAATACATAGACAGAACTTCGAGAGCACAATTCGCTCCCTCTTGACTATGGTTTGCGATAGTTTGACAGAACTCAGCAATAAAATTCTCAGGAAGTTTATCCAATATTCTCCCATAACTAAAAACTCTTATATCACTAACTGAAATCTTATTCTGCTTCACTAAAGGCAACAATCTCAGCAAATGCTTCTCAGTCAAATCAAGGAATCTTGTAAGCCATACTGTATAACTACAAAGTTTCTCGTCTTGGATGACCCTTTCCATGGTGTTATCAACCAATCCTTCATCTGAAATACTCTCAAGAAAAGCCCCCAGCACATCGGGATTCCCATTTTCACGTCCAATCTCAGCTAAAATACGTAAGCATACTTCGATGAATTCTGTTCGCAGTCCAGCAGGCATAGATTGCCCCAATGCTTTCCCGAACGCGTATGCCTGCCTTTGTTCTCCTTCAAGAATGACCCGTACCTCCTTGAACCATGAATTATCGCCTGAAAACAGGCGAGCTAATTTATCAGCTTCCTCTGCTGAAATGTTTACATAGTCCCCCTTCTCATTCTTTATGTTCCTCCAATCTGGAACACTTACGACCAAACGCAGCTTTTCTCCTAAATCTTTAGGTTGCAAAATTTTCTCTAAAGAATCTATCCGTTTTCGAATCTCTTGTGGCATATCCGCCCCATCACGGTCTATGCAATTCCGTATGGACCTTAGCGCCTCCGGCCAATAGGCCCCCTTTTCCTTCACAATATCTCTCATGGCGGCCTCTAATTCACCAATCATTCCTTTGCGCAAAAGTCCACTTATCGCACCTCCCAGTTCCTGCTTTGCCAGCGATGATAACTCTCCGCCCTCGATGATCACACCCTTTAACAAATCAATGCACTCCTTCCAGTACTCCTGTATCTCTCTGCCACTCGGTTCATAATCTCTCCCGGGGATCCTCGTTCCCTGGCTTTCGACTAGACCGCCACGACTGAATGAATGTACTTCAATCGCGTGACCAATCGCGAGAATTCCAAGTATACGTTCTTCCTTTACCTCTGAGCCCAAAGCTTCACGCACTATTCGGAGCCGCTCATCCAAATTCGCTTGTGTCCCTGGAAGATATATTTGAAATAGCTGCTTAAATTGTCCTGTAGCATTGTTACCCCAACTCTCATTTTCTGCCGCAGCAAACCTAAGCAGAAGTCTAGCTACTTTGGGAAATGTCTCAGACCACCAACACAATTTTTCAAGTGACCCAACCAAATTTCGCCTGCCAGGCCCAACTTTTAACATCTGTTCTCGTGTCCAACCTTCAAATGCACGTTCGAGAGCATCAGTAGTTGCTTGAGGGTTCACTTCCACTAATGAGCGGAAGAGTCGTGAACCCTTTTCAGAATTTAACACTTCCGCATTGCCAAAAGGGCCTTTTTTACCGCACAAATCTTCTGTGAGTTGCTGTGCCTTTTTTGAAAAGTGCAATTTGCTCATTTGGTCGCAAAATTGTTCGGCTAAACCGGCATTAGAAACCTTGTCAACAATTTCAATCGCCTGTTTGGTTGGCTTTTTATCCCACCATTCTACCGCAAGTGTTATTGCTAATGGTATTGGAGTCACCCTCATAAAGCGTCCTTTTTGTTGCAAAATGCCTCTCTTTTTAAATTCTAAACATGTTTCAAAGAATTTTTCTTCTGAAACTTTAGCGATTTCTTTAGCCAAGAATTTCAAATGGTCCGTGTGCTCATCTTTCGAAAATTCAAAAAAATCAAATAGCGAACATGCTTTGAGAACATCAATCACATCATTATCCTTTTCTCCTCTACCCCAAAGCAGCCTATCAACTATATCTTTGTCCGATATCTGCCCAATATTCTCTTCACCCATATCTACCTGCTTTGCAAGTAATACCGCCATGCTTGGAAAATCTCGTGCGAATTCCTCGATCCTATATACAACCGCATCCCTTAAGCCTGGATAAGCTTCTTTGACTATTTGCTTTACTATACCTTTACAATGATCCTGCTTAAGATGAATTATTGGATTGTTAGGATTGCTGCTCTCTGGATCGAAATCTATGGTTACCAAACTTAACTTACTATCAGGTCTTGTTACTTCTTTTATAAGTCTCCTGTTGAGTTTCTGCTCACACTCATCAACAACAAGAATTCCAGATATGTTGGTATTACTCATATCGCAAACAAAATTTACTAATTCCTTTCCTCCCTGACCCGCATCAAAATATAAGACTTTGCTGTTTAATATCTCTTGCTCTATATCTGAATATTTTTTAGATGGTTTAAAAGCCTCCAAGACAAGTCTCGTTTTCCCAAGACCAGATAGCCCCACAACTTGAATTATTCGCTCTTTTTCAATATTTTCACGCAAAGAATCTAAATATTCTTCAAGCTTGTTATTGGTGAAATAGTTGTTTCTGTTCTGTTTGTATCCTTTCCACCTTTGCCAGCTTTGCAGACCAGGCGCTACATATCTTTCGTAGCATTCAAAAACATAAATTACTGCGGGCAAAAATTCATTTACCCAATCAGCTATTTTTTCAGCGTCATATATTTTGATTTTTGCAGTTCGCCAATCACCTCTCCCAGAGTTTTTTAATCCTTCTCTAAAACCATCAACTCGATCTTTTTTGTTTTTAATAGGTTTATGACAAAAAAGTACATAAGTTCCTTTGTTATCAAAAACCTCTTTGACCTTAGGCTTTAATTCCTTTTTTCCTTTGATGAGAACTTCCTTTTCGCAATCTGCTTTATACATAGGCTTAGCTTTGCACTGGAACAAGGTAAACCTATTGGGAACACGCCCAGCCTTTTCTGGCCCACCTTTCCATTGTATCCGCCCATCTTCCCCGCCATCTGCCACATTAATTTTCAATGAAACATCAACAGCGGATTTGGAAATGCTATTGGCATCCGCTTCTAAGTGAAGCAGTTTCTTAAGTAACCGAGTCAACTGTTCTGGAGTTAAATTTTTGATATGTTTTGATTCAACTTCTAATGGCCCCATATTATGCCCCTATATATCTTTAAATAAATCATACCAGCACTGCTATACCCAACGACTAATCCCGCGATGTTTCCTCCCCGTTGTTGCTCAGCCAATTTTACCCCCAAATCCCCCCATCCGTCAATAAAAAAACCGCCCGCCGGCGGCTCCTCCAACTAACGACCAGCGACCAAATCAAAACTCCGCCCTCGGCGGTTTGCCAATAAAATAAAATTAACTAGAGTAACGTTGAGAATGAAGTAATATTTCCCTTTCTGTTGAGGAAATTATCGGATAAAATAAAGTCGGCAATTAAATATTGAAGTTCACTGAACTTTTGGCGTTCCAGTCAAAATCGCCAGTTTTGAAACACAGAAACGCAAAAGAACAGTGCCCCGATATGGGGCACTGCTTGCGTGTTCTGTGTAGGCTCTGGCGAGCCTTGACTGGGCACAATATAGCGGTGCCCTTTTTTTATGCGCCGCAATTTAAAAATAGGGAAGAAGGTATGAGCTAACAATTAGGCCAACGCTTTATAAGAGGAACAGCGGAATGTCAATTAATAAACTATCTCACGTAATCGTGTTTGCGATTATTTTAAGCTTGTTCGCCTATTTTGCGAGTGCCCTATGGTCTGCAATTTTCATAGTGTCACTGCCAATGGATAAAGACGCAATTGTCGATGCCGTGAAAATCGGCGAAACCGAATATCACCTCGAATTCAAAAACTGCCTGGCTAAACTAAAGTACGATCACAATGTCCGTATGCGTGATCGCAACCGCTATTGGATATACGGCGAACTTGTTGTGGGTGGTTTAATTGGCCTGTTCGTTTTCTATTTCGTTCCAAGGTGGAGGAACACCTTGGACATTAAACAAGATATGTCAGGAGTCATTGGCGGCGGGGTAGTTCTTGGTGTTTTAGTTGTGTTAATTGTACCAATGGTCTTTAGTTGGGTACTTCCAGCCCCTGTGAAGTGGCTTCCAAAAAACATTGTTGAAATTGCTGAGTCTCGTCAAAAGGATGTGTTGTCAGGGCTTAAGTCTACGGCAAGATATCTTGATGACGAAGGAATAGATTGGGGGGGAATATACGAACATCCATAATATGTCATAAAATTGTGTAAGGATTTTTATGAGG
>Ga0114923_10002196_pt1 | contig 13297 bp, 14 predicted proteins | sample SumtaG_FD_89578 | JGI IMG/M metagenome (GOLD analysis project Ga0114923, IMG submission 89578) | Deep subsurface microbial communities from Indian Ocean to uncover new lineages of life (NeLLi) - Sumatra_00157 metaG | ecosystem: Environmental > Aquatic > Marine > Oceanic > Sediment | place: near... | reverse complement strand
CTTCACCGAACTAGCTGGTCCAAAATTGGACCACAAGAGAGCCCTCTACTATGCTGCTCGATGTTACGAGCAGATGGATGATTGGGAAAATGTCAAGAAATTCTGTAAAGCATATCTAGTTATCAAACCGAAGGATCGTGAGGTCTGGGAGATGCTTTCTGAAGCTCACAAGAAACTCTTCGAGTATGGAGAAGCAGATGACGCAAGGGTAAGAGCATCCAATCTCCCCGAGAAAGATGAGGAAAACTAGTCTACTTGGACTTCACAACAGAATTGCGTAAGTAACCAATCTTCTCAATATACTGTTCAATATTATCACCATCTTTGAGAAACTCTGGAGGGTCACGAACAAATCCAACACCAGAAGGAGTTCCGGTGATAATCACATCACCTGGTTCTAGGGTGAACGCCTTTGACAAGTGAGCGATAATCTGTTGTACATTGAACATCATATTCGAAGTGGAAGAATCTTGCTTCATTTCACCATTTATTTTGGTATAGAGTTTCAGTCCCTGAGCATCTCCTAGCTCATCTTGAGTCACAATGCAAGGTCCCATGGGACAGAAGAAATCAAGAGATTTTCCACGGATCCATTGTCCATCTTTGCGTTGCAGATCACGGGCAGTTACATCATTTGCAATTGTGTAACCTGCAATATATTCCAACGCATTACTTTCTTCGATATCTTTGCCAACCTTGCCAATCACTATTGCCAGTTCTACTTCCCAATCTATCTTATTGGATATTTTAGGAAGGGGGATAGAATCATTGGGACCAATAACACAGGAAGGCCACTTTGCAAAGATAACTGGAAACTCAGGAGTTTCAGAGCCAGTTTCTTTGATATGTTCCAAGTAGTTTTTCCCTAGTGCGATGATTTTTCCAGGACGACGCAAAGGAGCCTCAAGAGTAACCGAATCCAGAGGATAGGCCATCATCCGCTCATTGAGAGGAGTTTGTTCATATTTTTCTACAATTTGTCGAACTACCTCAATTCCTGATTCCCACTGCAATAGGTCCATCATAGTTGTGGGAAAGTTTTGGCCACGAACGTGGTATTTGCGACCAAAATATGATGCTGCATCAGGAATGTCTAGAATTCCGGTTTCTAATTGAACTCCAATTGATGGAACTCCCATCCTGGAATATGTGACTAATCGCATAGCATCTAATGCTCAACCAACTCATTTATCGTTTATTGTAATGTAGACAAACCTAGACATCAAGCTGTCTGTTCAGAAACGACACTGGATTTGGATTGAACACGCATTGCCTACTGGACCTTTTCATTGGTAATTTCCTATCAAAGTCTAGAATCATGCGTTGACCAGCGAATATATATCCGATTATTGGTATTTCTCAAACGAATAACGTTTGTCAAACATCAAATGAGAGGATGGTCTATGCAATCCAACGATGAATATGCAATCGCAACCAATGGGCTTTCCAAGGCCTACAATGGATTCATTGCTTTGAATAACATATCACTCAAAGTCCCAAAGAAGTCGATATTTGCATTTCTTGGACCTAATGGCGCAGGAAAGACTACAACAATAAAACTACTCCTTGGTCTTACAAGGCCAACAAGCGGTAGTGCAGTAGTCCTTGGGCGAAACATTCTAGAAGATAATGATCAGATTAGACAAAACGTGGGATACCTGGCACAGAACCCCAAATTCTACAGTAATTTGACAGCCAGAGAAACTCTGCGTTTTGTTGCATGTTTATTTTTCAAAGGACCAAAAGATATGATAGAGGAAAGAATTGCATATCTTCTCAAAGTGGTTGGACTCGAAGACAAATCAGACAGACCAATAGATGGTTTTTCTGGTGGTGAGATGCAGCGCTTGGGGATTGCACAGGCGCAGGTCAATTTCCCAGAACTGCTCATTTTGGATGAGCCAGCTGCGGGATTGGATCCTCATGGAAGAGAACAAGTTCTGAAGATAATGGAGTCTCTACGTTCCGAGTCTACTATATTCTATAGTACACACATACTTAACGATGTTCAAAGAGTCAGTGATAGAGTAGCCATCCTGAATAAAGGAAATCTGATAGCACAGGCACCAATCGAAGAACTTCTAGCTGGAACTAGAGAAGTAGCATATTCTCTTGAGCTGGAGGGAGATACACAGCAGGCATATACCAGACTTTCACATGAGTCTTGGGTAACAGCAATTTCAGAGAGAAAAGAGAATGGTAGAACCCACTGGATCATAAATGTCAATGACCCTTCAAAGGCAAAGAAACGAATTCTTAGTATGGTTCTCGCTGATGGTGGTGCAGAAGTTTTGGATTTCGGTCTGAAACAGTATGAGCTAGAGGATATCTTCATGTCATTAGTGGAAGGTAGCGACAATGATGACTAAAGATGTTTTTGAGCCCATTACTGTGACTGGATGGAGAATGGGACTCTCGACTTTTCTAAAGAAGGAACTTAAGGCTTGGTTTGGCTCATCTATTTGGTTGAAACACGCACTTCTCTGGAGTGGAGTTCTTTGCTTAGTCGGATTACAGAGCATACCGGATCCAAGTCCAGATGCTGGTCTGCTCCCGGTGGTCATGATGGCTGCAATCTTCCCACCAATTGGTGCGATAATCCTATCGTATGAGATGATTCTTGATGAGAAAAAAACTGGTTCAGCTGAGTGGGTTCTTTCAAAGCCTGTTTCAAGAACATCATTCATTCTCTCAAAATTCATACTTGCTACAATTGGTTATACAATTTCAATGCTCTTAATTCCAGGATTAGTGATTTATCTGATATCGCTTACGTTTGGTATGGCACCTAACATATTTGGGTATCTAATGTTTCTTGTCCCCTTGATTCTATGGCAGATGGTTTTGTCATTCTTAACATTGTGTATGGGCACATTTTTTGAAAAGGCAAGCTCAACTATGATTCTGCCATTCACACTCCTTCTTTTGGGAATCAATATAGGTGAAGATCCTATCATTGGTCCTTTTGGTCCATGGGGACTCTACAAAATATCAATCAGCTTTTTAACTGGAGAAAACTATCCAATCTATCCAGTCATAGTTTCGTGTATAGTGCTCATTCTTCTAGTTGTGATAGCTGTTTGGCGATTCCGCAAGCACGAATTTTAGTGTCAGTATCTGTATCAGTCAACGAGTTCTTGTTTCTTGGATGGATTGAATGAATGGATAAAAAGAATATCTAAAATGACCTAATCCCATCATTAACCGCAATTATGACTCGCGCATACCATTCGTCTGTGAATTCGTATTCCCACACGTGAAACTGAAACTAGGGAAAGTTTCATCAAGCAACTATCTCATTAGTATCCTAGTTCTCGTAGGTTTTTTCAGAATATTCCATAACCTCGTTCTAAAGAATCATTTATCCGTAGTGGTGTTAAACACCCCTCGGTGTCTGTATTGACTGACGAAAGGTCCCTGAACGAACTACCAGATCAAGTCTTTGTTGCATTAGGGCGACGAGGAATGGAACCACTACCACTGAAGGAATGCACGTACGAGTGCGATGGTGATGAATTGCACCTTCTTGAAGTAAAGCAAACCAAGGACCATCCATCCGAAAAAGGCGTGGATGAGATTACAGCAGATTGGGTAGTTGAATGCAAGAAGTGTACCAGATCATTCACAATTCGATGCATCAACCGTTACGCAGACGGACAAAAGATAGATACAAGAGTAGACATACTGGATGATACAGGTAAGAATCTTGGTTGGTTAGGAAGCTATTAGGTGATTGAAGTGGCTCGGACCTACAAAATCTCTGTTCTGCCCGGTGATGGTATCGGTCGTGAGGTAGTACCCCAGGCAGTACGAGTTCTTCGTGAAGTAGAAGAACATGTGGGTGGATTCCAGTTGGATCTACACGAGTTCGAGTGCGGAGGAGAATACTACCTTCGAGAGAATAGAGAATGGTCAATCGAAGCAGAGGAGTTTACTAAGAAGGAAGCAGATGCCACTCTATTGGGTGCAATTGGAGCAAATGATGCTGATGGAAAAAGTGTTAGACTTCCTGATAATAATCTAGCAGGATATAGCATCGTCATTGGATTGAGAATTGAACTTGAACTGTATGCTAATGTGAGACCTGTGGCTCTCTTGGATGGCATTTGGTCACCACTCAAGAACAAGACCTCAAATGATATCAATATGGTAATCATTAGAGAGAACACAGAGGGGCTCTATGCTCCAGATAGTGGAAAGTTGACAAGGGACACAGATTCTGAAGTTGCTGTTGATCGTAGAATTATCACAAGAAAGGGTTCTGAGAGAGTGACCCGATATGCATTCGAACTTGCCACTAGTGGCTCAGGAGCCCCAAGTGATGGTGTGAAACGAGCAACTTGTGTTGATAAGAGTAACCTACTTGCAGGATGCCAGCTCTTCAGAGCATCATTCGATAAAGTTGGAGCAAAATATCCTGGTGTGGAGAGAGATTATGCATATGTGGATGCATTCACTCAGTGGATCATCAAGAAACCTGAATTCTACAATATCGTTGTTGCACCAAATGCTTTTGGAGATATCATAACCGATCTAGGCGCAGCGATACAGGGAGGTCTCGGAGTAGCTCCTGCAGGAAGTATTGGCGATGATAAGGGAGTATTCGAACCGGTTCATGGATCTGCGCCAAAATACTATGGTCAAAATATTGCTAATCCAATTGCAGCTATTCTTGCAAGTGGAATGATGCTTGATTGGTTAGGGACACGTAATGGAAACAAAAAGGTTGGAATTGCAGCAGATATTGTAAGAGAGTCTGTTGCAGAAGTTCTGAAAGAAGGTAAGGTTAGAACTAGAGACCTCTGTGTAGGAGATTGGAGCAGTGTCACACCAAGCTCGACTGAAGAGGTCACCACAACTATCATCAAGAAAGTGAAGACAATAAATTCTGGAGGGTAAGGGTTTGGGATTTACTCTAGCTGAAAAATTACTTGCAAATCATACTACAGATGGTAAAGCAACAGCAGGAGATATTGTTGAAGCAAATGTTAACCTGCTTATGGTCCATGAGGTACTAGGGTCGAGAATTCTATCAGTTCTTGACGAGATGGACTTCAAGAAGGTCTGGGACCCAGAACGAATTGTTGTAGTCAATGATCATTGGGCTCCGGCTTCAGATATCAATAGTGCTGAGATTCATCGTAGAAATCGTAACTTTGTAAGAGAACAAGGAATCAAACATTTTTACGATATTGATTGTGGAATCTCCCATCAGGTTCTACCTGAGAAAGGATTGATTGTCCCGGGTGAATTGATTATTGGTAGTGATTCTCACTCAACCACATATGGAGCCTTTAATGCATTTTCAACAGGACTTGCCGCAACAGATTCAGCATTGATTCTAGCAACAGGTTCGTGCTGGTTTCGTGTCCCCGAATCAATTCGAATCGAGGTGAACGGAAACCTTGAGGATGGGGTCATGAGTAAGGATTTGATTTTGAAGATCATATCAGACCTTGGACCAGATGGAGCAAACTATCAATCAATGGAATTTCATGGTGATACAATCGATACCATGATGGTTGATGAAAGAATGACAATGTGCAATATGTCCGTAGAGGCAGGTGCAAAATGCGCTCCAATGATGATTAACCCCTATGTAGAGAAGTGGATGGAAATACTTGCACCGGAGAAACACTGGAAACCGACCCTCCCAGATAGTGATGCCGAATACTGTGATTCATTAACATACGATATCAAGAGCGATCCGCTTGGTCCAATGGTAGCCACTCCAGATAATCCGACAAATGGTAAAGCTGTTAGAGAAGTAAGCGGAGTTCCAATAGACCAGGCTTTCATTGGCTCTTGTACAAATGGGAGGATTGGAGACCTCAAGATCGCAGCGAATATCCTGAAGGGCAAGAAGGTCAGAGAGGGGGTTAGACTAATCATCACTCCTGCCAGTAAACAAACATACATGATGGCTCTAGAGAGAGGATTCATCAAGATTTTCATGGATGCGGGAGGAATTGTCACTAACTCTACGTGTGGAGCTTGTGTTGGTGGACACTTGGGAGTACTTGGAGCTGGAGAAGTTTGTATCTCTAGCACGAATCGTAATTTCCGAGGAAGAATGGGACACCAAGATTCAAGGATATATCTTGCATCTCCTGCGACTGTTGCAGCCAGTGCATTGGCAGGAGCAATAACAGACCCCAGGAGTGGATAACAATGACTGATGCGTTGAAACCAATTACTGGAAAAGCATGGGTCTTTGGTAACGATATTGATACGGACCAAATTATCCAGGGACAGTATCTCACTCTTCTCAATTATACAGATATGGCGAAGCATACCTTTGAAATTCCTCGACCTGTTTTTTCATCAAAGGTAAAGAAGAATGATGTAGTGATTGCGGGACGAAACTTTGGAGGAGGATCCTCCCGAGAAGAAGCCCCAAAGGTCCTATTGGAGTCTGGTGTAGGATGTGTAGTGGCAGAATCATTTGCTCGTATTTTCTATCGCAATGGATTCAATGTGGGGCTTCCTTTGCTTATCATTCCGAATGTTGCTAAACTAGTCCCAGATGGTGAAACGGTAACCGTGGACATACGCGAAGGGACATTATCAATTCGCAGTAGTGGGGATGTTCTTCATGGAAAACCATTACCATCAAGAATGCTTAACCTCCTGAAAGAAGGGGGAGCTGTAGAATGGTATAAACAGACTGTTGGAAAACACTAAAAGGCCCCAATAACATTTCGCACTAAATCAGCACAGAGAGGACTCACGATGAACGTACTTGTATTTCTCCTGATATCGATAATTGCGCACGCAATTCCGATACCGTTCTCATCCGAATACATGAGACCTAACCGATTACTCAAATGGCTACCTATGCGTCTAGTGTGGGGTACAGCCGCTTGGGCCATCATTTGTCTATTATTCGCGATGACACTACCATGGGCTATCCTAAGCTTGGTTATGAGCTTGGGAGCAATAATGATGATAACTAGTGGTTTTCGTCCGGGCGGAGATATCGAGCAGATGCTTGAAGGAATTAGAGTTCCATTCACATGCATCGGTCTGATAATCCTCATCTTGGTTCCCGGGTTCTCTTCTGTCATCAGCTGGACATCAGATGTTTCAAATGCAGAGTATTTTGATTCTATGATAACAGAAACTGATGATCCGCTCTTTGTAAATCCAATTCCCGATCGAATGGTCAGACTAGTTACTGAAGAATATGCAATGTATGTTGCTAGTCAACATCTTTCATCATTTGGTTCTAATACCATAGTATCAGCTGCGCATATCACAACGCAAAATGGAACACTGGTGTGGGTGTGTACGATTACATCTACGAATGTCCTTGCAGAGAATTTTGTCAAAGGATTCATTGTTGTAAATGCAAATGATCCTCAATCAATTTCACCACATGTAATTGAAAACACAACCATTCCAGTGGGTGAGGGACTCTTCTGGGACAAGGACATCCAATTTGGCAATTACCTACAAGATATGACTGCGGCATACCAATATGCGTACCCCACATGGGACCCAATCGGAAACATAGTCTATGTTCAAACACGAACTCCGCTTGGATTTGATTTTGTTGAACGTGCTAGTGGTCCAATTGTATTCTGTGAAAATGGTACGGTTATTGCATTTGATACAATCGCTAACACACCGGATTGGATTACCCAAGCATATGCTGAAGAATGGCTTGAGAGACAAGTATCTCGCTGGGGAGGTTATCGTCGTGGAGATGGTTTTGACCTCTTTGCGGGAGGTTTCCTCTGGATCATTGCTCCATCAAATGATAGACTTGAAATCCATGAGGATACGAGATATATCATCAATCCAGACTCTGGAAGGGTTGAAGCGTTCATAGCTGTTCATCCTGTAGGGGCATCTAGTAGTACTCTTGCAGGAGTGTTCCGCGCAACTCAAACAGAGGTATTCTATCACGATCTTAGTGCTGAAGGTTATGTCAGTGGTGACGCAGCATCAGCGAATGTGCTAGCACAAATTGGTGAAGTTGCAAGCGGTTTCTATTACGCATCAATGCCGCTTCTATATCCAGTACAGATAACTCCCACAGAAATAAAGTGGACCTGGTATACTCCTATCTACTGGGCAGACGCATACTGGGATTCAGACCTTGAAGAGTATGTTGCTCAGAATATGAGGCTTCATGCCCTAGGTCTTGTGGATGCATCTAACATTGATAGGTATGTATGGCTACCTCTTGGAGGGGCTCTGTCAGGAGAGGAACTTGTCTTTGAGGTCAGAAGTGATTATGTTGAACTCTTCGGAGGAGTTGTTGAAGAAACTCCAACTGATACATTCAACATGACGGCGTCTGTAGTTGCCAAGGTTTCCGATATTGTTGATTCAAATCAACACATCATTCTTGAAACTGATAATGCAACTATTCAGTACATCGAGGGTGCACGTGCTTGGATGAACTTGACTGACTGGTACACTCTACTTCTAGATATTGTTCCATCAGATAGTTTCACAGCTACAATCCAAATAGTTGATGGTGTCTACAGAATCATAGCAATTGTCAAGAATTAGAAATAAATGAAATGAAGGGGAATTTCCCCTTCTACTTCTTTTTTAGATATTATCTCGGAAAGAATTCCTTGTAAACTTCTCTTTGAATGAGGAACCGAAGTATTTCTGCAGTTCCACCGCCTATAGTCATAAGACGGGCATCTCTGAGAAAGCGCTCAACAGGATAATCTGTAGTGTAACCAACTCCTCCAAGAATTTGGAGTGCATCGTTGGTAATTTGGATTGCAGCCTCTGTTGTATAGAGTTTAGCAATGGAGGCTTCTTTTGTAATTTTCTGACCTTTATCATACATTCTTGCTGCAGTTAGAGTCAAAGCGCGACCAGCTTCCAGTTTCATCGCCATATCAGCAACCTTGAAGCTAACACCTTCGAATGCTTTGATTGGTCTACCAAATTGATGTCTCTCAGTAGAGTACTTGACTGCGAGCTCGTACGGAGTCCTACCATAGCCAATTGCCTCTCCAGCAATCGCTGTTCTTTCAGAATCCAGCTCATCCATTAGAATGTGGAAACCGTCACCAGGTTTTCCAAGAAGCATGTCAGAAGATAGTCGTACGTTGTCCAGCTTTAGCCAGGAAACACGAGCAGATTTCATTCCCAGAAGATCATGATCTTGAACAACACTGAAACCATCAGCCTTTGTGTCAACGATAAATGCAGACATTCCAACTTTCGATTTCACATCAGGGTCAGTAATCGCAAAAGCCACCATGTAATCAGCCTGGCTACCGTTTGTAATGAACCGCTTCTCACCATTGAGAATCCAGTCATCACCATCTTTCGTTGCTTGTGTCTTCATACCAGCTGTGTCTGAACCAACATCAGGTTCAGTAATCCCGATACAACCAATCTTGTCACCGGACACGACGGATTCAAGATACTTCTTCTTCTGTTCCTCAGTTCCAAAACGTGCTACTGGCATTCCATAAAGGGTTGTGGAAGCCATACGTGCCATATCAAGACCACCGTTTATTGCTGAGAATTCCTCGGCTACAATAATCTCATACGATAGCCCACGATCAGTTCCACCTACTGATTTATCATGGTGCACACCCATGTATCCAGCTTTGCCGATTTTACTGAGAAGTTCCCGAGGATAGGGCCCCTTGTCAATCTCATCAGCTATTGGTGCAATTTCCTTGTTGCAAAAGGCTTGGAGTTCCTTTCGAAACTTGATTTCATCTTCAGTCCATAATATATTGGATAGATAGTCGACCATCTTTGAAACCTACCTGCCTCGTGAATCACTTGCTTAAATTCCTAACTAACTGGAATATCTAACGGGAAAGTGTGATTATACTGGACTAAATCGTAATCGCTGCGCATCGTCATATGAAAGTATAACCCTACTTCCAATCTCAACTGAAGAATCGAAATCGTCTTCACTCAAACATAATACAACAGCACCAAATTCTAACTCAACAAGAGCCATCTTTAGTGGTGGTTCAAATCCTTCAGGTGGTTTATGTAATTCAGTAAAGGAAAGCACTTCCCCTTCATTTTCAAGTTCAATTATATTGGTCCCGGTTGATTTGTGCCTGCAATAAGGACAGAGGTCTCTAGGGGGAATAATGACCTTGTCGCATTCTGGACATTTTGAAGCCTTGATTCTAACGTCTGACATTGATTCTATATGAACGGATAATCGTGAAAAAACTTGTGTAAGGGAGTCTAACTACGACGTCGGTTCTTGAAGGTTGAAACAACAGACTTGAGGTTCTTCTTTAGGAATTTTTGGAATATGGGGTCCTTACTCAGAAAGATTGTAGAGTTATCACCAAGATTCTCTAAACCACCGTCTACCTCTACCGCTTCACCAAGATCAACAAGATCTGTCGTAAAGACTTGGTCAATTGCATGAGGAGAAAATCCTTCTTGTTTGTAGACAGGCATGATTTGTGCTTTTGTTCCGCTTCCACCAAGCTTCAACAATGAGAGTAGCATGAGCCAATGGTGCCATGCCAATGTATAGTTCTCTAAGAAGCGCATTACATCTTCTAATGTCTTAGTCAATCAAATCCCACCTCTTTTTTCATGATTGAATAAACCATCTAAGAACGCACTCCACGATATCCAAGGGATGTTAACTTCGCTGCAATTGTTCGAATTTTTTCGGATACTGTTGCAGCTTCTTGCATTCTATTCATCAATTCTTTTCTGAAGTCATCAGAATCAATTTCACCGCTATCAAGCTTAGCTGTAAATTCTGCACGTTCTGCTTGAAGTTCAATTCTACGTTGAACAAGGAGATTGTATTCAGCTAGTAGCTTTTCACCATCACCTTTCTCTTCTTCAGTAGATTGCATTTTCTTCGGTGCTTTAATCTGAGGTGTCGTTTGCGCTGCTTTTTTCCTTCTCCAACCATCAAATAGACCCATTATCTTTCACAGCTCCCATCACTAATTTACAATCATTCAACAATTTCACCGATAACAACTGATTCTATTTCTTCAAAAGCTAGATCTTTCAATAATTTCAACCATCTATTCCTGAAATCAATTTGATTTGCTTGCATTCCGTAGCTAGGAACTCCAAGTTGAGTTCCAACTTCTTCAGGTGAAAGTGCTCCGGGCAAATCCTGCTTATTGGCAATTGCTATCACTCGAGCATAAGGTAGCTCATTCTTCAACACTGGATAAGCAACACGTTTGGTCCATTCAATATTCTCGACAGTTGAATCTGTAACGAGTACTACCAGACTTCCTGAACGAATAATTTTACTCCATTCCTGGACAAAACGATCTTGACCACCCAGGTCGAACATACTAAAAATGTAAGGATCAAAGTCAGCTTTCAACAGAGCTTTATCACCAAAGAAAGTTGGAACGTACTCCTGAGGTGGACCTTTTGACGGAAGAGTGGCAAGCTCCAATAGAGTAGTTTTGCCGGTTCCGCCATGCCCAGCCAAGCAGACTTTGACAGGAATCCTACTTACAACTGCTCTGAAGCCAATTTCAAATGGTGAGAAATCGGTAGTTCTCCATTCATCTTGAGCCAATGCATTCTCAAAGACAGTCATGAATTTTGATACAATGGTCATCATAGCCTCACTTACTTTTTGAACTGAAGCTTGTCGGTCCATTGTCAAAATGAATTGAGTGTCATGAGAATTTAGGTAGACATATCGGTAACGCTCAATTTCTAGACTGTCGATTTTCCATTCGTGTAACCTCTTCGCTGAAGCTGAAACAAGATTCATAATTGCTGGAGTATCCAAATCTTTGTTCGGGACAATGATATCTTGAAAAACAGTTTCATCTTCCTTGAAAATGTGTATCGCTCGAATCATCTAATTACCACCCATTGAAAATACAAACTAATCATTCACCGTCCGTGGTTAATTCTTCAATCTGACTTGGGTGAGATCTCTTCAGAACTTCCAGGTAATGCATCGCTTGACTTGGTACAATATCTTCTTCATTGTACATCTCAACAGTCCGTTGAATCAACCATTCTGGATAGACTGTTAATAATTCAGGATTGCATTTTAGCAATATGTGAAAACGTTTCTCCGAATCTTTGACTCTCATGATGATATTTGCTTTCTCTAGTTTCTTCACCTGTTTCTTGATTATGCTCTCATCCAAATCGAAACTCTTCTTGAGTTGTTCTTCTTCAACAGGTCCTTGTCGTAGTAATTTAATGATATCATACGCTTGAAAATCAAGAGTGAACTTAGTAAGACTCTCTACATCACCCCAAATTGTGTCAAACAAGTCGGTTTTGAGTTTCAAAAGATATTCTGTGTGATAAGTTCTTGACGCTTCGAGATACTTGTCAGCAACTTCCTGAGGTACAGATTTTTCTCGTATTGATTGGATAGTATCTAGTGGGATCTTTCTCAGAATGAATAATGCTCTGGTCAGATAAATAACTTCAGAAGCTAATCCTTCAACCCAGCCTGTAGCAACAATACCCATCTTCACTAGTGGTCTGAGTACAAGATCTACATCAATCTGCTTGCCGATTTTGTCCAGAATTATCTCTTCAAGTTCCGTAGACTGAAGTGTTCCATTCCTCATCAATGTTTGAACAATAGTTCGACGAAGGGGATCATTTAGAATTGATGCTTGTCTTTGCTCTGGTGTCATCTGAGTAAATCGTTCTAACTGCTTGTACAACTTGGGTACTTTCTTTTTGTATTTGTTTCCATCCGCATCAAGAAAAATCTGAGTTGCAATTTCAGGTAAGGCATCCTTGTAAGCGTCAGCGTCCTCTTCTGGGCTCAGAACTAGAAACACCATTGAGGGCAGGCCATTTAGATGCATTTTCAGTCCACCGTAATAGACAGCAAGCTGAAAATCATTGAAAGCAAGTGAACTAAATCCGGGTTTCTGAGATTCCTCGGTTTCCCCTAGAGTTGCTATACCATATACTCTCATTGCAGTAGTGGGATCTAATCCAACCTGGAGTTTCTTTGGCGTCTTCGAGGTAACCACGGGTCCGAGCTCGTCGTCCCATTTCAATACAGCAAGACCTTCGGGCATTATTACAGTTCTCCGCATAGTTCAGATATTATTCTGAGAGTTCAGAATATATCTGCCAGAATTCAAGAAATCGCCCTTTTGTAATAAGACAATCTTGGATGAATAATTCTCTCAAATGGTGGATAAAATAGCAACAACCATGTTATTTCCGAACCCACCAATGTTGTGAGTAAGTCCAATTTTAGGGTCTGCAACCTGTAGTCCCTTTGGAGCCTGTCCTCTCAGCTGTAACACAATATCTCTAATCTGCGCAATTCCGGTTCCACCTGATGGATGTCCTCTTGCTT
>Ga0114923_10002195_pt1 | contig 13301 bp, 11 predicted proteins | sample SumtaG_FD_89578 | JGI IMG/M metagenome (GOLD analysis project Ga0114923, IMG submission 89578) | Deep subsurface microbial communities from Indian Ocean to uncover new lineages of life (NeLLi) - Sumatra_00157 metaG | ecosystem: Environmental > Aquatic > Marine > Oceanic > Sediment | place: near... | reverse complement strand
TAGTAAGTCGTGTTGAGTACCATAGTGCCAGGATTATAGCTGTTGGCTCCCGGGCTTTCGTAAGCAATTGAGCGCTCGTTTACTTCGTCATAATCACCGCTGAAGTACAACTGATGTGTCAGCCTGAGGGCCCTCAGTCCAGCTAAGGGTCGCTTTATAAGCGACACCCTCGGCGCCGTGCATAGGGGTAGGATCGGTCGCCTTTGGCGCCATTACCGTAAAGCTCCATACCGGGCCTGTCCACGTATTTGCAGTTACATCGTTCACCTCATCTACACGCCAGTAATAAAGCTGACCCACATCGAGGGCCACCGGAACCGGATAGGACGGGGCAGTGACAGGACCTTGAGATGTGTTGCCGGTACCAGCGGTAACATCGGCAAGGTCCGTACCCAGGTAAACCTCGTGCCCATCTGTGCTTTGGACCAAAGTTCCAGAGCCCCAGCTAAGGGTCACATTTTCCAATACCCCGCCAGCTCCGTCGACGGGACTGGGGTTCCATGCCTCAAAGGCGCTAGTCAATTCCAAATGAACATTATCCAGTGCAGCTGCATATCCATCTAACCACGGATATGGAGTGCTGAGCTTGATGCCAAGCGTTTCTCCGATACCGGGCGCACTGGCGGCGTAACTCACCGTTACTGTCTCCCAACCCACATAACCGGCATTATCCCAGGGCGGTGACGTCAGCGTCTTCGCCTCACTGGCCAGTATAACGTCATTGGCTTCATATTCACCTGTTCCCGTCGTGTAGTACAACGCTCCATAACCAACGGAGGGCTCTAATACATCAAGAGTAATTGCATTAAAGGTGAGGGTATAACGCTTGTCCGCAGCGATAACCGCGTCCGTATCCTCGAGGATTTGATAGATTTCAAGGGTGTCCTCCAAATCACCGATCACACCTGCGGTAACGTTGAAGATAGCGACAGTACCATCGGCCGCCTCAAAACCCACACCCCATTCATCGTCGGCGCCCCACCAGGCCGATGCCCAATGGCCCGGGTCCCGGAGGGTCCAGCCTTTCAAATCGCCTGTCCACATCCACGATGTGATTTGACTGTCGTCGAGGCCGTTAACCTCAAAGCTGTAGTTGTTCACGTCGATTGGGTCAGCCTGCACTGCGCCGCTGAGACCCAACACCAAAACAAAAAGGGTTAAAAAAAACAGTTTCTTGTACATAATATTCCTCCTATTACAGAAGCACATAAATGTTTATTTGGCCCAATGCCAAACCTACTGCTATATTTAACAGGCACAGAAATGCGCTTACTCGCACCACGCATGCGAAAACCTTCACTGAAAATGAGCATTTCGCGCTTGCCTGACTCTAAAATAAGATATGCTTACCCTCTACCATAAAACACATCCGCGCTAAAACTTAAACCACCTCCTTGCTCCTAACATTACCCTAATAAAACCTAAAATATCAGCAACAGTTGCCGGTCGACTGGTGCTTTGATAAGGCACCGTTATTAGTAGTCTTTGAAAAGCTTCATCCAGTCGGGCCAGTCGTCCGGCTGCACGCCACCCTCTATTGTCCATGGGCCATTTATGTCATACTTTCGGTGCCATTTTAGTTTCCACAGCTCTTTAAGCCCCACTTTCCTGATGGAGAAATCCAGGAAAATACAGTTGTTGAAACCATCGTGCCTGTTAATGCAGAATCGCCTCATCATATCATAATGGTCAATAGACCACGGTTCGCCGTCAAACGCCGGGGGATTATCAGTGTCCAGCGGCCATCCGCCGAACCACTGGGCATCCGTCATCAGCGGTACATTAGCCGCCCCGCTAACCGAGGCGGTTCTCCAGTTTGTAGAAGTGTCACGATCCTGAATTATTTTTGCCTGCGGAGGAGGGTTTTGAACATAACCGTTTATTCCATAGCTGCCATAATCACCGGGTGTTGCGGGCGGATCCCAGCCACCATCAAATACCCCCCATGCGTAAAAGGTGCCATCTCCTCCATACATATTTCCGCTGACCTCAGTACCAGGTTTTTTGGCGGTTGGGCAGCATCGGATGTCACCCTGGTCACCGTAGCCCGGCCTTAAAGCCTCCATCCATATGTCCTCAGCTTTGACGCCCGGGGGGTTTGCCATATGCCATCCCTGCATGAAAAGGCCGTCATTATCGCCGGCATACATGGCAAAGCAAACTCCCAATTGGTTCAGGTTTGCCTGGCAGAGAACGCCTTTAGCCTGTTTTCTGACGCGGGCCAAGGCCGGCATCAGTATAGACATCAGCAAGGCGATGATGGCAATAACCACCAGAAGTTCAACTAAAGTGAAAGCTTTGCGGCTATCCACTGCATTGCTCCTAACAGAAACCTTCTATACTCCGCCGCCGCGAAAAAAACTCCGTAATTTGCTATTTCCACGCCTTAGAGAGCTTCTAAAAAACCGCTCAGCAGCCAAATATTTAATATTCGTCATTTCATCATTGACGCTCTATGGGATTATACCATTTTCCATACCGAAAACAACGCCATTTTGCGTTATTTTTTAGCCATTTTGCGTCAGCGGTTGTCGTTGTGTCTGTTATTTATTGCCGTATTTTTTTCTGTAAGCCTGCAGGCTTATTCCTTTTTCCCGGCGGAAATAGCGGGCGATGTGGTCAATGCCGGGGTAGCCTAAAGCAAAGGCAATTTTTGATACGGAGAGATTTGTTTCCAGCAGTAGTAGAATAATTTGTTCGACTCGCACTCGTCTGATTTCGTCGTGGATTGAACGCCCTACGAGATTGCGAAAGCGTCTCTCCAGGACGCGTCGTGACAAAACAGTGGCATCTACAACGTCACTAACCTGTATGCTTTGTTTTGCGTTATGTATGATGAAATGCACTGCCTGAGCGACCTGTTTGTCTTCGATGGCGAGCATGTCGGTTGATTGTCTTGTTGCGATATGTGTTGCCGGGACCATTATAGAGGGATTTGAGACTTTTTTGTTTGTCATGAGCCTGTCAAGGAGTTTTGCGCTTTCATATCCTGCCCTTTCAAAATTCAGAGCGACACTTGAAAGGGGTGGATCGGTCAGTCCGCAGACAAGCTCATCGTTATCCACTCCGATTATTGCTATTTCATCGGATATTTTTATATTTGCAAGCTTACAGGCGTCTATGACCTGTTGGGCGCGGTCGTCGTTGCAGGCCATCAGTCCGACGGGTTTTGGGAGGGCTTTTAGCCAATCGGCCATAACGTTCTGCTCGTTTTTCCACAGGCGTTTGAGGCTTGAGCGAGGCTGTTTGTAAAAATTGGTTTTGAAGCCCGCTTTTGCCACGGTTTTGCTGAAGCTTTGACTTCTTTCCTGGGACCAGAATATGTCATCGAAACCGCAGTAGGCGAAATTGGTTAGCCCGCGCTCAAGCAGGTGTTCTGCGGCCATTTTCCCAATTATTTCGCCGTTGGTTATTATGTTGGCCACACCAGGGATTTGTGCTTCGATGGCAACAGCGATGGTTGGCAGGCCCATGGCGATGATTTCATCTCTTTCCTCTGATTTTGCGGGGTAGAATGTATCATCGATTATAATGGCATCGGCGGTCCAGTCTTTCAGGGCGGAGAGGATATCTTTCTTTCGGCGTGGCTGTCTGTATGATAGCAGTGTTCTGTAGAATACCCATGGTCCGTGCAGGCGGGAATATTCGGCGATACCGTGCAGCAGGCCCCTTCCACAGATTCTTGAGGTCTCAATAAGCAATATAACCTTTGGGATCTTTTGCATATCGATAGTTTATACACATCAGCTTTGGTTTTCAAAGTAATTTGGGGCTTGGCGGCGCAGATTATTTTTTTTTGAATATGTTAACGGGCCTCTAATCGAGCTTGGGGTAACCTCTAACCCCAAAGGGCGTTATATTTCGTCAAGAAATTTGCCATCAAAACTCAGGTGGGAAATCGTGCTTATTGATTAAATAAAGAAAGGGGTTTTTTAGAATATCCTGGCAGAATAAGCGGTTCTTAATCTGAGAACTGGTGTGCACCGATGTCTGGTTCATTTGGTCCAGGGAGGGGATTTGCCCAAAAATCGAAGCCGCCGTTATCGGGAATATAGTTTATTCGGGGTGTTTTATGAGCATTTCGGCATAATGTCGCTTGCCAGTGGGACACATGAACGTCACCTGCAGTATGAAGCTTCGGTCGTTGAGTGAGTCAATCTGCAAATTGAATTCGTAGGCCCTAATAAAGTCTTTCCAGTAGTGGTTGTTTTGGGCGGGGGCTGTCAAATCGAAATCGGGCCAGAGCATAATTCTCTTGCCCTTTTGCTCGGTAGAACGGACGACAGCATCATAAAGTTCGAAACGAAAGACGCCGGGGCCTTTCTTCTGGCAACCAAACTTGTCAAGCAGGCTGATATACACCTTTATTTGGCAGAGGTCTTCACCACTTCCCTCACAGAGGAAATAAGTCAGAGGGAGGATTTCAATTCTTTCAGGTTTGTAGGCCTGAATCAAATCAGTTGTGCTTTCATCCTCAAAAGGTTCTTTTTGGGTGTTTGGCTCACAGGCAGCAAAAGGCAAAAGAGCGAAGAGGCAAAATATTTTCAAGGTTAAGGCGATTTTTTTCATAAGCTATAAGTCCTTGTCCAGGATGTGTCCCAAACGGTATTTTTTCGTTTTCAAGTAATCTACGTTGTGCTTGCCGGGCTCTGCAATTAATGGTATTTGCTCGACAATTTTAATACCATACACTTCAAGTCGGCTTATCTTCTTTGGATTATTAGTCAATATTCTAATTTTTCTGAGTCCCAAATCGCGGCAGATTTGGGCACCGATGCCATAATCTCGTCTGTCGGCCATAAAACCCAATTTGAGGTTTGCTTCGATGGTATCAAGCCCCTGCTCCTGTAGTTTGTAGGCACGCAATTTATTCGTAAGTCCGATGCCTCTTCCTTCCTGCCGAAGATAAATAAGAGCCCCTATTGAAGCCTGTTCAATCATTTTTATTGCGGTTATAAGCTGATAACCGCATTCACACCTTTGCGAATGAAAGAGGTCACCGGTCATGCATTCTGAATGGACGCGTACAAGAACGGGCTCATCATACTCAATCGGTTTGGAGTCAGCATCGAGATTACCGACATCACCCTTACAAAGGGCCAAATGCGGTTCAGGCGAAGTCGTGCTCTGGTATGCGATGAGTTTGAATTCGCCGTAATCGGTGGGTAGCTTTACGGTTTCGAGGCGTTTGATTTGACTTTCGCGCTGGAGGCGGTACTCGATGAGCTTTGCGATGGAAGCGATTTTGAGGCTGTGCTTTTCGCAGAATTTCAACAATTGAGGGACCCTTGCCATGGAACCATCTTCATTCATGATTTCACAGATGACACCAGCAGGTTTTAGGCCGGCCAGCCTCATTAAATCGACGGCCCCTTCAGTTTGTCCAGCTCTGACGAGGACCCCGCCCTGCCGGGCACGAAGTGGGAATATATGGCCGGGCCGGACAAGGTTCCGCGCCTTTGCATCATCTTTAATAGATGCCAATATTGTTTTCGTGCGGTCTGCAGCACTGATTCCCGTTGAGATCCCTTCGGCAGCATCGATGCTGACGGTAAATGCGGTCTCGAACCTCGCGGTGTTTTCGGTAGTCTGTGGGTATAGGCCGAGCGAATCACATTTTTCGGCGGTTAAAGGCAGGCAAATCAGCCCCCTGCCGTGCGTGGCCATAAAATTAATGATTTGGGGGGTTACTTTTTCAGCAGCGCAGACGAGGTCGCCCTCGTTTTCACGGTCTTCAGCATCGACAAGAACAATCATTTTGCCCTTTTGGAGCTGCTCGAGGACTTGAGGTATTTCGCTAAATTTTACAGCCATATTTGAGTTCGATGCTCCTGCTCACCGCCACTTTTTAATCATACAGTTATTATGTAGTCAGGAAGCGGCGTTTGGGTTCATATTATGTTCATATTGCTCAATATAGCGACTTCCGGTGCGGATGTAAATAAGAGTTGCGAGAATAGCGGTAGCGGCGGCGGACCACCAGATGACCCTCAAAAACCAAATCCAGCCGGGAATAAACATGGAAATTTCGGGGGCCAGTAGAATTGATGCGACCATCGACAACTGCAGGACGGTGGCAACTTTCCCAATGAATACGGATACAAGTCGCACCTGCAGTGTTACGAAATAAACAATAATAAAGCCGATGAGCAGGAAGAGGTCTTTTCCGATAATCAGTACAGCGACGGTCGGAGGCAGTCGAAAACCGGTCACACCCTCTCCGGGTAGAGCCAGTAGGACGCAGGCACAAGCCATAAGTAATTTGTCCGCCATCGGGTCCAGGAAGGAACCAAGTTTTGTGACCTGGCCGTTTCTTCGAGCGAGATAACCGTCAAGAGCATCACTGAGGGCCATAATCAGGAAGATAACAATCGAGATGTATCGCATAACACTGCTCATAAAGGGGGTAAGAGCAGGGTCGTTCATTTTCAGCATGCAGCTTACAAAGGGAACGGTGAATAGTATTCGAAGTATGGTTATTCGATTTGCCCAGTTTAATTTCATACGAAAGTCCTTAGATTAAGCACAAAAAAAACCACAATAATATATCGGCCAAGTGAATTTTTAACAACAGCCAGGTATCCAGAAGCTGTGAATTGGGTTTATATGCATAAATAAGGTGCTTTGAGGAGCGGAGAAAATAGTTTATTTTGTGGGTTCCGGTTTTTCTCTTTCAGGCACAAGGGTCTTTTGACTGAGTGCAGCAACAGTCACAGGTAGGTTCGGTTCCTCGAATTGCACCTTTAATGATACCGGTTGCACAACCGACACCGGACTGTACTTGTATGGCATCGGTGGGACAATTTCTTGCACATGCGCCACATTCCATACACAGGTCCTTGTCAATAATAACAGCCTTGTCCTGTTCAATATGGAAAACCCTGTGCGGACAGACAACATCGCAGAAGCCAAAGCCGTTACATTTTTCGACATCCAATTGGAGCGTGGCAACGTTTTTTAGATATTCCTGTCCTTTCATAAGAGACCTGCTTTCTAAATGAACCTGGCCACAATCCAAGCGGAGGCTCCCATTATTACAGCGGCTAATTGTAAAGGCACGGCAATACGCATTTCTTTTTTTACGCCGGAAAGTGATGTATAAGTCGAGGCTCCGGTAAAATTCATTGTAACAAATGAGGCGACAGCGGCAAATAAAAATATCCATGCGATGGTTTCGATTTTCGCCCCGGTGAGGCTAAGAACAGCCAAAACAGCTGCAGCAACGAGGCCGATGGAGAAACCCTTGAAAGAAAAGCTTTTTCCAGGCAGCCAAGGCAACAGGACAGGTGCGATTACGGAGCCTGTGAAATAAGCGATAAAAAGCATTATGACAGAACGAAGACCGGCACTGAGTACCAAATCAGTCGAATAGCCGTCAGTGCTTAAACCGGAGAGGATGAAAAAGATGGCCCCAGCAAGAAGCAAATATTTGATACCGGTCAGGAATTCCATAGGTGTCAGGACAAGTCTGTCATAGAGCGAGAAATGTACCTGACGCATTTGTTCAGTAGCCTTGAATCCAGCTCTTAGAAAGTCAATTATATCAGAGGCACGGATTGGGCCGTAAACGACAGAGAAACCGCTTTGTTCTTGTACCTGATGGGCGACGACGCCGACGGCAGCAAGCTGAGGGAGGATAATTGTTCGATGATTGACTATTTTATCAAGTTCAACGGCGGATACGCATCGGACGATTTCGTCGGTGCCGAAAGTCCCTTTACCTGCGGAACACCAGACGTTTATACCTTTTGTATCGAGTACCATTATCCACGCGTTGAGTGAGCCTAATTCTTTGCGGAGAGTGTCAAAACTTAATTTGTAGTTCGCGGTAACAAGGACAATAGAATCGGGATTGGGATTTCCGATGGCGTAAAGTCCGGGCTCGATGGCGTATTTCATCCGCCCGACGCCCCATCGAGCTTTGAAGGCGCCAAGGCGGTCTGCCCGCCAGAGCTTTGTGGGAACTTTTGGAATCTCCCTGCCGCTTAAATTCACAAATGACAAATTGTGAATTTTTGTAGCCATACCATTCACTATGTATGATTATGAGCTTTTTGTCAACAACGTAACTTCGTGAAATAAAAAAGCCGACAACATCTTGTTCGTGAAATGCCGGCTTGAGAACTCATTTTCCCCCCGGATTAGTTTTCCCGGCTGTCAGCAGCAGCTTTCGGACAAGAGGCGGCTGCGGTATTGTCCGGATTATCTGAAGTAGAGCTATCAGCCTGATTTGCCAGGGGACAGGTTGTTTTTTTAGGGCATGCCTTTTGTTTGGTACAAATGTTTTTTGTTAATGGACAATCGGGAGTCGCAGGACAAGGGGTTGAGAGAGATTTTGCACCACAAGGTACGCTGCAGGAACCGTTGCCGTTCAAAAACGAATGAGCCGCTAAAGCACAGGCAGCTAGTACAACTATGACAAAAATTGCGGTTTTGAGGATTTTGGCCCGGCTGGAACCCTGTGTCGAATCGGACGAAGAAGATAGCTGTTCCTGCGGGACATTTTGTTCATTATTTTCCATATTTCTTTCTCCGAGTTAAATATTCAAAAACAATAACTTTGAATATACTACGTATGCAATAAATATCCGTTCGCACTCTTTATTGTTCTTGTCGGTCAGAAACGACATCCGAGTTTTAATATATTAGCAGAAAAAGGCAAATTTGTCAATAACGCAGAATATTTCTTGATGTACATTTCGGCATCTTTATAACCCAATGGCTTTGCGGCTTTATAATCTGTCCTACCACACAGTATTTTACAATCTAATCTTCTTGATGTAAACTGATATGGTTATATAATTGCAGAAGTTCAACGAGGACGTAAAAAATGACGAAACTCAGTGTTAACTTGAATAAGATCGCTTTGTTGCGAAACCAGCGCAACATCGGCATACCGGATGTAATAGAGTCGGCCAAAACCATCATCAAAGCCGGTGCTCACGGTGTGACGGTTCATCCCCGGCCGGACAAGCGACACATAAAATATAAAGATGCCCGCCAGCTTAAGGAGATGCTTACAGTCGAATTCAATATAGAGGGCAATCCCTTCACCGGCAAACTAATGGAACTTTTGCATGAGCTAAAACCTGACCAGGCGACACTGGTTCCCGATGAACCCAGTGCCAATACTTCCGACCACGGATGGAATCTTCAGCAAAACGAAAAACGCCTCAAGCCGGTCATAAGCGAGCTCAAAGACTTGGGTATCCGTGTCAGTCTTTTCATGGACCCGGATACCGAAGGCATCCGGATAGCAAAAAGAATAGGTGCCGACCGCATCGAGTTATATACCGAACCCTACGCAAGAGTGTTTCGAACAAGCGAAAACTTAGAGCATACGCTTGAGCGATTTGTCGCTGCCGCAAGGTTTGCCAATGAAATCGGTCTGGGGCTGAACGCAGGCCACGACTTGAACCTGAAAAACCTTGGTAAATTCTGTTCAACCGTCCCCGGCATATTAGAGGTCTCTATAGGCCATGCACTTATAGCGGATGCTCTTGAAATGGGTCTCGATAATACCGTAAAAGAATATTTGAAGGTGTTAGCTCAAAGTTAAAGGAGAGAAAAATGTTTACAGGCGCAATGGTGGCGTTGGTAACGCCTTTTCAGGACGGGGAGATTGATTTTCGCACGCTTGATGAGCTAATAGATTTTCATCTGGAAAGCGGGATTGACGGAATAGTTCCGGTCGGCACGACGGGAGAATCACCGACTTTGACCCATTCTGAGCACAAGAAGGTTATTGAAAGGGTGGTCAAGGCAGTGGGCGGCGAAGTCCCCGTTATAGCAGGCGCAGGCTCGAACTCAACAGCCGAAGCGATTGAATTAGCGGCATTTTCGAAAAAGGTCGGAGCGGACGCTACGCTGCAGGTTGACCCTTATTACAACAAGCCGACGCAGGAGGGATTTTATCAGCATTTCAAGGCGATAGCGGAAGAGGTGGATTTGCCGATAGTGCTGTATGACATACCGGGTCGTTGCGGAGCTGGGATGACACCGGATACGATTGTCCGGCTGTCAAAGATAGAAAATATTGTCGCGTTGAAAGAGGCGACGGGCAGCATGGACCACGCGAGCCAGGTCGCGACGCAGTGCGACATGACTATTCTGTCGGGCGACGATTCGCTGACTCTTCCGATAGCGTCTATCGGAGGTAAAGGAGTTATCAGCGTAGTGGCCAACATAGTGCCTGCCGACGTCAAAGCAATGACAGACCTTATTTTGGCAGGTGATTTGGGTTCAGCGCGTAAGTGGCACAACAAGCTGTTTGCGCTATGCAAAAACCTTCTTACCATGGCGACGAACCCGATACCGATTAAAGCAGCGATGTCGATGCTGAATCTGGCCTCGGAAGAGATGCGGCTTCCTCTGGTACCTATGGAGCAAAACAAGAAGGTTGTTCTCAAACAGATACTGAAAGACTACGGCCTGTTGTAGGCGGCGGAGCTTTGACCATAAATGATCTTTGTGCCGGTGAGTCTATTGGCACAAAGACACTGACTGAAAAACAATGAAAGGATAAACACAGTGAGAAGGTTATCAATTTGCATGATGTTGCCCGCTGTTTTTGCGGTAGTGCTGCAAGGGTGTAGCAAGATTCAGCGAACTCATTACGTTTATGAGCCGAAGCTGATGAAATACAAACTTGTCGAACGCTCCTGTGAAAGTCCGAAACTTTTTGGAACAGTCTGCTCTCTGGACATCCTTTACCAGTCGGATAAAAAGCCCCAGCAGAGGCCGGTGACAAGCTGGACGGCAACGGCGTGGAAGGCAGAGCGCGTCAATGGCAAATTCGCAGTTTGGTCCGACACCGAAACGAAACATGCCCGGCTGCTCGTGACAGATATGGTCAGCGAGGATGGCCATCGCATTGGTTCAGAACACATCAGGCCCTATTTCCAGCAATACGTTTTGGCTGGCAAGAAACCATTTGCCGACATTATCGACACGGCCACCTCCATAGACATACCGGAGCGAACCATTCGCCCGATATGGCTGCTGGTCGACGTCCCTTCGGATGCTGCTGCCGGTGTTTATCGGGGCAAATTGGCGGTTCTGGCCAACGATGGCAAAGAAATTTCCTTTGACCTCAACCTGACTGTTGTGGACAGGGTTCTGCCGCCGCCTTCGCAATGGAAGTTCTGGCTCGACCTGTGGATTAGCCCGTGGGCCGTCGCACGCTACCACCACGTCGAATTATGGTCGGATGAGCACCTGCAGATTATGAAGCCTTATCTTGAAATGGCCGCCGACATAGGACAGAATTGCCTCCACCTGTGTATTATGGACCGGACGTGGGGTGGCCATCTGTTCGATACGCTCTCGTCTATGATTAAATGGACCAAAAACCCCGACGGCACGTGGACATTCGACTACACTGCATTTGACCGTTACGTCTCGTTAGCTGCCAAATGCGGCCTGACCGGCCAGCTTAATTGTGACTCCATGGTCACCTGGGGTAATTACTATTCTTATTACGATGCCGCCACTGGCGATTACATCTCAAACCAGATGACGCCCGGCAGCGATGACTACAACGCATTGTGGATTCCGTTTTTGAAGGATTTTGCGCAGCATCTTAAAGAAAAGGGCTGGCTCGACCGAGCCGTCATATACTTTAACGAACGCGATCCCCACGAGACAATAAAAGCCGTCGAATTGGTGCAGAAGTATGCGCCCGGCCTCAACTGCGCATTGGCCGGCAATAACCACACTGAGTATTATAATACTATGCGAGATTACTGTCTTATCCTTCCTGAAGTGGCTAAAGTCCCTGCTGATGTGCGTGAACAGCGCCTGCAGCGAGGCTGGATAACAACATTTTATGTCTGCTGCTGGCCCTACAAGCCGAACAATTTCACCTTCAGCCCGCCGATTGAAAATGTCTGGATGGGATGGTACGCCGCTGCAGAAGGATTGGACGGTTTCTTGCGATGGAACTTCATTATGTGGAACAAGGACCCCTTTGCGACGACCGACTTCGGCGACTGGCCAAGCGGCGATACGCTATTTGTGTATCCCGGACCAAGAAGCTCGATTCGACTCGAGCGGCTTCGCGAAGGCATTCAGGATTTCGAGAAAATCCGGATTCTCCGCGAGCAGTGGAAGAGCGAGGGGCCGGCCGGTCAGCAGAAACTCGCCGAGTTTGAAGAGTTGCTTAAAAACTTCAGGTATCCCGACCACGGAACGCCGGAGCAAATGGCTGATACCATTTACAAAGCCCGCGCCTTGCTGAACTAAAAATTTCTCAAGGTTTCCGGTTTTGTGCGTTACGATAAACTCTGAGGGTTGAGGAAATCATAGAGCTTACGGAGTAGTTTTGCGTGAGGGTTTTCTGCGCGTTCTTTGCAAGTTTTCTGGCGAAATCGTGCGCATCAAGCAACTGTTGAAGTGCGGCCTTTATGCTCAGTTCATCTTCGATGTCAAAGACAAGCGCAGTCCGGCTGTCAATTATTAAATCATCGACACCACCGATGCAGGTGGCGACGGCGGTTCCAACACTCATCGCCTCGAGCAGCCAGGTATTAAACTGCTTTTTCGGTGCAGCTTGGACGAAGATATCAGCGGCAGCAAGAACTGAACGCCTGGGCTCAAGGGGCGGGAGTATAACGGCAATTTGATTAAGGCCCAGGGCGACCAGCGCCTGGCGGAGACGTCTTTCGGCTTTTCCTGCACTTATTACCACAAGCATAAATTCATAGCCCTCAATAGCAAGGTGCCTTATGGCGGCGAGTAGATTCTCAAAGCGTTCAAAATTATCCGCCGGAGCCACGGTTACTATCGCAGGGAGTTGGTCCGCTCTGCTGAAACAACAGGGGCTCTCTCCAGTAAACGTGCCGATGTTTATATGTTCGATTCGGTCTGCAAAACGGGGGTAGACTTGGGCCAGATTGGCAGCGATGCTTTTTGCCGGGCTGATGATTTTCACACAGCGTTTCGACGAGATGGAAAACTGGGCCCAGCGTTTCTGCAGGGAATTTACCGTAAGGACGTAAGGTAAGTCCAGTTGTCTGGCAAGTCGTCTGGTAAGTTCGGCCTTTGTTTGACACAGGCAGTGCAAAACAGTAGGGGCAAAATTTTCAAGACGCTCGCCGAGTATTTTTCTGTTCCACTTCCATAGCAAAGGCACGTTAAAAGCCGGATGTCTAATAATATCGACGACACCGGAGACAACGGCATCAAGCTTTTGGTCTGCCGAGCAGACGACGGCGGCGGGAATAGATTCGTCAGCAAATCCGACCATAAGATGTCCGAGTGAAGCCGGGAATTCAGCGAAGGTTTCGACGGAAGTAATCAGT
>Ga0114923_10002194_pt1 | contig 13303 bp, 10 predicted proteins | sample SumtaG_FD_89578 | JGI IMG/M metagenome (GOLD analysis project Ga0114923, IMG submission 89578) | Deep subsurface microbial communities from Indian Ocean to uncover new lineages of life (NeLLi) - Sumatra_00157 metaG | ecosystem: Environmental > Aquatic > Marine > Oceanic > Sediment | place: near... | reverse complement strand
GTGGAAATATTTCCTCATTCAGAGCATTCATCCCCAGTGTTTCGAGAAAAACTACACCACGGGGTCGGGTGGATCCCCTCTCTGCGGCAGATCTCCGCTATCGAACCTTCTCCTTTTAAACCTTCAAGTATGATTCTGATTTTTTCTTCTGCGTTGAAGACTCTTCTGGTCTTTCGTTTAATGTCCCTAACTACACTTTCAGGTGATTTTCCTTTGGACGCCATTATTCATTTCTCCTTCTGTACAGTCAATTATACTGTAGCTAAGAGATTTTGGCTTTTGATACGAATTGTGTTGAACCGGCACACTCGCTGGACGATTACGAACCTGTTCTAAAGAGGCCTATTATTTTAAAATCTTGTCCGATGCCGTTTTCATCGAATATTCTTTTGGGGTTATGCCAAATTTCTTTTTAAATACTCTAAAGAAATAGCTTCTGTTTTCAATTCCCACTTTCAAACTGATATCAGTAATGCTTAGGTTTGTCTTCTCCAACAATTGAGCGGCTTCATTAAGCCTGAAATCATTTATGTACTCACTCAACTTGATATTTGTAACACTTTTGAATATTTTGCTTAGATGTGCGGCTGAAATCTTCATCATTGAAGCGATCCCCTGAATGTAAAGACTGCTGTCGGAGTAATTATTTGAAATTATTTCTTTCACCGTATCGACGAATAATTTATACTTATCATTTAACTTAATCGTCATGTTGCCAATAGTCTCGTGCAAAACATTAATAATCTCATCTTCCAAATCGGATATGCATTCACACCTGTGCAACCTGTTTTTAATTTGATTTATATTCACAGACAGCGGCTGGAGCTTCATTTTATTTACGTCGGTAATAGTCTGGGTGATAATATCTATAAAATGGCTAGTTGATATCATGACGTTTTGTATTCTTTGCTTGGAAACATTTTTAAGAATATCATTTACTATGTTTTCGGCAATCTCTATTTGACCGCATTTAATTGCCTCAACCAATTCCTTTTCTTTAGGCATTGAGTCATAGACGGCACTTTGATTTTCATATTCACTAACCCGTGATTGATTAATAATGGATTGAAAAGCAAAGATATAGCTGTAATTTGAATTGTCCAGCGTAGAATTATAATGTTTGGTTATTGCATATTTACTTTTTATAATGTCGCTGTAGGTTATGCTGCTTGAAAAATTCAGTTGCTGAAGTAATTTTGCCTGTAGATCATTTAAAATGTTTTCATATTCTAACTGCAGAGCATTTTTATAGTTGGTGTTGGAAATAATGATAATGTGATCTTCGTTCATATCCACAGTTACACAGGCTGTTTGGGCGGATAATTGCTCTCTTGCGAATTGAGATATTTTGAATTGAAGTGAATATGGGGCACCGTTATTCTGTGATCCAAAAAATTTATTTTTATATATTTTAATAACAGCTAAGCGCATAGGTTTATTGAAGCTTATTGGCATATTCTGTTTATCAATTTGATTCCATTCGTCTTTAGTAATGTAGTAGCTTGAAGATAAAATTTTGTGCAAATAGTAATTATTAATAATTTTTGCATAGGTTAGCTCTTTAATTTTGTACATATTCAATTCACTGATATGTTTTTTATAGAGGTTGTTCAGTAAGCCGAACTCACCCTTTCCTCTATAATCCAGATTATCCGGGGATAACCTGGAAATATTTGTAATCAGTTTATTTACCGGGCTGTATATTATATAGGAAATGGTAATAGTTGAGATAATCGAGATAATCAGAAAAAACAGGGTGGTTAGGATAACCTGAAATCTGATTTCATTTATTTGACTGGTTATATTTCGATAAGGCTCAAATTTGTAAATATAGAGGTCTGCACCTTCTATAGAGATAAAAGTTGTTAAATAGGCTTTGTCTGCCAGATTAATATTTGTTTGCTTCAGAAAAGGAATTTCATGAGAATTACTCTTATGGTAATTACCAATATAATCTCTGATTTCTGAATCTAAAATCAAATTATTTTCTGTTTTCCAAAATATTTCCCCGTTTTCCCTTGCAATATAAATGGATACAGATGAATCATGGTTAACCTTATCCAGGATTTCGATACTATCGCTCAGCCAGCTGATATCAACATTGATTATTAAAGCACCCAGCAATTTACCGTTTTGATCGGTCGAGTCATACATTATAATCGAAATTACATCCACTAAATCCGCATCATCTGTTGCGTAAAATGGTTTAAATTTACGCGGGAGAAAAACGAGTCTCGGAACAATTTCATAGGAGTCTATTAAATTTATTAATTCACGATCTTCAAAATAGAGAGACTGATGGCTGTAGAAATACTTATCAATCTTATGGTTGTAAACGGCTACGGAGTGGATGAAGTTATTTGTAATAATAACCTTATTGATGCTTTCAATTTTATTCAGGATGTCGACTACATCATCACTGTTTTCAGAATACATAAGCGATTGAACATCTTGATCGTAAAACAATCCCAGAGATATTTTTAATATATTATTAAGCATCTGGCTCATATAATATTTCATATGCAGCATCACGGCCTCGTCTTTATCGGACAGATTGTTAATGGCCATTTTCTCAATTTGGAAATACATATTGATTGAGCTGATAATAATCATTACCAGGGTAACAAGAATAATGAACAAGAATATCCTAAGCAGGTATTTTTTGCCGTTGAATAATGCAGCTAATCTCTTCATAGGTTATAACACAGATACGGTATAAATATTAGCAAAATCATAATGCTTAATTTAATATAACAGAATTGATAAAGCAACGAGAATAAATTTCTTTCGGTCAAAAAAGTGCATGGTTATACGAATTTTACACTGGTGAAGTTCACTATTGGCAAAATGTTACACTTTTAAAATAGATGATCCTCATTTCTAATGGATATGAAGGAAATGGCCTGAAATGAGGCCATCAAAAGCCGGAGGAGCGGATAAAAATATTGTGAAGGAGGCAAATAATTATTGTATAGGTATTTGCTGCTTTGGCTTTCAAAATCAAGCGAGGAGGACAATATGTCTAAATTTTCAAAAGTGATTGTTGCCGTGATGATGATCATGCTGTTGACAAGCTTTGCATGGTCGGCTGGCAAGCAGGAATCACAGGAGAGCGCTGAAGTCAAAGAGCTTGCCGTATTTAGTCCTGTGCATCATTACATGGACGCGTTAAAGCAAAAATTCGGTGAATTTGAGGCCTCAAGCGGTATTAAGATTAAATTAATTGAGCTTCCCGAAGAGGAATTCTACAAAAAGACAACGATTGAACTATCTTCAGGGAAACCAACCTTTGACGTATTCCTGCTGAACCAGGGATTTACAGGGCAATATATCGGCGCAGGTTGGGTAGAGCAGCTGGATCCAAATTTAAATGATCCCAACCAGACCAGCAAAGAGTACGATATAAAAGATTTTCCCCCCGGGGCAATGAGCAGGCCTACTTTTGACGGCAAGATCTATGGAATACCTGCTACCGTAGACCCACAAATTTATTTTTATCGTAAAGATATAATGGCGGATTCAGGAATCAACGCTCCCAAAACAATGGATGAGGTATACAACGCAGCGGTAAAAATAGATAAAGCCTATCCGGACGTAGCAGGAATTGCGAATCGGCTGGCCCGCGGCGCTGGTTCCTTTTGGCCCTGGCTTGGATTCGTATATGATTATCAAGGTCAATGGATTGATCCGGATTTAGGGGTGCATATCACCGATCCTAAAACCATTGCCGCGACGGACATGTATGTGAAACTCTTGAAAGACGCCGGACCACCAACGGCTCTGAATTATGGCTGGTACGAGGTATTGTCCTCTTTTCAAGCAGGAAAATCTGCAATGCTCATGGATGCTAACAGCTGGATAAGTGCTTTTCAAGATAAAGAGAAATCCGCAGTTGTCGGCAAAGTTGGCGCTTCGGTAATGCCTGCCGGTCCCGACGGTTATATCCAGGCTGCGGGCGGTTGCTCCTGGATGCTTGCTATAACAGCTGCATCTCAGAAAAAAGAAGCTGCCTGGAAGTTCATCGAATGGGCGACTTCGAAAAAAACTGCTTTATATGTTGCTGTTGAAAGCGGAAACGTATCCCGTCATTCTACCTGGTCTGAACCCGAGTTCATCAAAAAGTACCCCTATCCTGACTGGATTGAAGCGAGCAGCTCCACTACCAATGATTATAATAACACCTACTATATGACGACTCACCCCAAGTTAGGTGCTCTGGGTGAAATCATCGACATTAGTCTGCAGAACATCTATATGGGCGCTGACGTGAAAGAAGAGTTGACCAAAGCAGAAAAAGCGACCAAAGAACTTCTCGAATAGAAACTATTCGAAACTTTATAATAGGGAGATCCGTTGGTTCGGATCTCCCTATGATAAACTTATGAAAGGGTATTAGGACAAATGCAAAAACAAAAACGTAACCAGATGCAAATCGAAGAACGCAGGTTGATTATCGGTCTTCTGATACCCTGTATTGCTGTCTTGTTGTTTTTAGTTATCTTTCCGTTGGTCTATAACTTGTGGCTAAGCTTACATCGATGGAACCTGACAGTGCGGGAAGAGCAAAGATTTATCGGTCTCGCCAACTACTTTAAAATACTTTTTAAAGACGGACATTTCTGGCATTCATTGCTCACTACCTTTATCTTTGGCGGAACAGCCCTGGCTGCTGAATGTATATTGGGTATGTCGATCGCCCTGTTCTTGAATCGTGATTTTACCGGTCGAAAATTTATACAGACCTGCATGATCCTACCTATGGTAGCTACTCCGGTCGCAATCAGCTATGTCTGGCGTATCATGTATAATCCGGATTTTGGCATCATCAATTATATCCTCCAGACAATTGGTTTACCGATTTGGAAAGGGATTTTTGGGGCCAGGACGGCTATGGCCTCCATAGTAATTGTAGATGTCTGGCAGTGGACACCTTTTTTAACCATGATTTTTCTATCCGGACTGTTGGCATTGCCGAAAGAACCTCTGGAAGCTGCAGATATTGACGGGGCCAGTAAGATACAGAAGTTTCGGCTCGTGACTTTGCCGCTGATTCGTAATCTCGTGATCATAGGGCTGATACTCCGGGGAATCGACCTGTTCAAGACCTTTGATATTATCTATTCCTTGACTCGAGGAGGGCCGGGTACAATTACAGAAACACTCAATATCTATATATTCAACGAAGCTTTTACCCATATGGAGGTTGGTTATTCCTCTGCTTTAAGCATTGTCGCCATAATTATAGCCAGTGTTATTTTAATTCGCGTTGTTAAGACGGCGAAATTAGCATGATAAAAAATTGCGAACGAATCCGGTTACTATTAGATATCATAAAATAAGGAAAGTATAACTGAAATGAGTTTAAAAAAGTCTAATTTCAAAAAAGTAATGCGTTCAGTACTGAGATATGTAGTGGCATTATTTCTATTGACGGGAGCGCTGTTTCCAATAGCCTGGATGCTGATGACCTCACTTAAAACACAGGTAGATGCATTTAAAATGCCGCCGACACTAATTTTCAAGCCGACATTCGCGAACTTTATAACCGCGTTTACGCAAAGCGGGTTCGGTATATACTACAAGAACAGCCTGACAGTGGTTATTTCGGCTGTTGCCCTCTGCTTGTTGGTTGGCGTGCCGGCAGCCTATGTGCTGGCGAGATTCATTTTTAAGGGTAAAAAAGGTCTGACTGTTTGGATACTCAGTGTTCGGATTGCGCCGCCTATCGCTTTTTTAATTCCTTTTTTTATCATGTTTAACACGCTTAATCTGTTGGATACGATCCTGGGTCTGATATTAATTTATATTGCCATAAATCTAACCATGGTGGTATGGATGATGAAAGGTTTTTTTGAAGACGTTCCGAGAGAGATAGAGGAAGCTGCATTGGTAGAAGGATGCACCCCTCTCCAGGTATTCTACAGAGTCAGTCTGCCCATCTCGCTAACCGGTTTGGCCGCTACGGCAGTTCTCACTTTCATTTTTTGCTGGAATGAATTGATGTTTGCTATCGTATTAACGAGTTATGCTGCAAAAACGGCAACGGCTGGAATTTACAATTTTATCGGCTACAATGACGTGCGCTGGGGAGAGCTCTGTGCTGCATCCATACTTGTAATAATACCTGTAATTATTTTTATCCTGTTTGTTCAGCGCTATCTGATCCGTGGTCTGTCTTTTGGCGCCGTAAAATAAAGCCGGGACAATAGATGAGAATTATAGAGGAGTAAAAAAAGTGAAAAAGAACAGTCTGGAATCATCAAAATCCTATACATTGTCTGGAAGTCTGGCTCCCATTTTAACTGTCAAACCGGGCGAGCTTTTTTCTTTGAGTGCCGATGATGCTGTCTCCGGAGCCATAACAACCGAAAAGGATCCGTTTACCAGCAAAACCCTGGAGCCTTTTTCGCTCGTAACACCGGAATTGGCCAATCCGGTAACAGGGCCTGTTTTCATAGAAGGCGTACATAAGGGGGATTTGCTTGCAGTACATATAGAAAATATTATTCCCAACTCCTACGGAGTAACCGGAATTAAAGTAAATCAGGGCATGTTTCATGACTCAAAGAAATGGAAGAATATCTTTAAAGAACCACATACGAAGTTGCTGATGCATACGGACGGCCCTTCAGGTACAAAAGAGGATGGGGAGGTTCATTATTCAGATTCTTTAAAGTGGGCCGCCGCACCTTTTATCGGTACAATCGGAGTAGCACCGGAGGTGGAAGTCGTGGCAACCTCGATAACTCAAGGACCATGGGGTGGTAATTGGGATTGCAGATTTATTTGCCCCGGTTCGACAATTTATATCAACGCTTTTCATGCGGGCGGATTATTATTTGTTGGTGATGTTCACGGAAGCCAGGGTGATGGTGAGCTTTCCGGAATTGCCAATGAAATCAAGGCGACCGTTCGGCTCGGCGTGGACATCATTAAGAATAAAAAAATTCCGTATCCGCGTATTGAGACTGATGAGTATTTGATTGCATTTTGTTCTACGAAGCCTCTGGAAGACGCAATTGAGAATGCTACCAGTTATATGCTGGATTGGCTGACAACGGAATATGATATTGATGCCAGAACCGCGTACATTGTTTTTTCTACCTGTCCTGATTTTAGAATAGACGTATATCAAATGGTCAGGATGACCGGGATATCATATACAGCCGGTGTACGCTTACCGAAAAAGTATCTTCAGAGTATGGTTACCGCAAACAGATAGGAACATCTGGTATCCGTTTAAATAGAGTTTCTTAAATGAAATATAAGCCAAATGTAGAAGAAGTTATCGAGCGCTTTGAGGCGTTCTGGAACCGGGATAAACTGGATCGGATACCTATCAGGATACGTATTCCCACAGGGAATCTCCAGGCTCATGAATCTTATCTTGAAGCTCACCGTGAACTGAGGTCCGAACAGGAAGAAAAATGGGAAGATATTGTTCTGGACCCGGAGAAATATTTTAACTATTGGGAACAACAGTTGCGTGTCAGCATAGAACTGGCCGATGACACAATTCCAACAGCTTCCCCAGACCTGGGTCCTGCACTCATGGGTGGAATGATGGGGGCCGATATTTCCTTTAAGAACGGAACGAGCTGGAGTGAACACCCTTTGACAGATTGGGGCAACGTGGGTGAATACGCCTTCAATCCTTCCAATAGATGGGTGACAAAAATTGTTGAGATGACCAAATATTTTATAGAACAGAGTGAAGGGTTGTTTGCCGTGGGTTTGCCCAACCTGACGGGCCCGGCCGACATACTTGCCAGTCTCCGCGGACCTACGCAGGTTTGTCTGGACCTGTATGAGAATCCCGATGCACTGAAGGAATTGTCTGAAAGGTGTGCGGCGGCCCAAATCAGTGCGTTCAACACTCTATTTGCAACGCTGCCTCAATATTTCGGCGGCACCTGCGAGCTTTATATGTACTGGACTCCGGGCCGGGCCTACTGGCTGAGCTGCGATCTTAGTTTGGTATTATCTCCCGCTCTCTACCGCCAGCATTTTCGAGAATTCGATCAAGTGATTGTGGACTTCCTGGATACCTGCTGGATGCATGTCCACTCGGGCGGTGCTTTCATGGTAAACGAGTTTCTTCAGCTTGAAGGATTGAAAGGGGTACAAATCGTCAATGACACGCCCGCCGGACCGGACATCAAGGCTTTGGTACCCGTTTTTCAAGAGATACAAAAGAGGCATTGCCTGATCCTGAGGAAGTACAGTATCGATGAGGTAAAGAGCATCCTCCCTGAGCTGGAGCCGGCCGGTCTCTTCGTTGATACCCAGTGCGATTCCTTACGGTCGGCACAGGAGTCGCTCGAAGAATGGAGCAAGTTCACAAAATCCTTATAAACGGTACCCGGTGCAGCGTTTTGGGAGCAAGGAGAAATAGTGAGTGTAGATCAGCATCCCTTCGGAAATAATCCTGACAAGATCAGTGGATATCAATCTTTCTGGAACCGGGAGCAGGTGAAAAGGCCGCTGGTTGGTTTTTCCTTTAAAAGTTGGTTTCCTTTAGCCGAGTTCGAGGCCAGCGCTGCCTGGCAGAGCTCGGAGTATCTTACTCCGGAGATGGTAAAACCGGAAGCGTTTATCAACGACCAGGAGCGCTTATTGGAAGAGGGAAGTATCCTGGACGACGATATCCTGCGGGGTGCTTCCCCCTCCCAGGCGGTTCCCTGGCTCTGCGGTATGCTGGGAGGAAGTCTGCGAATATTGCCGGCCAGCATCCTATCCGAAGAAAGAACCATTCCCTGGGATGTGCTGGAGCATGTTCGGCTGGATCGTGAAAAACCCTGGTATTTGAAGTACATGACCTTCGCCGAGACATTAGTGCGGGCAGCGGCCGGGCGATTCCCAGTCAGTCACGGTACACTGATCGGCCCCTTGGACCTGATGGGCATGCTAAGGGGCCATACCCGGAGCATTTTGGATTTCATGGAGGAGCCTGAAAAATCTGAAATGTTTCTCTGGCAGATAGCGGAGATTTTCAAGGGGATTACTGAAGAATTGTGGCAACGGTTGCCCCTGTTCGGCGATGGTTATTTTGATGCTCAGTACCAGCTCTGGGCGCCGGGCTCGATCGTTCGCCTGCAGGAAGATGCGGTAGCCGTGTTATCGCCTGATTTGTATCGAAGATTCGTGCAGCCTGTTGATCGTTACCTGGCCCGCCAGTTTGAATGTCCCTTCATGCATTTGCACTCTACGTCTATGTTTCTCTTAGATTTAATCCTGGAGGTAGAGGAGATCCGCTGTTTCGAAGTAAACAACGATGATGTGGCAGGTGGATTAACGGTGAAGGAATTGGTTCCCTATCTCCAGACAATTCAAAGGGCCGGCCGCTCCTTACTTATCCGCGGATCCTTTAAACCCGACGAGATCCGTATACTGATGGATTCCCTGGCTACGGAAGGACTCTATTTCTATATCATGGTAGAAAACAAGAGCGAGGTGGAAACATTGAAGCCTCTGTTAGGCAGGTAGAAACAATCGGAAAGAGTTGAGATTATGAGTATTGTCGAAGCATCTTGCGGCAGGCAAAATGTGTTTCAGATAATAATAGCTGTTGGTGAAAATAGTTTTTTTGAACGATAAATCGAGGGGGAAAAATGAAAGCAGCACGAATTATTGAACCGGGAAAAGTTGAAGTATTCGAGGTGGCCAGGCCGGAGATCGGTCCGGAAGAGGTTCTTATCCGGGTTCGTGCTTTAGGGCTTTGTGGAAGTGACCTCAACACTTACCGCGGAAGCAATCCATTGGTCGAATATCCTCGAATCCCCGGTCACGAAATAGCAGGCGAGATTGTGGAATTGGGCAAAAAAGTGTCAGGAGAGCTTAATGTCGGCCAGCCGGTCACCATATCTCCCTATACGACCTGCGGAAAGTGTTCCTCATGTAAAAAGGGTAGAGCTAATTGCTGTCGCTACAATCAAACTATGGGTAACCAGCGTGATGGCGCAGCCAGGGAGTATATAGCCGTATTCCATAAGAAGGTTTTTCCGGTAGAACATCTTGCTACGGATCAAATTGCCCTTATCGAACCGTTCAGTATAGGTTGGCATGCTGTACATCGGGCTCAAACGGATAGTTCGGATACGGTGCTTGTATTCGGATGCGGAGTCATAGGATTGGGAGTAATTGCAGCCCTGGCTTATCGAAAAGTGAGAGTAATCGCTGTTGATCTTGATGATGGAAAACTGATGAAGGCGAGAGATTTAGGAGCGGAAACAATAATCAACGCGAGTAATGAAAACCTTGAACAAAAAGTGGATACGATTACCTCAGGCAATGGGCCGGATGTTGTTATCGAGGCTGTCGGATCCCCCGGGACTTACAGGCAGAGCGTTGAAATTGTAGGTTTCAGCGGCAAGATTGTGTATATCGGATACGTAAAAGATGAGGTCTGCTTCGAAACAAAAAAGATTGTGGCTAAGGAGCTGGACATCAAAGGTTCGCGTAACGCGTTGGATGGTGAAATTGCAGATGTTATTAAGTTATTTCAGAATGGTTTTGTTGATAGCGGCAATGTCATCACTCACCGGTTCATCTTAGGGCAAATTGGAGAAGCCTTCTCGTTCTGGAATAATAATCCCAATAGTGTAATCAAGATTTTAATTGACATTTAACGGCATCATTATTTGTATTTCTGAATATACGTTTCTAACGAAGAGAAAATTATTTTCCATATTCCTGTACTGTTTGATACATTGCACAAATATTCTCAGGGGGCACATCCGGCTGAATATTATGAACCGCGCACAGAATATATCCTCCTCCCGGTGCTAGACAATCAATCATTTTTTTTACTTCATCCTTAACTTCTTTGATATTTCCATGTGGCAGTATTTTTTGAGTATCAATTCCTCCCCAGAAACATAATTGATCTCCAAAGTTATTTTTCAACTTTCCCGGATCCATACCTTGGGCTGAAATTTGAATAGGATTTATAATATCTACTCCTATTTCAATAAAATCTTCCATAAATGGATATACATTTCCATCTGTATGAAGAAGAACTTTTGCTTTTGTGTATTTCTTAATAAAAGAGATTAAATCCTTATGTCTGGGCTTAATTACGCTTCTGTATAATTCAGGGGATATTAACGGCGCATTTTGTGCACCTAAATCATCAGCTATTTTGATTACATCTATATAACTTCCAATTTCATTAAATAGATTTTTCAACAGCTTTATTTGAAAAGCAAGTAATTTATCCATTAAAGTTTCAGCAAACTCCTGGTTTATAAGCAAGTCAATTAAAAATGTGTCAAAGCCCCGTAAGTTTTGAGCATTTTGAAACGGAATGCCTCCTGTAGGATCTACTACTATAGGATATTCATTGGTTTCATATATCATTTCAACCTTTTCCTTTAATCCCTTAAATCTCTCAGAATTATCTGGGTTTGGCCAGCGGTAGGAGTTAAGATCATTCAAGCTTGCTTCTCTTAGAGGGAAAACTACTGGATCAAAATAGTCGCCACCATCAGCTTTTCTCCTGGTAACGCCCCACTCATCTATATAAGAATTATCTTCTCTCAATGGCATTTCCCAATTTTTTGGTCTCTTGAGCCAAACAGATCGTGTATCTATACCAAGATATTTCAGCATAATCTCTTCGGGTTTCACTATCTGCTGAGCTCTATCCACAATTTCGATTTTATTATTTTCTTTAGCTATACCTGAATATTCTATTAACGTATTATATGCGTCTATGTTAATACTGGTAACATTGGTAGTTCCTAAATCAACAGGAACTCTATCCGTTTCCTCATGATTCAAGGCTTTTAATATTCTTTCTTTTGATGTCATTTTAAAACTACTGATATTTAATTTATGTTCAATTCATTTTTCTGTAAAATCTATAATAAAAATATTTATACACATTATCGATCTATAAATTAGGCATTGTCTTTTTAGTCGTAATAGAACCTGCAAACAAGAAAAGCCCATCATAAAGTTGCGCAGCTATTTTATCTGTGTGCGTATTCCGGTGAAAACTGCCACTTACCCCTATCCAATTTCCTCATTCTGGAATTCCCCCGATTTTGTGGACACCCGATTATGCTATCTTCCGGCGCCCTGGATCTTCCCCCATTTTCTAGACACAGATAATGTTAGGATCCAGCCTAACAGGCTGGGTTCAGCATCTTCTGGTCCAAAGCAAACTCGCTCGGTGTCTTGTTCGCAAGCGAGCTGTGTGGACGGAACTCATTGTAATCTCTCCGCCACTGTTCGATCTTGGCTCTCGCGTTTTTCAGAGACAAGAACCAATGTGTTTGCAGGCATTCATCTCTGAAGCTTCCGTTGAATGACTCGATCAACAGCTTTCGACAGTCATGGCTGCAATATTGAGAGCCTCGGTCGGAGTGGAAGATCAACCCTTCCGGAGGCTTACGACCCATCAGCCCCATTACCAGGGCTTGTAGGACCAGTTCCTTTTTCAGCCGACTGCTCATCGACCACCCAACCACTTTCCGGGAATACATATCGATCACTACGCACAAATAAGTGATAGTAAGACTTATATCACAGGATGGACGGGAAATCAAGGAAATAAGAAAAAACTCAGGAAATTGCAGTCAGGAATGTAAAAAAATATGAGAAATCATCCCATAGCAGGAAAAAAACTATAAAGGGTCGGGAATTTTCATCCAAACTGATAAAACAGGGTCTTAAGGGAAGCAAAAAAACATACCTCAACCTTGATCCGGCACAATGAGGGAAAGAAAGTTTAGTTTAAACTTGAGGTATTTAGACGGGGACGCCCAGCCCAGGAGGGGATCTCCCTATTTTCACAAGATGCTGCAAGATTTTCTTGATTTCTCCAGGGTCCATTATGACCGCAATAATGCTCATATCAGATTGGCATTTTGGACAGGTAAAGGCATGAACTTCGTAAATCTTCACCAGGAGTCTTGCCCATGCAGAGCGTCTCTCCTTTTCAGATACAGACATATCATGATCTTTTCTTTCAGCTTCGGTGCCCACATTATTAAGATGCTCATTCTTCCAACCTTGAGGAGCACGTGCAATAACCTCCGGCATTGAAATCCAAATTCCTCGTGTGCGGGAAGCATATAATCCATAACGTCGGATATACTGCACTTTCTTTGGCGGTATGTGTAGCGTCAAATCAGCTATGAAATCTTCTGCATCGAACATTTTCACATTTTCTTTGAAATAGTCATTGTATTTCGTCTTAAACAGAACCTTTGATTTAAACGGCTCGTAAAATATCTTTTTAAGAGAAATTGGGGGGCGGGCGATATACTGGGAAAGATTTTCTCTGGCCTTCTCATCC
>Ga0114923_10002193_pt1 | contig 13303 bp, 12 predicted proteins | sample SumtaG_FD_89578 | JGI IMG/M metagenome (GOLD analysis project Ga0114923, IMG submission 89578) | Deep subsurface microbial communities from Indian Ocean to uncover new lineages of life (NeLLi) - Sumatra_00157 metaG | ecosystem: Environmental > Aquatic > Marine > Oceanic > Sediment | place: near... | reverse complement strand
TCAGCTGAAATCATAGTTATTGATAATTTATTATCAATTTGTCTGATAGTTTCTAAAGCGCTTATTCCTGCGCCACCCGCTCCGATTATTACTATTTTCATGGTTTATTCTTTATAATGATTTTGTTAAAATATATCATCTGATTATATTTAATGCAAGGTAATTTAAGAGCCTCATTTTTATATTTGACTTCAGGCAAAATAACTGATAATTTATTTAATTGTTGTTTGATAAATAGGGCGATTAGCTCAGTTGGTTAGAGTGCTTGGATCACACCCAAGAGGTCGGGGGTTCGAATCCCTTATCGCCCATTTTAATGTATAGGAGTTTTTATGGGTTCAGCCTGGTTGAATTTAGGGCAGATATTAAAGATTAACGCACAGAAATATGCGGATAAAACCGCGTTAAAGGATAAAAGCCGTTGTTTTTCTTTTGCCCAAATCAATAAACGCGTCAATAAACTTGCCAACGGTCTTTTAAGCTTAGGTCTGAAAAAAGGCGACAAAGTCTCGGTATTTCTGGAAAACTGTATTGAGATTATCGAGATATATCTGGCTTGTGCTAAAACCGGTTTGGTAATAAACCCGATAAATTTCCGACTTTCATCCGCGGATGTTGCCTATATTGCCGATAACTCAGATGCTAAGGTATTTATTACCCATGATGAATTTATCCCGATGATAGATTCCATCCGCGATAAACTACTAAAGGTAAAAGACTATTTTGTTGTTCCGATTAATTCTGAAAAAGAAACCAAGCACGAAAAATATAAAAGCTATAATCAGTTCTTGACTGAATTTAATGATACCGAACCGGCTACACTTTACAGTGTTAAGCCTGAAGATACTTGGGTCTTGCTTTATACTTCAGGTACCACCGGCAAGCCCAAAGGCGTGGTTCGTTCCCATGAATCATATACTGCATTTTATCTGATAAATGCGGTTGATTTTCAGTTCACCGAAAACGATATCTGCCTTAATGTTATGCCGCTTTGTCATGTGAATACAACATTCTTTTCATTTACATTCACATATATCGGAGGTGCGATTTATGTGCATCCGGCGCGTCATTTTGACCCGAAAGATATTTTAGGTATTGTCCAACGAGAAAAAATTACTTTTATCTCTCTTATACCGACCCACTACAGCATAATCTTGAGTGTGCCGGGAAAAGAACGCGCTCTATATAATGTAAGTTCGGTAAAGAAACTATTATGCTCTTCAGCCCCTGCCAGAGGTGAGATAAAAAAACAGGTGATGGGTTGTTTCAAGGGGGTCCAGCTTTATGAAGGTTACGGCTCAACAGAAGCAGGGATTGTTACAGTTCTAAAACCCGAAGAGCAGATGACAAAGTTAGGTTCTATCGGACGTGAATCCTGCGGAACCGATTCGGTAAAGATTCTGGATGAAGAGGGCAACGAAGTTCCTGTTGGCCAGGTCGGTGAGCTTTATTCACGCGGCCCGATGCTTTTTGATGAATATTATAAATTGCCTGAAAAAACCAAGGCTTCTTTTTCGGGTGAGTGGTTCAGTGCCGGCGACATGGCAAAAAAAGATAAGGACGGTTATTATTATATCGTGGATAGAAAAGATAATATGATTATTACTGGTGGTGAGCATGCCTATCCTTCGGAAGTTGAGGAAGTTATTGCATGCCACGAAAAAGTATTTGATGTGGCGGTTATCGGTGTGCCTGATGCCAAGTGGGGCGAAAAAGTCATGGCGATAGTGGTAACCAAAGAGAATGAAGAATTATCCGATAGAGAAATAATAGATTTTTGCAGAGATAAGATGGCTGGATATAAAAAACCAAAAGTGGTTAAATTTATAAAAGTAAGCGATATACCCAGAACAGCCAGCGGAAAAATATTACACAGGGAACTAAGAAAGAGATTTGGAAAAGAATAATGATAGAAAATATTACAGAAAAATATATAAGGCAAGAAGTTCTTCCGACCCCGTTTTGTCCGGGCTGTGGACATGGTATCCTTATGAACATAATTTTGCGGGCGATAGATGAGCTTTCCCTTGACTGGAAAAAGACAGTCTTTGTTTCTGGTATCGGATGTGCCGCCTGGATACCCTCGCCGCATTTTAAGGCAGACACTCTTCATACAACGCACGGCAGGGCTGTTGCCTTTGCCACCGGTGTGAAATTGTTTAATCCTAAACTTAATGTGATAGTTATCAGTGGTGATGGCGATTTGGCATCTATCGGCGGTAATCATCTTATTCACGCAGCACGTAGGGATATAAATATCCCTGTGATATGTGCTAATAATAATATCTATGGTATGACCGGCGGACAATGTGCGTCAACCACTCCTTTGGGCTGTAAAACAGCAACCACGCCTGAAGGTTCTTCGGAACCTCCATTTGATTTGGCAAAACTTGTTATCGGTGCCGGTTCTGGTTACGTTGCCCGTGCTACTGTTATGCAGCCTTTGGTATTAAAGAAATATATTAAGAACGCCCTTATCCGCTCCTGTATTGAAGGTAGGGGGCATGCCCGACCATACAAAGGTATGGGCGGGTTTTCATTTATTGATGCGCTTTCACCATGCTTTACACAATTCGGACGCAGAAACAAATCTTCTTCACGCGTAGATATGATGAAGAATTTAAAGTCTGATACAGTCCGCGCAAAGACTCCTGAAGAATTATTTTCCACACCCGCCCATTTGAAAGACAAGATTGTTGTTGGTGAATATATTAAATAAGTTGACATATTAGAATGTTACCATCAGATCAATATTTAAACCAGATTAGTGATTCAAATGAAGAACAAACAAAAAAAATATTTGAACAACAAGGATTTAAAGCCCTTAAATTAGATAGAAAGAATAAGACGAGAAAAACAGATTTTTTAATGGATAATCAAAAATTAGGAAGATTTATTTGTGAAGTGAAGACTATTTTTAGTGCCGGCACAGGAAAGAATATATATAATAAAAAACCTATTAGGCATGTTTCTACATTAAAAACAGATATAACCAATGATGATGGTATGTTTGAATATGATAGTTTATCTAAAATACAGGATATTTTAGAAGATGCTCAGAGACAATATAAAGAATTAGTAAAATATCAACCTGAATATGAAAACTTACCTTTTGTGGTTGCTCTGTTTTTAGATGAGCTTGCTGATAGTTTTGATATGATTCCCAGAGATATTTTTGGCTTTAATTTAATCAGTGCTATTATTAAATTAGAAAAAAATCATGAAATAAAAGAAGAGGCGATAAGATTATCTAAAGATGAATTAAAAGAAATTATTGGTAAAAAAGACATGTCTAAATTCCCTCCTCCTTCATTAAAGTGGAAAGTGCTTATGAATAATAAAGGAGAAAATAAAATAAGCTGTGAATTGTTACATCCTTATATCAAGGATTGAGAAAATATTGGACACATATATAACCTGACTTCCAGCCTATAATTTCCTAAAAATACCCCAAAAACGTATTTTTGGGCCTTTTTTATGCCTAAATAAGCCCAAGGAATGGTTCCACGAGCCCAAGGAATGACTCCACGACATCAGGGAATGGCTCCACGACGTCAGGGAATGGTTCCACGACATCAGGGAATGAATCCCTGAGCCCAAAAACTGCCTAAAACGGCTTATTTAGCCTAAAAAACGGGCTGGTGGATGACTAACCAAGACTGGTCAATGACTAACCAAGGCTGGTGGATGACTGACCAAGACTGGTGGATGACTGACCAAGACTGGTGGATGACTGACCAAGGCTGGTTAATGACTGACCAAGGCTGGTCAATGACTGATCAAGGCTGGTTAATGACTGACCAAGACTGGTCAATGACTGACCAAGGCTGGTCAATGACTGAGGAAACCTCCTCAATGACTGGTGAAGCCTTACCAATAACTGGTAAAGGCTTACCAATGACTGGTAAAGACTTGCCGATGACTGGTAAACGTGTACCAATGACTCCAACAGACTTATTCATTTCTTTAAATAAGGTATTTAGAGGGGTAATTGGGTGTTCTGAAGGGATTTAGTCTATTGTTAACTTATTAATACTTTTTATTATTGCCGAGCCTATCAATACGCACAGAGCAAAGAAGTATGACCAAAGAATCGTATAGATAAAGACAGCAAAAGAGCCGTAAAGGAATTCATATCTTTGGGTTTTTGTGGTTAAATACAAACTCAAGAATGTGGTGATTATCTGCCATAAAATCGCACCGATACTTGCCCCTATCAGGGCGTGACGCCTTTTAGATTTTTGGAGAGGGATAATCCTGTATATCGCATAAAAAAGTATCACAGAGATTATTGTCGAAACGATATAAGGGAATATTCCGCCCAAGATACGCCATAAGCTTTGGGCTACGGTAAATGAATTAGTGTAGTTGGCAAGTGTGGTTAAAATAAGAGAAAAACCGAAGAGCATAACGACGACAAGTATCATAATAAAGCTGTCAATAAGCTTTCGCCAATAGGCTTTGCGTGTTTCTGTTGCCATGATTTTATCTATGCCGTATTCAAGCGAGAATATCACTCCCTTGCTTGTCCAAAAAAGTACTAATAAACCCAATAATCCTAAAATACTTTTGTTGACTGATGCGAATTCTATGTATTTAATAATGGATGTCTCCATAACCGTTCCCTGGCAATGAAAGAGCTGGATGAGGTTTTGGGAGAATTGTGCATGGGTGTTTTTAGCAATAAAACCCAAGACAGAGACCAGTATCATCAAAATCGGGATTAAGGATAGCGCCATAAAGTAGGCAATAGATGCTGCCAGATAGGAAATGCGCGCTTTGGCAAGGGTTATGTATATTTCTTTTATAAATAAATATGTTTTTATCATTTTATTTTTTACCTGATACACCTAAGACAGTGAGGGATTGCATAAATTTCTATATGAAAAGTATAACTAATCTAATAATAAATTACAACTTTTCTTGAATAAAGATTTAAATAAGATTATATTATTTAATCTGATTTAGTAAAGAATACTGAAAGGATTAAAGATGATAACACTTACCGAAGAACAAAAAATGATTCAGGATACAGTGCGTGACTTTTCCTTAAAAGAGGTTGAACCTATTGCCAGAGAGATTGACAAAGAAAGCCGTTTTCCTCATGAAACAATTGCTAAGTTTAAGGAGTTAGGATTAATGGGTATTCCGTATCCTGAACAATACGGAGGAGGCGGGGCGGATAAACTTAGTTATATTATTGCTGTGGAAGAACTGGCTCGAGTTTGTGGTTCTACATCAATAACATTGGCGGCGCATACTTCTTTGGCATCATATCCGATTTATGCGTTTGGGACGGAAGAACAAAAGAAGAAATATCTAACCAGGCTTGCAAGAGGGGAATCTATCGGAGGAATGGGTTTAACAGAGCCTGAAGCAGGTTCTGATGCCGGTGCAACCAGAACTACTGCCAAGAAAAATGATAAAGGCTGGGTTCTTAATGGAAATAAGATTTTTATTACTCATGCCAGTGTCGGTGAAATTTTTGTTGTTATTGCTAAGACTAATCCTGATGTAAAGTTTTCCCAAGGGTTAAGTGCTTTTATTGTGGAAAAAGGCATGGAAGGGTTCAGCTGTGGTAAAAAGGAAGATAAGCTGGGTTTGCGCGGTTCTGATACCGGTGAATTAGTATTTGAAAATTGCCAACTGCCTGCCGAAAACCTTTTAGGAAAAGAAGGTGATGGTTTTAAATATATTATGAAGACATTGGATGGTGGTCGGATAAGTATCGGCGCACTTGCTTTGGGGCTTGCCCAAGGCGCGCTTGATAAATGTATTCCGTATGTTAGAGAAAGAAAACAATTCGGTAAACCGATTGGAACTTTTCAGGCGATACAAGCTATGATAGCTGATATGGCAACAGAGATAGAAGCCACCCGTCATTTAATCTATACAGCCGCTCAATTGTCTGATGCCGGAAAACCGTTTTCTAAGGAATCCGCTATGGCAAAACTATACGCATCTGAAGTTGCAATGCGGGCAACTAAGAATGCTATCCAAATACACGGTGGATATGGTTATACGACCGAATATCAGGTAGAAAGATATTACCGCGATGCTAAACTTTGCGAGATAGGTGAAGGAACTTCTGAAGTTCAGAGAATAGTTATTGCCAGAAGTGTTATAGGAAAACTTTAACCGCTGATTAGACAGATTTAACAGATATACAATCCGAGTAATCCGTTTAATCCGTGGTGAAAAAGAGGGAGATAAGATATGAATTTTGAATTAACAGAAGAACAGTTAGAGATGAAGAAGATGGCAAGGGACTTTGCCGAGAAGGAAATACTTCCTATTATAGAAAAAGATGAAGCTGAACATAAATTCCGCCCGGAAATAGTAAGAAAGATGGGAGAGTTAGGATTTTTCGGAGGGGTTATTCCTGAAGAATTTGGCGGAACAGATGTCGGGATGCTTTCGACACTTATCATGAATGAAGAAATTGCCAGAGTTAGTGCCTCATATGGATTGCCTTTTAATATGCAGACAATCGGGCCGGGGTTAGTCCTTTTGAAATGGGGTAGTGACGAGCATAAAAAGAAATATATTCCTAAATTGGTTGCCGGAGAAATGATGGGATGTTTTGCCATTACCGAACCGAATTCCGGTTCTGATGTGGCTTCGATGAAGTCAACCGCGGTTGACAAGGGCGATCATTGGCTGATAAACGGAACAAAGACTTGGATTTCTAATGCTCAAGTTGCTGATGTCGGAATCGTTTATGCTTATACTGATAAGGAAAAGGGGCATAAAGGGATGTCAGCTTTTGTTGTTGATATGAAGAATACGCCCGGTGTTAGCACAACGGCGATAGAGACAAAATTAGGGTTACATTGCGCACCGACCGGTGAGATTATTTTTGAAGATGCCAAAATTCCAAAGGATGCATTGCTTGGTCAACTCGGTGATGGATTTAAGATTTGTATGGGCATGTTAGACAACACGCGTTTAAGCTGTTCCTCTCGTGCGGTTGGTGTTGCACAAGGTGCACTTGATGATGCAATAAAATACGCTAATGAACGCGAACAGTTCGGTAAAAAGATTGCTGATTTTGAAATGATTCAGGATCAACTTGCCGAGATGTATGTAGAAATAGAAGCGGCTCGGCACTTAGTTTATAAAGCGGCTTGTATTAAAGATAAAGGTATTCGTAATTCTTTTGAAGTCTCAACCGCTAAATATTTCTCTGCGGAAACTGCCGCAAAAGTAACAAGTGAGGCGGTAAAAATATTCGGTTCTTACGGGTTTTCTTCAGAGTATCCGGTAGAGAGGCGTTTTCGTGATGCAAAATCTTTCCAGATAGTTGAAGGAACATCAAACATACAGAAGGTGATAATAGCTTCTTATCTTCTAGGTAAACGAAAATAATTTTTAATCAAGTGGTAAAATATTAACCGGACCAAGCTCGTTTACTTGTTCTGCTATTTCTTTTTCGTTACCGACAAACATATATATGAAGTTATCCGGATGTAAGTATTTATTGGCGACTCTTTGGATATCTTCTTTGGTTACTTTCATGACATCATCACAGTATGTTTCCAGGTAATCATCTCCTAGTTTAAGAAGTTCGATATAGATGTACATACTGACTATTTTGGATGAATCAGTGAACCTAAAAACAAAACTGTTTAATGTGGATTCTTTTGTATGCCTAAGTTCGGCATCAGTTACAGGTTCGTTGCGCATTTTATTTATTTCAGCTAAAATAAGTTCGGTTGCCTGGCCGACTGATTCATTTTTTGTATCTGTTCGAACTACAAACATTCCTAAATTATCTGGCATAATGAAATAACTCCAGATGCTGTAAGTCAGTCCGTGTTCTTTTCTGACCGTGTGATAGATTCTGGATGCGGATGAGCCGCCAAGTATTGCGTTCATTACTCTTAATGGAAAATATTCAGGGGTGGTTCTTTTAACTCCGATATGTCCCATTATTATCGATGTTTGGTTTAATTCTTTATTGACGATATTAACCGATTTTTTATAGTTTAGTTCCAGTTTAGGAAGTTCAGGTAAGGTCATTTCTTCACGTTTCCATTCGCTGAATATTTCGCCTATTTTATCGACCATTTCTTTTAGATAAAAATCTCCGGAAAAACCGATAAAAACATTATTTGGTTTTATGTATTTATTATAGTATGACTGAACATCTTTGATAGTGATAGATTCTACTGTTTTCGGGGTGCCTATAACCTGATTTCCATATGGGTGCTCTTTATATACTGCTTTGCGTAATTTTCTATAAGCTATACTTCCTGAATTTTCATTTTGCCTGCGGAAAGATTCGGCTACATGTCTTTTTTCGAAATCTAGTTTTTCTTTATTGAATGAGGGATTCGTCAGTATATTAGAGAATATTTCTAACCCAATTTCCAAATCTTCTTTTAATACAAATAGTTCAAAATTTATCTCTTCATAATCAGCATCCACGGTCAGTTCGCCGCCGATTGCTTCAAGTTTTTCATCAATATCTTCGGCTGTAAATCCTTTGCATCCGCCGCTGCGCATAAGGTGGGCAGTTATGTTTGCCAAGCCTAGCTTATCTTGTGGATCATAGATTGAACCTATTTTGAAACGGGCGATAACTTTTATTAATGGTAATTCATGGTCTTCAAGCAAGTAGAGTATTATGCCGTTATCGAGCTCTATTCTTTCCGGTTTTGGTATGGTTACTTTGATATCAGGGAATTTTAGTTTATTAGGATGCTCAACTATTTTATTTGATATAGGGTTTTTTACGCCAGCAGGATTTTTGACCGTGTTTTGACAAGAATTGATTAATAGTGTTATTGAGATGATAATAAATAGCAATAGTTTATTTTTCATTTTATTCTTTTTCTTTCTTTTTACTTATTATTGATGCAACAACTCTATTATTTTTGTGAAAGTATTTTTTTATTATTTCTTTTATGTCTTCTTTGTTTGTTTTATTGCGTTCGGTATTTACATTTAATACATACTTCCAACTGGCTATTACTTCATAATGGCCGAGCATTCTGGCCAAGCCGGCATTTGAATTTAAGCCCATGACAAACCCGGCGTTTATCCTTTTTTTAGCGTTGGTTATTTCTTTGTCGGAAACCTCTTCTGTTTTTAAAAGCTCTAATTCCTGATATATTGCTTCCTCAACTTCTTTTGATGTATGTGGGTGTTTAGGCATCGCATAAAAACCGAATAATCCGGGGAATTTTCCGGCGTTATTATATGCATGTATCTGGGTGCACAGCTCTTTTTCTAGCACCAGCTTTTTATATAAACGGCTGGTGCGTCCGCCGGAAAGTATTTCGCTGACTATATCCAATGTGTAGTCATCTTTTGTGCCGATTTTAGTTGTGTGGTATCCGATTCTAAGAACCGGCTGAGCATCTAACTCTATTTCTGTTCTTCGCTCACCCAGTTGCTTCGGTTCGATGGTGGTTATTTCCGGTACATGATTTTTTGATGCCGGTATAGGTTCGAAATATTTACGCATCAATTCCATAACGTATTCAGTTTCGACATCTCCGACAATAACGGCAATGGCGTTGTTTGGCCCATAATATTGACGGTAATATTTATCCAATTGTTTTTTAGTGATAGATTCAATATCTGACCGCCAGCCGATAACCGGGCGTCTTAAAGGATGTGCTTGATAGCAAAGAGCGACAAAATTTTCACGAAGAGTTCCTACTGTGTTTGATTCGTTTCTCCATCGGCGTTCTTCAAGGATAACCAGTTTTTCTTCTTCAAAATCACGCCAAATAGGATTAGAGATACGGTCTGATTCAAGCCATGCCCATAGCTCTAATTTATTTGAAGGCAGTTCACAATGATACCAGGTTCTCTCATTGCTGGTTGTTGCGTTAAGGCCTCTTGCACCGAAACGGTTATATATCATGGTTATTTCACCGGTGATCCTGTAATTTTTTACTTCTTTCTTTAAAACGCTTAAGCGTTTGTTAAGATTGCTTATATCGTGATCTTCTTTTGTTGCCTGATCTTTTGGTTGAGATGATCTTTCTTTTTTTAATGAGACTAATTCATTTTTTATTTCTTCCATTTCAGCTATTAGTATTTTTTCTTTTTGATAGTTTTTTGTACCGATAATTTTAGTTCCTTTTGACATCATGTGTTCAACGTAGTGGGATATGCCGGTGGTTCCGAGGTGTTCATTTGTTGAGCCTACCCTGAAAGTGATACTGACGGCAACGGTTGGTGAAGCATGTCTTTCAAGTACGAGAACTTTCATTCCGTTTTCCAATATAAATTCTTTTACATCCAGATTGAATGAGCCGGAATTATTTGCCGAAACAGATAGGGTGAAGATTAATACTAAAGTTAGTAACGTGATGAGTTTTTTCATGGTTAAGCTCCTTTCTTATTTATGTAAGGGTTTTTATTTATCATCTTTTAAGTAAGAAGTAAAGCAAAAAGCTAAATAAATTGTTTTGACAGTTTATGATAATATGGATATAGTAGTACAGCTATGAGAAAACGTTCTTTGGCAAGAGAGCTTGCTTTACAAATGGTGTATCAATCGGAATTTAATAATGAAGTTGAAATTATAGTTCCGAGTGATTTTCCTTATAATGATGAAGAAATAGAAAGATTCGCAAGAGAATTAGTGAATGGGGTGAAGAAAAAAAAAGAAGAGCTTGATAAGATCATAGAAAGTAAGGCAGCTAATTGGGAAATTAACCGCATGGCGGTAATTGATAAAGTAATATTACGTATTGCCACATATGAGATTTTGTTCAAACCTGATATCCCTGAAATCGTTTCAATAAATGAAGCTGTTGATTTAGCAAAGAAATATGGTTCTGAGGCTTCAGGCGCTTTTGTTAATGGGATTTTAGATAATATTTTTAGGAGCCTAGATAAAAATGATTAAAGGTGTGTTCTCGAAACTTAAAAAAGGGTTGACCAAAACAAGAGATATTTTAAATACTGATATTGGAGAGCTTTTAAAAGGAAAAAAATTAGATGAGGAGACGCTGGACCGTCTGGAAGAAATCCTGATTACTTCTGATATGGGAATAGAGACGGCAACAAAGATTATTAGTGATCTGAAGGATGCTTATCATAAAGGTGAGTTGACAGATATGGATAAATTAGAAGAGTATTTAAAGAACGAATTAAAATCTAATCTTCAAGAAGCTGATAATGATTTAATTAAAGCGCCTGATGGGCCGACAGTAATAATGGTTTGCGGTGTTAACGGCACCGGTAAAACTACATCAATTGCTAAGCTTACATATTTATTGCGAAAAGATAACCATAAGGTTATTTTGGCGGCTAGTGATACTTTTAGGGCGGCAGCGATTGATCAGTTATCAATTTGGGCTGACAGAGTTAATGCTGATATAATAAAACACCAGCCAGGGGCTGATCCTGCAGCGGTTGTTTTTGATGCTGCCGAAGCTGCGGTTGCCCGTAAAGCTGATTATCTGATTATCGATACGGCTGGTCGGTTACATACAAAAACCAATCTTATGAATGAGCTGGTTAAGATAAGAAATGTTGTTGCTAAAAAGATTCCGAATGCGCCACATGAGACATTGTTAGTTTTAGATGCGACAACAGGTCAGAATGCGATTTCTCAAGCAAAGATTTTTAATGAAGCAATAGGTATTTCAGGTATTTTCCTGGCAAAACTTGACGGAACAGCAAAAGGTGGTATTATAGTAGCTATTAAAAATCAGTTGGATATACCTGTAAAGTTTATTGGATTGGGTGAAAAACCTGAGGATGCTGATCAATTTAACGCTGATAGATTTGTTGATGCATTATTTGAAAGCGACGATTGAAGATGAATAAACCTCAACCAGGACAAAGACCTATAGAAAAAAAGGTTACTAGGCCGGGAATGTCTGGATCTCAACCGGTAAATAGAGCGCTAGGTCAGGTGCGAAGATCAGCAACACCAAGGCCTCAAGTTAGACAACAGGTTGCTTCTAATCAAAATCAGCAACCTATGCAAAATCCGGCTGCTCATCAAAGACAGAATCCTAATCAAAGGCGTGCATTTAATCAGTCTGCACAGCAAAGGCCGATTCAAAATAAAAGTCCTGTTCGAAAAGTTAGTCAGCAGGTGGCTCAAATTAATACAGGGCAGCAACAGAGAAGAAGACCAACTACATTGAAGCAGGGCGTCCAAAGAAGAGATATTGGCGGACAAGAGAATGACAATACAAAACCATCTGGGTATAAGTTAAAAATCGGCATATTGATTTCCAGTGTTATAATGAGTGCGTCCCTTATAGGGTTAATTGCATGGAAATCAGGTCAGAAGAAAATAATAGTGAAAGTTATTGAGTGTTATCATTGCGATACTAAATTAGAATTTGATCCTAAAGAGGTAAGAGGTAAGCCAATATTAACTTGTATAGAAGATGATTGCGGTAAGGATTTTATTGTTAATGAGAAGAAAGCTAAACTTATTGCTGATAACCATGTATATAAAGCACAAGAGTTAATGAAAAAAAGCGATGATAATAAAGATGATAAAGATAAATACCAAAGTCTTCTTCAGGATGCATCAAAAGAACTTGATGATGCAGTTGAAATTTATCATCTTATTCCCGCTGCTAAAGAGACAGAAATGTGGGAGTTATTTTTGGTTTTACGTCAGGAGATAAGGCGTAAACGGCAACGGTAAAATATAGTTTATATGATTAAAGTCGATAATGTAACTAAAAAGTTTTCAGGCATTTTAGCCGTGAATAACATTTCTTTTGAAGTTAATCCCGGTGAAATAGTCGGTTTTTTAGGGCCTAATGGAGCCGGCAAAAGTACCAGCATGAGAATGATCACTACTTATTTACCGCCCAGTCTTGGTAAAATAACCGTTGAAGGGTATGATACTGTTTATGATTCATTAAAGGTTCGTAAATTAGTTGGTTATCTTCCGGAAAGTGTTCCGTTTTATACTGATATGAGAGTGAATGAGTATCTTAATTTTAGGGCTAAGTTAAAAGGCGTTGCTTCGCGTGAGAGAAGTAAAAGGCTTGATGAAGTTTTGGATAAATGCGGCATAAAGGATGTTAGAACCAGGATTATAGGACAGCTTTCCAAAGGTTATAAACAAAGAGTTGGATTAGCCGAATCAATTATTCATGATCCAAAAATACTTATTCTTGATGAGCCTACTATAGGGTTAGATCCTCATCAGATAAGGCAGATAAGAGATTTAATTAAAGAGTTAGGCAGCGAAAGAACAGTTATTTTATCAACCCATATATTACCTGAAGTGGAAATTATTTGTAACCGGGTGATAATTATCAATCGTGGTAAAATTGTTGCTATGGATTCTGTGGATAAGTTA
>Ga0114923_10002192_pt1 | contig 13307 bp, 13 predicted proteins | sample SumtaG_FD_89578 | JGI IMG/M metagenome (GOLD analysis project Ga0114923, IMG submission 89578) | Deep subsurface microbial communities from Indian Ocean to uncover new lineages of life (NeLLi) - Sumatra_00157 metaG | ecosystem: Environmental > Aquatic > Marine > Oceanic > Sediment | place: near... | reverse complement strand
GCCTTTCTTATATATACACGCTCCGGATACCCAAGCAACGATTCGAATGTGGTGTACCTGTTCATTAACTTTTTGGCATACTTTGCTGGTGGTGCGAACTTCACCAGTAACGTGTTGTTGCGTGGCTTTAACAATTCTGTTACATCGAATCGAAACGGTATGAACATGTTGTTCGTTTTGGCCACAAGTTTGTCGTTAAGCCAGATACTCGCTATTGTGTCAAGCCCTTCAAAAACCAGCTCGACCCTGCTGCAGTTTAGTAATTCAACCGGGGCGTCGAAGATTTTTCTGTATATCCATGGTTTTTCACTGACCCATGCGAAATTTTCGGGATTGGCCTTGATTTGGCTGGACTCAATTTGCCCGGTTTCGATAAGGCTGGTAAAAATCGAGCACGGGACATTAGTCTGTTGCCAGTCAGCGGGGTCCAGGTCCCGCATGCGTCGCGCAGAAAGCGGGTATTGCTTAAATTGCCATGCTCCTGTAAGGTCCAAAGCTGCCTTGGGCATATTAATGTCTCCTGTCGGTTAAAAAGTTGCCGCTGATTATATTTGTTTCACGGCGGTTGACCTACAACAAAATTCTATTTGTTTTTTCTGTGGAGATGGATTTCTGTAACCTTTTGTGAATTCAAAAGATAAATATCTGGCTTCAAAATCATCTGAATTTTGTCAAAAACTTTCTTGACGCTTAATATTTAAAGTTGTATTCAATAAGAGTCATAAGTCCAGCTTGACCGCTGGCAGGTAAAAATACAGGTTCAGCAGTTAGAGGAGTCATATCGTGATAGTTGTAAATACAGAATTCATACCGGGCAAAAAAATCAGCCAAATCAAAGGTCTTGTCCAGGGCAACACCGTCCGGGCAAAGCACATAGGCAGGGATATCACCGCCAGCTTGAAAAACATAGTTGGTGGCGAGCTAAAAGGCTATACCGAACTGCTCGTCGAATCGAGACGCGAGTCCCTTGTCAGGATGATTGCCCAGGCTGAGGAACTTGGAGCAAATGCTGTAATAAATATAAGGTTCGCGACCAGCTCGATAACCGCCGGGGCCGCAGAACTTTATGTCTATGGCACCGCTGTTGTCGTTGAAGATGAGCAGTATGCCCCGTAGCGGTCTCAATGTATAAAGGGACAATATTATGGCTAATCTGATAATACAGATTGGTATACCGGTTTTTCTTATAATTCTTGGGTTGTTTGTGGGCAAATGGATTGAAAAAAAGCATCTTCGTAGCCTTGATGTCAAAGAACAAGAATTGAAAGATGTACTCATTTGTAATCTGCGACGCTTGCCTGCTTATCTAAAAGCCGGAGAATGTTTCCTTGTCATTGGCTCTGTCGTTATCGCAACTGATTACTTCAAGGTCTTTGCCGCCGGCCTGCGAAACCTTTTCGGAGGAGAGATAAAAACTTACCGCTCACTTATGAGAAGGGCAAGGAGGGAAGCCATCGTTAGAATGCTTCAACAGGCAAAGGAGCGTGGTGCTTATAGTGTGTGGAATATAAGATTTGAAACCGCGACTATTCAGGGAAAGCGAAGGCCCGGAGGCGTCGAGGTCCTCGCTTATGGCACCGCGGTAAAAGTATCGTGAAAAAAAAGTATTTTTCAGTAAAGCATGAACCTGCCTATCAGAAGGGCCAATTCAAACCCGACCCTGCTGAAAAAACCGCCGATAAACCAATCATAAAGCAGGATGAAATTGCCTCTATACGTGATTCCGTGCTGAATGAGCCGGCTATAACCGGTGACCAAAAGGGAGTGTATCTCGGAAAGTGGATAGAACAAAAACGCCAGCAATGCTCTGTGGCGGGAAATCTTTCTATCGCTTTTCTGGCCGCGATAATCGGCGGGCCTTTCGCTGTACTGGGCGCTTTTATGGCTTCAAACCGAGGCTGGTACGGCATCCTTTATATAGTTATCGTCGCGCCGGTGATTGAAGAGCTTTTGAAACAGTCGGGTATGATTTATCTGCTCGAGAAAAAACCTTATCGAGCCTTCGCCGCATGGCAGTTTGTTTTTTCTGCGCTTCTGTCGGCCTTCGTTTTTGCCACTGTCGAGAACCTTCTTTATATTAATGTTTATGCTCGCTCGGCAGACCTTATTTCTCATGAGGCCTTCGCATATTTCCGCTGGACGGTCTGCACCGCACTTCATATGGGTTGTTCGGCTATCGCTTCGATGGGGATGATACATGTTTGGAAAAAGCAGTTGGCCGATGGCAGGGCCGCCGATTTAAGCATCGCTTTTAGCTATTTTGTAGTAGCAATGGCCGTTCACGGCTGCTACAATTTTGTGGCTGTCTTTTTTGATAAATTATTCGTTATCAGATAATACCCTCTCGGTTGTTAAAAAAGCCCCAAAACGCCTCGCCGTGTGTCGGGATTTTGTGCAAATAAAAGGTTGCAAATTTCATATTTTCCCCGTATATTTATCATTTCTATTTGTCTTTGAAAGGATTTGTGAATGAAATATGATATAGCTGATTTATCGCTGGCTCCGGAGGGTAAAAAACGCATCCTTTGGGCTGATAATGATATGCCCGTGCTGGCGGCAATTAGAAAAAGATTTGCAAAGACCAAACCCCTGAAGGGGAAAAACATTTCCGCCTGTTTACATATAACCGCCGAAACTGCTAACCTTGCCCGAATGCTAAAAGCAGGGGGGGCCAATACTGTACTTTGTGCCTCAAATCCCCTCAGTACACAGGATGATGTGGCCGCTTCACTCGTAAAGGATTTTAAAATACCCGTCTTTGCCATATGTGGTGAAAATCGCAGCACTTATTACAAACATATTCACGCCGCTATCGACCATAAGCCTGTTATGACATTTGACGACGGTGCCGATTTGGTGAACGAACTCCATACCAGCAGGAAAAAAGAAGCCCACCGCATTATTGCCAGCATGGAAGAAACCACCACCGGCGTCATACGTCTGCGGGCAATGGCTAATAAAGGCAAATTAAAGTTTCCCGTAATCGCGGTAAACGATGCCGCCAGCAAACACCTGTTCGATAATCGTTATGGCACCGGCCAGTCGACCGTTGACGGTATTATCAGGGCAACGGATTTTCTCATGGCCGGCAAAAAAGTTGTTGTCGCCGGTTACGGCTGGTGTGGCAGGGGCTTTGCAATGCGTTCCAGGGGAATGGGCGCCATTGTTATCGTTACAGAAGTTGACCATATAAAGGCTATCGAAGCGGTCATGGACGGATTTCAGGTCATGCCCATGGCCCAGGCCGCTAAAATCGGAGACCTTTTTGTGACCCTTACCGGGAATAAAAACGTTATACGTACTGAGCATTTCCGCGTGATGAAAAACAGGGCGGTTGTTGCAAACAGTGGACATTTCAATGTCGAAATAGATATACCTGCCCTCAAAAAACTTAGTAAGAAAGTTAAAAAAGGCGTCAGAAATCATGTTGATGAATATGTCCTCAAAAATAACAGGAGTATTTGTCTTCTGGCCGACGGCCGATTAATCAATCTTGCCGCTGCCGAGGGACATCCGGCCAGTGTAATGGATATGAGTTTTGCTACGCAGGCATTGGAAGCTGAATATGTTCTGAAAAAACGGGCCAAACTTGATGTCGCAGTACACGATGTCCCTGCCCGAATAGAGCAGCAGGTCTGCAAACTTAAACTCAAGTCAATGTCCTTCGATATCGACAAACTTACTGATGAGCAAATTCAGTATCTTGCCAGCAGTGGTGAGGGAACATAACCAAGACTCGTATTGCGTATGGTACTCGAAAAATCCGCCTGATTACAATTGGCGACAACGCAAAACGCGATGAGGCTTATGGGTAATAAACAATCTGATAAGGCGCCTAAACCAGCTCCAAAGTCATTTATGACTGTTGGGCCCACCCTGCACTACAGTCATAAAAATGTCCAGAGATGCTGGCTGCTTGCGCTGGTCGCATTCGTCGCCAGTTGCCTGTTCTGGACCAAGTTAATCACTGGCTCATTGTGGGCCTTTAATCTAAGTACCATTACTTCGTTCGAATCACTGCATCTGGGACGGTTTGTTGTAAACGGAATAAGCATTTTTGAATATCCCTGGCAGATTCTTGTTTTGGGCCTGCTTATGGGCATTCTGGCAATTGTGCCGCCTCTTATTTCACAGCTTATGAGTTTCAGCTGGAGTTTGCCTTTTATCCTGGTGGTTGGCTTGTTGGCGAATCTGCCCGGTTTTGCACTGTGTCTTTTGATAAGCTGTATTGCTGTCGCCTCCAGACCACTGCGGTTTCGATCCAGGTTTATTTCGATAGCTTTGTGTGCCGCGCCCCAGCTTATTTACTGGGGATATTTCGGGCCTGTAAAAGGTGTAGAGCCCATAAAATGGGGCTCTTCGTATACTCCGTGGGTTTGTGCCTGGCTTGTCGGTCTGGCTATCGCCGGATTGGTTTTAGGAATAGGACATTTTACCCGTTATCGACCAGGCCTGGTCTGGACCTTCACAACTCTTGTGCTTTTGACAGCCGTTGCGGTCTTTGCAATAAAGATAGGATTCGCCGAGCTTGACTATCAGCTCTATGTCGCAAAGAATAACCCGGAACAGGCAGGTGAATTTCACGGCCACAGCATAACTGAGGCACTTGACCGAACACTTACTGAACCTACTGTAAAGAAATACTTGACCGGGTTCTTTTATCCTACCGAGCCGATACAGTTGCGGGCTGAGCTGAAAAGAGAAATTCAGGACAAGTTGCGATATGACCGATGGCCGGTTTGGTTTATAGTGCCACCGGAACTTGATTACCAATCCAAAAAACAATGGCTGCTTGGGCAGTTTGATTTATTTATCAACCGGCGACCAAAAAGCCGTAGAATGCCAATAGCACTTTACTACAAGGCTATGCTCAGCGAGTACAGTCCTGATATTAAGGCTCTTGAGCAAAAAGAAGTATTGCATTTTTACAGCGATTATCCTCATGAAAGCTCACGCCAAATCTGGTATCGACTCTATAGCCAGTTTAGCGACAGTCCGGAATCCCTCGAAGCCAGATGCCGAATCGCAAAAAGCTGGGTGGGCCAGGGTAGGTTCGAACTTGCCGATCAACTGTTGCTTGAGACGCAACTTAAGCTCGAAAATCACCTGCATGAACTCGAAAAAACCAAAGCATCTGAAGATACGTTCTTTAGCCTCTTTAGACCACCGTCCGAGTCTGTGATGACTATGTTCAAATTGGAACAGCTGCAAAGAAAATTGAGCCAGTTGCGCACCCTTATCAGCGAGGAAAACAAAACAGAAAAACCAGCTTCGGAAAGACGCCTCGCAGAGTTTGTTATGCTAAATCCTTATGACAGTGATTATGCTCGGAAACTCGGACAGTTGCTCTCGGTGATGCCTGAGCACGACCCCTTACGGGATAACGTTTTGCTGGCTCAGATTAAACTTATTGCCGACGAACTGCTGCAGACCGAAAAGTTAAACCAGCTTCGCAATGAGTTCAGAGATACCGATGGGGGAATCGAGGCTTTATACGAACTGGGGCTTTTGAAAATCCGCCTGTGGCGCCAGCAAAACCAGGAAAATGCCGAACAAAGAAAGAACTATCTTACCCAGGCCAGAGACACACTCACTAACTTCATCAATTTGTATCCGAATGGCATCTACTCCGAACAGGTCAGAAAGAACCTTGAGGACCTGCCGACAGTTGATTAAGGCCAAATAGTTTTTGCTCAAAAAAATCATTTCTTTTGCCGGTATTATGATTGTTGACTTTCCCACGTTTCGCGAAGTTCTCGAGCGGTTTAACCGGGAGTGCTCTGCCTGATTTTTGACCGTTTTAGGCCTCCTTCGCGGCAATCTGGTGCAGGAACAATTACATTTGACTTTTTATGTAAATATCGGTATAATTTATAATTATAAGTTTTTGCAGGACTGGAAGGGTGAAAAAGTCAGATTCAAATCATCGTTCGCAGCTAAAGTCCGGACAGGAAAATGGCAGGCCTTATCAGACACAGATTGCCGACCGCCAAAGAGCAGCTCAATGCCTTGCCAGAGGTTGATGATAAATGGGAACTACCGATATAGACTCTCGAATTTTGCTGATTGGCGATGCTGGCAAAGTCTTTTTGGATGCCGATGCGCTCGATGGCTTTGGTATCGAGGTATGCGCCAATACCCTCGATGGTATAGACAAGGCCGTAAAGAGCAGATTCGATGCAATTGCTGTGGTGGTCCCGAGCACACAAACCGAATTAAACTCTGCCCTGAAGCTCTTAAGGCGGCACAATCAAAATACAAAGATTATCCTTCTGGCGCAAATGTCTCAGGAGCCCGCCGCACTGAATTTTGTTGGTTCCTCAGACAACGGCGGGGCTGTTGCTGACGACTATCTAATCTGTCCCGTGCGGGTCGATAAATTTTATCGTTTTATTGTACATGGTCCGCCAATGGCACACATCCCGATGCTGCCGGTAATCGGTATTGGTGCCGCCGCGCAAATGAAAATAAAACAACTTGAAAAACTCGCTACAGAGGATGAACTTACGGGACTGAAAAACAGAAGATATATCTGGGAATTTGCCCGGCAGATTATCGAACACGCAAAAAAAGAAAGGGCAATGGTAACATTGCTCGTTTTTGATATTGATAACTTCAAGCATTACAACGATGTTTACAGCCATTCCGCCGGCGACGATATCTTAAAACAGGCTGCCATCCTGATGCGCAGGTGCTGTCGTGAACATGATGTTGTTGGCAGAATCGGAGGCGATGAATTCGCGGTGATTTTCTGGGATGACCCGCACAGAAAGGCTCTTCATACCGAAGACGAAAGACGCTCGGCACAGGCCGACCATCCGAAAGAAGCTATCTTCATCGCAAAAAGGTTCAGAAGCGAACTTGGCAACGCTGAGTTGCATTTGTTAGGACCGGAAGGCAGGGGAATCCTGACAATAAGCGGAGGACTGGCCACTTTCCCAAGAGATGGCTACACTATTCAACAGCTCTTCCAGCAGGCGGACAACGCACTGCTTGAGGCAAAAAGAAGCGGAAAAAACAGAATATACCTTGTTGGAAGACCCGACAGTGACATCGCGGATATCGAGTGATTGCCCCCCATTTCCTGCCGCGGACTTCACCCTTCCCGGCCGACAACAATCGTCTTATTGGGGCCGACCAGCTTGTAGCGTATCCGACGCCATGTGATTGTTCTTCCAATCGTAGAGGAAATTATAAACGCCAGAAACAGTAGTGACCAGGCCCAAAAGAAAACTATATCCGCCATACGGGTGGCCTTCAGTTTACCAGACTCCTCTTGCAGTAATTGAACAATCATTTTTTGTCGTAATATTGCACGAACCATCTGGCTGACGAAAAATACGACAGGTACCGCGATAAAAAAAGCAGGATTACCTTTGCCCGTTGTCACCGCGTAAACTGCCATGGCCGCTGTACCCCATAAACCGAGCACCGTATAAAAAACGCTGAAAAAGCCAATCCACCATGTTTTGGGGTAGTTCACACGGGTAATCAAAAGTTGTCGCCTGCCGAATTCAAATAGTTTCGGCCACGTCGTCTCTTCATGAGAAGCCACCAGACACGCCGGAACAAAAACTACTTTCAAGCCCGCCTTTTTTACCGCTCGACTCAGGGACAAATCGTCGCTTAATGCTTTGGGCCATATCTTGTCAAGACCGAGCTTGCGAAACACCTCTACCCGAATCGCCATAGAACCTCCCCACGCCTGGTTGAAGCGGGTATTGCCCAGAAGCTGCGCGACCTTCGCGTTCACCGCCGATAACGCAAGACTCGCAAGGTTGTTTTTTCTCGGAACAAACCAGCGGTAACCACTGGACGCCCCTGTCTTCGCCTGCCTGAGCGGATAAACAATATGGCTCAGCCAGTCGCTCCGGATGCAAATATCCGAATCCGCAAAAGCCATCACCTCCACATCGTCACCAATTCTTTGATAGCAGTAAAGAAGGTTGTGCACCTTCTGGCTGCAGAACTGCCCCTGGCCAGCGACAAGTATCTGAACGTCCTGCGCCTTAGAGGTGCTGCTTAGCTGCTCTTTCAGCCTGCATAATTCGTCGTACGCCGGGTCTGATTTGTCCCCGACAACGAACCACAGGAGATAGTTTTCATAATCCTGGTCAAAAAACGACTTTACGTTTCGCTGGAAATTCGAATCCAGACCTTTGCATGGAACAAAAAAAACCGTCCGCGGCCGATAACCTGTACGCCTTCGTTTGGATTTGGACAGAACATAACGATAGTTGTTGTATACCTGAAGAACAAACAACAATTGAGGCAGAACTATCAAAAGGGCTGTATAATAATACCACGTCACAGGTTGAAATCCTTTCTGTTAACTCTCATACTGTCGATGACTTCGAGCTTAAACGCTTACGATATAGAAGCTAACGGTATTATCGAATCAATAAGCGCCTCAACAGTATAAGTCTTTGAAAGGTCAATTGGAAGCAAACATCCGTGATTATGGTCTGAAGCGAGGATTATCAGATTTTCCCCTTTTTGGCCCCACCCCTGGTTCTGTGGCTGGTGGCCGAGGATGAATATATCGACGTCGAAAAGTTCAGCCGTTGCATCGAGGACCTCTTGACTTATATTGCGACCCCAGGTCAGAAGATAAGCCGAACCCGGTTTGACCATGTCGTTAATTTTCAGCTCTCTGTCCATTATGCGATGGTCGAATTTCTCCGAAAACCGGCCCGATGGCAGAGAATGTGACAGCCATATCCGGTTATTACATCGAATAGCCAGTGCCTGGGAGAACAAAAATTGTTTCATCGTCAGCTTGATGTCTTCGCTGGCCTCCTTGAATTCATGGTCCAGCGCCAGGCGGATAGAGTCGTTCACCTCCTTGCCGCCCTTCATCACTTTACTGTTGTTGATAAACGCCGTATCGTGATTGCCGAGTATAAAATGAACCCGCTCGGGAAACTCTAATTTGTAGCTGATTGCATCAAACAATACCTTGTAAGACTGGCAGTGACCCTCCTCGTCTTCCGGGCCCCCATGAAGAATCTCTTGAAACATCACGTGCCTGTTGGGGTTGTTCGCTAAATCGCAAAACGAAACTATCCTTTCGAAGTTCCGCCTGTGTCCGTGAATGTCACCTGTTGTGATTAACTCGACCTCTCCGGGCAGACTAATCAAGTTGCCCCGCCGAAACTTCTCCGCCTTGTTCGATTCAAGACCGTTCTTCAGCAACTCGATTGTTTTTTGAGGCATGTTTGTTCGCTTTTATCTTACCGCCCAATATGCTGTGTACTAAAACGTCCAGCCTCGATATTATTATCAACATATTAGCAGGACGTTCAATTGGGTCTTCTTCCGTACAATTCATTACGAGTTTTGAAATTCCTATCGGTATTTGGCTCTTTATTTCGTGAGGTGCCCTCCGGCTCTGAGGGATCGAAAGACCCAGTCCGTCTTTTTTAGGTATCAGCGTTGGGACGTTCTGTCCCGTGAGCGCCCAGTACATAGTTGCCCCGAGATTAAAAACGTCCGTCTTTGGGGCCATGGGTTTACGCCGCACCTGTTCCGGTGCGATGTAGTCCGGCGTGCCCTGAATACGCTGTTTGATGGTCCCGATTTTACAACTTTGGCCCAAATCTATAATTTTTATCGAACCGGTCTGGCTCAGCAGAATATTATTGGGTTTTATATCGCAGTGAACGTAACCGTGCTGATGCATCGCATTGAGTCCGCTTGCCACCATCCGGAATACCAGAAGTACATCCAGAAGGCTCAAGTTCGGGCTGTCCTCAAGTATATTGCCGTCGAACATCTCCATCGACAACAAAAGTTCTTTTGTTCTGAACAGGCTTCGGATTTTTTTCAGCTTATAACATTTGCGGACGTATGGATGGTCTATTTGGCGGGCGACTTTGTATTCGGTTTCTATCTGCTCGAATATCCTCGAGTCTTCAGGCCTTTTATGGATAACTCGCTTCAGGGCCACTTCGGTATTATCCAGGGCATCGGTCGCAAGGTAAATCGTGCTACGGGCACCGGTACCTATCCGCCTGATTATATTAAAGCCGCCAACTTCGAGTACGTTCTTTCCCATATTAGTATAAAAAACGAGATTTTAACATTCTGCCCCTGTTTTATTGCTTTCAATTAAGATGCGCCAAACCCGTCTTCTGTTCCATCTTTTTTTAATCTTTTAGCAAATACGCTAATTCCTTTATAAGAGCTGCTTAACACATTGTACCACGCCAGCCTGAGTCATTTTCCTCGAATACGCAAGGCCGTAAAGTACAAAATAATCAAACGTTTGTCCAGTAGCATAGCCGTTTTTCCTATTATCGTCCAAAAAAAGATGGGCATTGACAAACTTGCCTGAATTTGGATAATGTTCTCTGGCAATTTGGACGAACGCACCGTTGGAATCTGCTTTTCTTGCGATTTGCAGGCGAATATTCCCCGATAGCTCAATTGGTAGAGCGAGCGGCTGTTAACCGCTAGGTTGTAGGTTCGAGTCCTACTCGGGGAGTTTCAGAAGGGCATAAGCCCTTCTGAAACTCCCTCGATAGGCTCGGACTTGAACTAAGCGATGTCGCTTGATTATAAATGGCCAATTGAAACGTTTTGCCAATGTTTGGCCAGGTATTCAGCAACAAGCCTCCGATGGCACTTGTCCGCTTCGGCTTCACTGCATAGAAAACAACTCATATCCATATCCTGAGGCATGAGAGGTCTTTCAATCTGACGCTGAGCGATTATCCCCTTAAACTCTGTTTCGTATTGCTGCCAGCTAATCAGACCTTTTTTATAATCGTCAAGTAATTCCTTGGTAGGGGCCATCATCGGCAGATGGATATAATCCGAACCTACAATAGTCCGAAGAAAATATTTTATATCCTCTCTCCTGGTAAAGCCTGCCAATTGGGACGTATTATACAAACGCACATCTATCACTTTACGTATCCCGGCCTGCTTGAGTATGGTAAAAAACTCCTCGGCATTCCTGCCTGCATACCCTATCGTAAAAATCCTGATAGTTCTTTCGTTATCAAGTTTGCTCATTTTTTGCTTCAGTGTTTTGTATAATTTCGATAATTGACATTGGCCTGATGACAAATAAACATCAGAGTACGCAGTTACAACATCCGATAGAGTTTTTCATCTCTAAAGCTTTAAAAGTGTCAGTTTCTTCCATGCATAGACCGATCTGTAATTGTGGTTGTAGTTTTCTTATTTTATCAACCAGATATTTATAGACTTCGATCCTTAATTTGATGGGGAAGCGGATTCTGTCGTCTTTGGATTTGCCTTTTTGGAGCATCTTTGAGATAGGATTGTCTTTACCCAATTTTCTTTCGGTAAGCTGTAAGGCCCCGGAGTAGCTGCAAATTTGCCCCAGTGTGATACGACTTAGAGGCACTAATTTCAAAAGATTTTCTAAAAAACGGGTATATATCCTTTGCCATCCCTCTACAGGGACAATCGGCATTATTACAGCCCGTAAAGGATAACCAGCACCTGCGCATTTTCGCATTGCAACGATTCTTTCATCAAGTAGAGGCAGGTTTGATTCAAAGGCATCGGAAATTTCAGAAGGATTAAGGCTCCATGAAAGATTGGTGCGTCCTTGATGGTCAAGGCCAAGCAGGTTGTCCACGTGGGCACTTTTTGTCAATAAAGTTAATCTGGCGTTTTTCTGTTGGGCGAAAAAGGGTATTATTATACGTGAATAACCTGTAAGTGGGTCAAGAGCTAACCCATCCTGAAGCTTGCCCAAATAAAAAGCTGTAGGTTCGGATAGCTTAGAGCCAACACCGGCAATCTGGTCAAGAATCTCATCAATATTTACAAATATTTTTACTGTGGGCGAAAATTTTACGCCGGGAGTGCCCGCCAGATAGCAATACTGGCAATCGTAAGGGCAAAAACCATATGGCGAAAAATGCCAGTAGTTTGGGCAGGAATTGCTGTCTTCATCGCTACAGCGAAGAGCACTCTTATGCACTCCGAATACCAATGTATTTTTGCCTCTGTAATGCATCTCCAAAGGGTCCGAACTGGCAAGTTCAAAGCGGTTGTGAGGTATATCGAATCTTTCAATAACCTGGGCTTGGGGATATAGATTGCAAATTGACTGTACGAAATCACGCCGCTGTATGGTTTGACAACTATCTTTTGTTAGTACAATTGTATCAGGGTCGAAATAAGATGCTGGTTTCGGCTGATAGTTCAAATATGAATTTTCTGTTGGAAAAAGACTGGTCTTCATTGATTTTCAGGTAAAATATCGTTATGGCACACGGATTACTTTTAGACCGCCGCGTTTGAGTAGTTCACCGGTTACGCCTTCTATGTCGCAGGAAGGACTTCCGCCTTTCAAATAAGCACGGCTCGCTCCAACAATTTTTGCAATCTCCAATGTATACTTGGCACCATTAATGTGAAATCGAGTTACATCCCTTCCTGTTTCAGGTGCGATGATTCGTAGTTCTTTGTTAAGGACCTGTGCTCCACTGCCTTGAAGTTTTTCGCCTGTTCGTGGAGTAGGCATACCGCCAAGCTGTTCGGGACAGACGGGAACGAGAGCGTATTTTTTCTTTAAGCGTTCAAGGAGTTTTGTGCGTTTCTTTGGCCTGCGGCCGTGCCAGCGACATGGAATTCCGAGCAAACATGCACTGATTAGAACCGGTTCAGTATTGACTCCGCAATCGAATAGATAACCACCGACACGTTGCCTGTTACTGGCCATGTCCTTTAATCCTCCACAATAACACGCCGCCAGAACCGATGATGCCAGCCCATACAAAACTTTAACCGAAGACACTTGCCGCACTGAATGCACCCTGTAATCCGCAGCGACTTGGTCAACCGGTCAAATTGTCGACATGGAAAGCATTCTACCATACAAAAGCCGCAATCCAAGCAATTAATCATTCGTTTGATTAGTATATCTGAGTTTTTTTCGGATACGTTCCAGAATCGGATTTCATTGCCTTCTATCACCCATTATGCGTCTAAGAACCATAGATGTTTAATTATAACTCAACCCAACCTGCCAATACGTTTACCTAATTTCTCTACACCCCCCAGGCTCATGGCTGGCCTGGGAATTTGCATATTATCAATTACGAAAAAATCTGTCGGTCGGCCCCCTTTAATTCTGCCTAAGCCAACCGCGTTTCAGTTAGTTACGAAACTCGCGCCCAAAGAAAAAATAAAAACAACATGGGTAACCACGATCGTATTGACCGCGAAGTGAAACACCTTGGGATTGTCGTAGTTCTTCTCGACGGTCTTTATGCTTTTTAATATCCAGGGTAATGTCACCAAAGCCGCTAATGCCAACAACG
>Ga0114923_10002191_pt1 | contig 13312 bp, 6 predicted proteins | sample SumtaG_FD_89578 | JGI IMG/M metagenome (GOLD analysis project Ga0114923, IMG submission 89578) | Deep subsurface microbial communities from Indian Ocean to uncover new lineages of life (NeLLi) - Sumatra_00157 metaG | ecosystem: Environmental > Aquatic > Marine > Oceanic > Sediment | place: near... | reverse complement strand
CTGGAAGATGAAATCCACATCGATATCGATGAAACCAAACTCAGCTTGCTGAACATTCCCATTGCTGCGGTGGCAAACCGGTTGGCCCAGGAGAATGTCAACCTGTCCGCCGGTATTCTCAAGCAGCGGGACAGTCAATACCTGGTACGCACGGTTAACGAATTTAAAACCGTGGAAGAGATCAACGATATCATTATAGAAAAACGCAGCGGTATTCCCATTATATTGGGAAGCATCGCTAAAGTATTCCGCGGTTTTAAAGAACGGGAAGTGATCTCGCGGATCAACGGCAAAGAGTGCATCGAAGCGGCAATATATCGCGCCGCCGACGCCAACACCGTTACCGTCTCTAACGCCGTCCAAGAACGGTTAAAAAAGATAGAAAACACCATATTCAAACGCAGCAATATGGACTACCTGGTGATCACCAACCAGGCCAAATTCATCAAAAGCACCATTAAAGAAGTGATCCAAACGGCTGTCCTGGGCGGTATATTGGCAATCCTGGTGCTGCTTTACTTTTTAAAAAATTTGAGAAGCACCGTCATCATCGGTGTGGCCATCCCCATTTCCGTGATTGTTACCTTCTTCTTTATGTTTTCCTTTGACATTTCCTTAAATATTATTTCCCTGGGGGGCCTGGCCCTGGGCATCGGCATGTTGGTGGATAACTCCATCGTGGTATTGGAGGCCATCCAACGTTACCGGGAAAAGGGTACTGATTTATATAATTCCGCGCTGCAAGGGACTTCGGAAGTAGCCGGAGCCGTGACAGCTTCCACTTTTACTACGGTAGCGGTATTTTTCCCCATTGTTTTTGTCGAAGGCATTGCCGGCCAGTTGTTCCGGGACATGGCTCTAACCGTTACCTTCTCATTATTGTCTTCCCTGGTGGTTTCACTTACTGTTGTCCCCATGCTCTTCTCCGCCTTACGACGCAAAGACTCTAAAGAACACTTGAATAATTTTTTGAAGAAACTTTTCAAGCCCCTGGACAAACTCTATGAAATTGTTTTTAGCGGCTACAAGCGATTCCAGGATTTCTCCTTTACGCGAAAAAAAACCGTTATTCTCCTGGTGCTGCTGATATTTGCATTTTCCCTGTTGGTTTTAAATTTCATGAGCAAAGAGCTCATCCCGGTGATATCCCAGGGTGAATTTATTATCAACCTGGAGTTTAAACCGGGGACTTCATTGTTGGAAAATAGCTCGGTGGTTTCCCAAATCACGGAAAAATTAAGACGATATCCTCAAATTGCAAGCGTTTATGAGTTGATCGGTAAAGGGTCCCGGGGCGGGATTACTTTCCAGGAAGAAATGGAAAACCTCTCGGAATTCACTGTTCGTTTGAAACCGGGCATCCTGGGAAAAGCAGAAAATAAGATCATGGATAGGGTGCGGGAGGATTTAAACACCTTCTCTACTATCAAAAGCAGGGTCTATAAACCCCGGTTATTTTCTTTTAAAGCACCGCTGGAAGTAGTGATTTCCGGTAATAACCTGGACGAGCTCAAACGGGTATCGGATGGGCTTTTGGCTGAAATCCGTAAAATTCCCGGTCTTATCGATCTAAAATCCAGCATGGAAGAGGGTTACCCTGAGATCCAGATCGTGCTGAACCGGGCACGGCTGGCCTCCCAGAATATGACCATTAATGATGTGGGCAGTCAGATTCGCAGTAAAGTGGAAGGTGACGTGGCCACCAAATTCATTGAAAGCGACCGGGAAGTGGATATCCGGGTGCGGATATCGGAAAATTTCAGGGATCAAGTGGACAAAATCAAACGTATCACCATCCGCAATGGGTTGGGTATTGTGGTGCCGTTAAAAGCTGTGGGGGCTATTAACATCAAAGAAGGCCCGGCAGAAATCCGCCGTATATTCCAACAAAAATCCGTCGTGATTACCGGTAATACCTCCGGCACCGACCTGGCAGCGGCAAAAGAAAAAATCATGCAACTGGGCCGCACGGTTGATAAACCCGAAGATTTTACCATTTCCATGGCCGGTCAAAGTGCGGAACTGGATGTGGCCTTTGCTTCCATGATATTCGCTATCTCTTTGGCCATCTTCCTGGTCTACCTGGTAATGGCTTCCCAGTTCGAATCTTTTAAAAAACCCTTTATTATCATGTTTACTATACCGATGGGAATCATCGGTGTGGTAATCGCGGGTTTTGTCACCTCTATTTCCATCAATGTTATCGTTTTGATTGGCCTGGTGATTCTTTCCGGTATTATTGTAAACAATGCCATTGTACTGGTGGATTACATGGGTCAGCTCCAGGGGCAGGGTAAGAAAAAAATGGAGGCCATCAAAATCGCTGCCAGGACCCGGTGGCGGCCTATCCTGATGACTACAATAACCACTGTGCTGGGACTCCTGCCCATGGCTTTGGATTTCAATGAAGGTTTTGAAATACGTATCCCCCTGGCTGTCACTATCATCGGCGGCATGATCTTCGGAACATTTTTAACGCTAGTTTTTATCCCCATCATCTACAGTATTGTTGTTGGTGAAACCACGAAGGACACAGAAGGCAAGAAGGTAGGAAGGTAAGAAGGTAAGAAAAAAAGAGGCAATAGATAACATGAATTTACCGCAATTTTCGTTGAAACGGCCCGTTACGGTTATCGTAGGCATGCTGATATTTATCACTATCGGCGTTATCTCCCTGATCAAACTTCCGTTGGAGATGTACCCGGACACATCTTTCCCCGGTTTAATGGTAGACATTCCTTATCCTTCGTCGTCGCCGGAGGAGGTGGAACGTGTCATCACCCGGCGGTTGGAAGAGATATTATCCACTGTAAATAATTTAAAAAATCTTCGTTCGACCTCTTCTTCTTCCCGGTCCAGGGTTTTTGTCGAGTTTGCTACCGGCACCAATATGGATGTAGCGTCCATGGAGATCCGGGACAAGATCGACCAGGTCAGGGACAAATTGCCGGATGATCTTGAGCGTATCCGCATCCGCCGTTGGTCGACGTCTGATCGGCCGATTCTTTCCTTTAACATCTCCACACCCGGGAAAATGAACCGCCAACAATTCTATAATATGGCTGAAAATTTTATCATGCCCCAATTGGAGCGGATCGAAGGAGTCGCTAACGTAGAAATCCGGGGCTTGCGGGACAAACAACTGACCATCGCTTTAAAACCCGACCTCTTTTATACCAGTTCCATCAGTCTCCTGGACCTCATCGACACCGTGCGCAATAACAACATCAATATCTCTGCCGGTTATGTGGAAAGCGACCAACGGTATGTGGTACGGGTTCCCGGTGAATTAAAATATGTCACCCAGATCAAAGAACTCCCTTTAAATGAACAAGGGTTAAAAATAAAAGATATCGCCGCAGTCACCTATGACTATCCCCCCCAGGAAGAGTTTAACAAACTCAATCGCAAAGATTCTCTCAGTTACCGGATTTATAGGGCCTCCAATGCCAATGTGGTGGATGTATGCCAAAAAGTCAAAGCCACAATGGCAAAAATAAAAAACCGGGACCCCACCTTCAAAGACATGGATATCCTCTATTACCGGGACCAATCCGAAGAGATTGTCAAAAGCCTGGAGGACCTCTCTTTCGCCGGTCTTATCGGCGGTCTTTTGGCAGTATTGGTGCTGTTGTTTTTCCTGAGAAAATTCCGAAGCACCATTGTTATTGCCATTTCTATTCCCATGGCCCTGGTTTTTACTTTTTCCTTTATGTACATTTACCGAAGTGTTTTTGGTGCGGGGATTTCCATCAACGTCATATCCCTCAGCGGTTTGATGATGGTGGTGGGCATGTTGGTAGACAATGGCGTTGTGGTATTGGAAAATATGTTCCGGCTGCGCCAGGAAAAAGGATACCCGGCATTGGAAGCCGCAGTTAAAGGCAGCAGCGAAGTGGCAATGGCTGTTACCGCTTCCACCCTTACCACCTTGGTGGTCTTTATCTCTCTCGGTTTTATTTCCGGCACCGGCTTTGGCCGGTGGATGGGAGATTTTGCCGTCACTATTTCCCTGGCCCTGGTGGCCTCCCTGGTTATCTCTCTTACTTTTATTCCCCTGGCCGGCAGTAAATTATTAACGGGAAAAGCCAAAGAAAAAGCCAAATGGTTGGTGAAACTCACGTCCATATATGAAAAAATCATTCGCTTTACCATTAAAAACCCAAAAACCAAACTGTTAACTACTTTTGTTGCCCTTTGTATATTTGGCTCTGCTTTTTTAATGATTTCGAAAGTAGAACGGGAATTTTTCCCTGCCAGTGAAGAACGGGAAGTCAGGGTTAATGTTTTCATGCCCCAAAGTTTCACTATCGAGGAAATGAAAGAACTTTTCGATACCTATGAGCGCATTTTAGCAGACAATAAAACCCAACTGGCCATTGAGAACGTGTCCACGGAGTATGGTATCACCCGCAGAAGACAAGGCCGGTACCGGGGCGAAATTGAACTTTACCTGGCGGAAACCGGTCCTTCGGTAAGCGAAATAAAAAAGAAACTCCTCGAACTATTCCCGCAAAAGGCCGGGATCACCTATGAATTTGGCGAAGGACACGGCAGGGGTGGTCATCGCAGGGGGCTCCGGGTGGAACTGATCGGTATGGATTTTACCAAATTAACCGAACTGGCTCCCATAGTAATGGAAAAATTACGCACATTGGAAGAAGTGGAAGACCTGTCTTCCGATTTAGAAGGTGGGGAAACCCAATTGTTGGTAACGGTAGACCGGAAAAAAGCTGAAAGTTCAGGGGTAGACACCAGCCGGGTGGCTCGAACCATTATGTCTTCCATCTCTGATCGCCCCATTGGAAAATTCAAAACTGAAAACAAAGAAATCGATATCATTTTGAAGATGCAAAAGGACGAGGGATTCAACCAGGATGATTTAAAAAATATCAGCTTTAGAACCGCTTCCAAGCGGGTGCCTATATCTGCTATTTCGGATTTTTCCTTTCGTATGGGGTCTATGGCCATCAGTAAAGAGAACAAAAAATCCCGGCTGCGCATTAGTATTAATTCCAAATCCAAAGGTATGATGCGGCTCACCGATAAAATAAGAGACGTCATGGCTACGATTCCCTTCCCTGAGGGGTACACGTGGAGTTTTGGTTCTCATTTCCGGCGCTTCCAGGAGGCGCAGTCCAGTTCAATGCTGGCGGTTTGGTTGGCGCTTATATTTATTTACATTATCATGGCCTCGCTTTTTGAATCCTTTGTTCATCCCTTTACCATTCTTTTAACTGTTCCTTTGGCGCTTTTTGGTGTGGCATTGTTTTATACTGTTTTTGGTATTACCTTGAACAATGCGTCTTATTTGGGGTTACTGACACTATTTGGCATTGTGGTTAATAATGGTATTATTTTAATCGATCACATCCGCCATTTGCGTAAAAAGGGGATGGAGAAAAACGCGGCCATTATCCAGGCGGGTAAAGACCGGATGCGGCCCATTATTATGACAGCCATTACCACCATATGTGGTGTTTTACCGTTGGCCTTGCCGGTGCTGCTGCCCGGTTTGTTTCCTGCGGCTCAAGGGCGTGCGGCCCAGTGGGCGCCGATTAGTATTACTATACTTGGGGGCCTCACTACGTCTACCTTCTTTACGTTAATTATACTGCCTACGTTTTATTCTATTTCTGATTCCGTTACCACCCGCTTCAAGAATTTTTTCGGGTGGACGGCGTCCACACCCTAAAAAGGCCTTTGGCCATCCGGAAGGCTTCTTAGAGTGATTCATTTCACTGAAAGAAGCATTAAAATGTAAGTATAATAAGCATTCAAAGGAATTTGTATTTTAGCAATGAGGGAAGCCTTCAACCCCATCTTCTTAACTTCCACTCTTCGTGCCCTTCGTGTGCTTCGTGGTTAAAAAAATCAACCGGTGCTTTTTGGAATCGAAAATCCCTTGACTTTTTTCCTGGGATATGTTAATCAATTGAGACGGAAGTAAAAAATGAACAAAAAACAAATCGCTGAAAATATTTACAAGAAACTTGAAATCAAAAAATTCGTGGCTTACGGCTTTATCGATCTGCTGATCGAAGCTGTCTCCGAACAATTGGCAAAAGGTGAGAAAGTAGTGATATCCAATTTCGGAACCTTTAAATTGGTTCATCGCCAGAAAAAAAAGGTGATTAATCCCAATAACAAAAAAAAGATGACCATTGCGGCAGGGAAAGTTGTTAAATTCCTTCCCTCCCAAAATCTAAAAAATATGGTGAGGAAGTCATAATGATGAAAAAACGAAATTCTTCAAACCTTGAAATTAAAAAGATTGTCTGGGCCACTGATTTTTCCAAAGAGAGCCGGTTCTGTTTACCTTATATAAAATATTTTTCAGAAACCCTTAAAACCGAAAATCATGCCCTTCATGTTTTGCCCAGGTTTTCCGACTGGATCTATGAGACTGTTTTTTCTTCCGATGGTGAACTGTTTAAGACCGTGGAAAAAACCAGGCAAAAGTCTCTGAAAAAGATCGAAAATTACGGAAAACGGTCGAATATACCTATCGAACCCCGCGTTGTCGAAGGAAGAATGGAATGTGATGAGATTATCAAGTATGCCAATGAAAACGGTATCGATATGATCTTTGCCGGTCGGAAAGGTATCTCTGAAATCGAACAAATCCTGATCGGTTCCACCACCTCTCGACTGATAAGAAATTCCGATATACCTGTGTTTGTTATTCCCAAAGCCAGGCGGGGTATTGAAATAGAAAAAATCCTCTGCCCCATTGATTTTAATGAACCCTCGATGATGGAATTGACATACGCCATTTCCCTGGCCAGGCAGTTGCGGGCAAAACTCTTCGTAGTCCATATAGCGGAATTTTTTAATTACAGGGTACCGGTGTTTAAACGGGATAAATTGATCGATAAAATAAATAAAAAAATAGTAAGCATCGCCGAAAAGAACGATTATGAAATTGAAAATATTATTTATGATATGGGAGAACCGGCCAAAAAAATCATTGAAATTGCCAAAAAAAATAAAATCGACGTCATTACCATGGCTTCCCATCAACGAAAAGGGATTGAAAAGCTTTTCCTGGGCAGCATCTCGGAAAAAGTCCTTATGTATTCCGGTATCCCGGTTCTTATTTTACCACCATATTACATCGCAATATGACCGAATTCGAGGAATACCGGTACCAACGAATTGCCTTTAACCTGGTTACTTCTAAAAACCAGAAGGCCAGGCGGAGGTTAATAAAAAAGAATATCGGCGCTAAACTTTTACCCGAACTCAGTCGCAGCGAACTTAAAATCCCCGGTTTCTCAGATACCGAGATCGATGACATTAAAACCAATTATATAAAAATTGCGGAAGAAGAGGTGGCAAAAACCAGGGAAAACAATGTAGAAATTATTTTTAAAGAAGAAGAATTCTACCCGCCGCTGCTGTCGGAGATTTATGATCCCCCGGATTATATCTACATTAAAGGCAATAAAGAGGTTTTAACAACTGAAAAAATCGCGGTGGTGGGTTCCAGGAAGGGCAGCTCTTACGGATGGTCCTGTCTAAACAAAATACTGCCGGATATATGTGGGGCCGGATTAACCATTGTTTCAGGTATGGCTTACGGTATCGATTCCATGGCCCATAAAATCGCGCTTAAAGAAAACGGGAGCACCATAGGTGTCAATGCCGGCGGCTTGCTTCACCTCTACCCCGCCGGAAACAACGGGTTGATCCGGCAAATAATCGAAAAGGGGTGTGTGATATCGGAATTTGCCCTGGACACAGTGCCGCGGCCCTTCTATTTCCCCATCAGGAACCGCATAATCGCGGGTATTTCCAAAGGGATTTTGATTGCGGAAGCGGCATTAAAAAGCGGCTCGTTAATTACGGCCCGGTTGGGCCTGGAACAAAACCGCGATATCTTTGCCGTGCCCGGTAAAATCGATTTCCCCATTAGCCAGGGCACCAATTACCTCATCCAACAGGGCGCCAAATTGGTCACCTCTGCAAAGGATATCCTGGAAGAGTACGGTATTGAATTAGAAAAAGATAAAAAAGAGGAAAAATTCCGGTTTTCACAAAATGAAGAAAAAATACTGGATTTGATGGCGGATAACGAAATAAAAAGCATCGATTATTTTGTTGATAGACTTGAGTTTTCGGTTTCCGCCACCATCTCCCTGTTAATGGGATTGCTCTTAAAAAGTGTGGTAATAGAAGAATCCGGCGGCTATAGACGAATAAAATGAAAAAGGAATAGAATGACAGAAGGAGAAAAGAAGATCATTATCATCGGCGGAGGTATTGCCGGGGTTGAAGCGGCATACCAGGCAGCTAAACGGGGCATCGCCGTGGACTTGTATGAAATGCGGCCCGACAAAAAAACCGGGGCCCATTCATCCCGGTTCCTGGGGGAGATGGTGTGCTCCAATTCTTTGGGCGCCACCCAATTGTCAACCGCTTCCGGGCTCTTAAAAGAAGAGCTCAAAGTCCTGGATTCTTTTTTCTTGCGGATTGCCGAACAAAACAGGGTGCCGGCCGGCAGCAGTTTCTCTGTAGACCGGCTAAAATTAGCCGAGCACATTACCGCTGAAATTGATAATATTCCCAATATAAACGTTATAAACAAAGAAATTAAAGAAATCCCCGAGACCCAACACCCGGTTATCATTGCTGCCGGCCCTTTGACCTCTGCTGCCTTTGCCCAACATTTAACCACTATCACCATGAGGAAAAACCTGTTTTTTTACGATGCCACCAGTCCCATTATCGATGCCGATTCCATCGACTTTGAAAAAGTATTCTGGGCTTCGCGCTATGATAAAGGAGACGCCGATTTTGTTAATATCCCCCTGGACGAATCACAATACAACGAACTGGTCGGTGATTTGATCGCTGCTGAAAAAGTGGAAATGAAAGACCTGGAAAAGGATATATTTTTCGAAGCCTGCCTGCCCATTGAAGAGATCGCTGTTAGAGGGGAAAAATCCCTGGCTTTTGGCCCGTTGAAACCCGTGGGTCTAAAAGACCCCAAAACCGATCAAATGGCCCATGCGGTTATCCAACTGCGGCAAGACGATTTGCAAAAAAACTTCTACCAGATGGTGGGGTTTCAAACCCGGTTAAAATGGGGAGAGCAAAAGCGAATATTCAGGAAACTGCCGGGACTGGAAAAAGCGGAATTTGAACGGTACGGCCGCATGCACCGCAATACTTACATTAACGGCCCGTTGATCATCAATAAATTTTACCAGTGCAAATTTAAAACCGATCTCTATTTTGCCGGGCAGATTTGCGGGGTGGAAGGGTATGTGGAATCCATCAGTTCCGGGTTGATCGCCGGTATTTTTGCCTCCCAGCGGCTGCTGGAAAAAACCCTTTACAATTTACCGGAAAACACTGCCAACGGTGCGTTGGTCAATTATATCTCCCAGGCCGATTGGAAAAATTTTAGACCCACCAAATTTACCTTTGGACTGTTACCGGAGATAAAAAAGGAAAAAGGACCAAAGCTGAAGAAACGAATTAAAAAGGAATTAAAAGCCGGTATTGCCCTTGAAAGCCTGGACAAATGGATAAAGAAAGCAGGGATTTAAGCAGTTACCTGGAGTATCTCCAACACATAAAAAAATTCTCTGCCCATACCATTAGGGCCTATAAACAGGACATCCGGCAATTTCTGGACTATTTTAAAGAGGGCAACTTAAAAGTTGAAAAAGACAATATTCGTGATTTTATCGCTACTATTTTTTTAAAAACAAAAAAAAAATCCACAGTTTCCCGGAAGATTTATGCGATAAAATCCTTCTACTCCTATTTGCTCCGGCAGGGAAAAATTGCCAAAAATCCTTTCGATGTCATCAGCACCCCAAAAGGGGATAAAACATTACCGGAAATTTTAACGGTGAAAGAGATGCTTGAATTCCTGGACCGTTTGCCGGATGACACCTTTGTGCATCTCAGGAACAAAGCGGTTTTTGAATTTTTATATGCTACGGGTCTGAGAATTTCCGAGTTGACCGGCTTAAAAATGGTGGATGTGAGCTTTGACGAGGGCCTTATCCGGGTGATGGGCAAGGGGAAAAAGGAACGGATCGTGCCGTTTAACGATCATGCCAAAGGGATTCTATTAAATTACCTGGCAGAGGCACGGAAAAGGTTTAAGACACCCGATGAGTATGTTTTTTTGAATGCCAGGGGCAGGCCCATTACTGCCCGTGCCATTGAAATGATCTTGCAAGATACGTACCGGGCAATCATGGCATCGGATAAAAAAGTTTACCCTCACTTGTTCCGTCATTCTTTTGCGACTCATTTGCTGCAGCGGGGTGCTGATTTAAGGGTGATCCAGGAGTTGTTGGGTCATTCCAATCTTTCCACTACGGAGAAGTACACCAGCCTTAATTACGAAGACCTGTTAAACGTCTACAAACGCTTCCATCCTAGAGGATAATTTTTTTTAGCCGCGAAAGGACGCGAAAAAAAAGGTATCAATTCGCCTGTAGGGGTTTGATTCATCAAACCCCATATGCGAATTGCCCTGGGATAGGGCTTGATAAATCAAGCCCCTACAATCGACCATGTACCAATTTCATTGTCTCCGGGCGAAGCCTTCGGCATCATGATGAGTAAAAATTGGCCTGGCACCTAATCCCTCTCCGCAAACTTTTGTTCACAAATTTGCCTTTCCCCTTTTCTTAACCGGTATAAATAGCAATTCGACCGGTAGGAATGATAATCAGACCGTTTGGAGAAGGAAAACCATTAGAGGTAGTGTGGAAATTTGGAAATATTCTTTTTTTATTTTTTTTCACAGTATCTGAACCGCTGATGAACGCTGAGAGTTATGATAGACTATGATAAAATAAGGTGTCCTTCGGACTTTATTTAAAAAACGCCTTCGGCGGATTGATAACCGGCGCGAAGCGCGCCTTTTTATCAGCGTCATCCTTTCATCATGGGTATCAGCGTACTAGCGTTCAGAACCTTTTCCTTCCTTTCCCTTTTCTCTTTTCAGTCTGTTTTTTTACTTTGCGTCACTTCGCGTACCTTCGCGGCTAAAATTAAAACTGCTGCAGGCAGCTTGAAATGTTGAAATATTCGCACCTTTCCTTTATAATTCCCCTATGAAACTTAGAATCAATAATAGAATTTGGTATTCTATCCTGCTTGCCGGGATTTTCACCTTCCTGTTGTACTCTTTAAATTATACGGATTTCCGGAAATTTCGAGTCAAGCTGACCCCAGGTACAAAAAAAATCGAAGCCACTCGATCATCGCTGACCTTTACCCTGCCGGAAATCAGCATGAATAAAAACAGGGTGCTCTTGTTGGAACTGGTTTTAAAAAAAGAAAACGAAACATCCCCGGATGCTGCAGTCACTGTTTTTCTAAACGCCCATGAAATCCACAACCTTCGCCAATCCCCCGGGAGCAAAAAAAAATATTTCATCAAAATTCCCCAAAACCTACTGGCGGATAAGAAAAACTTCCTTGAATTAACCGGCAGCAGTAATTGGGAACTGGAATACCTGGAAATAAAAAATTTATACGGCTTCTCCACCGGTTTACTAAAACTTATTATTTTGGATCGAAATTCCGCTGATTACCGTTCAATGGGCCTTCTGTCTTTATGTTTGATTTTTATTGTCCTGGCAGCAGCGGGGTATTTCCTGGTGGAAAAGGAACTTATCCGCTCGACCGGCAAATTCTACAAATTTCTCTCTATTTTTTTGGCCGTGTTTCTAACCATTGCTTTCCTGCTGCCGCTAATTTCAAGATACCGCCTCCTTTTTTTCTTGAAAACCTTAATGCTGTTTTTAGCGATAATTTATTTCCCGGTCTTGAAGAAACCGATAAAAATCCTTTATACAAAATCCAAAACCCTTTATTTTCCCCGGTTGAAAACAGGACTAACGTCTTCTAAAGGGAAGAACGTTATCTTTTATTCGCTTTTGACCATCATGTTGGCATCGACATTTTCCATATATGTGATATACAGGCAGCAGTATGTAGGGGGCTGTGATTGGTATGGATATTACAACCAGGCCCGATTGCTGCGCAGCCTCAAAATTCACCAGGAAACCCGGCTGGACCCTAAAGAATACCCCGCGGCCGCTCCCTTAAGCTATTTTGTTAAAGACGGCAAAACAATTCCCCAATATCCCCCGGGATTTCCCCTGCTTTTAGCCCTGGCAGGATTCCTGGGTCTGGAATATTACGTCACCCCGCTGATCGGTATACTCTCGGTGATATTGATGTATTTATTGATCATCGCATTAACCTCAAACCGGTGGATTGCCTTTATGTTTTCCACTCTCTGGGCATTTGCTCCCATTGTCCACTGGGGCAGCACATCTATCATGAGCGACCTGGTGGCGGCATTTTTCATCATGCTTTCCCTCTATCTTTTTTATAAAGAGAAATTAAGTTATTCCGCGTTGGCTTTAGGCTTTTCCCTTGTGGTACGGCCCACCAATATACTGTTTTGCCTGGTATTTTTGCCGATATTGCTTCGGAAAAAACCCCGGGAGTGGCTCAAATTCGGGTTATTTTTCTCAATACCCGCTTCCCTCTACGGCATATACAACTGGCTGCTTTACGGACTCCCCTGGAAATCCGGTTATGGCAATCTCTACACCGATTTAGTCCCTGATGTGTTTGTGGGTCATTTGCAATTTTATCTTAAAGAGCTGGTGGTTCAACTTACGCCGCTTATTATTATCCCGGCCATCATCCCATTTTTTATTAAAAAGTGGGCGGCGCCCACACCCTATAAGGGCAAAAACAAACTTTTGCAAGATATTAATAAAGAGAAGAAACACGTTTATTTTTACGGTGCCTGGTTCCTGGTTTTTTTTATTTTTTACTGTTTCTGGAAATCCGGGGGCGATGTGTGGTGGTGGACCCGGTTTCTTCTTCCCGGGATACCGCCCCTGTTTTTTTTATCCGCCCTGGGTGTAAAAGAAGTACTAACCCGGGCAAAATCAAAATGGAAACATGCCGGCCGGTATATCGGTGTTACATGTGCTGCTTTAACCCTGGCGGCAGTGGTTTATTTTGTCGATTACGGACGTAAACATGTGGAAATATGGCAAATTGCCAAAGGCAAACGCTATTACATTTATGTTAAGCGTGTGGTAGCCGAAACCGTTCCCCCTAACAGTGTGGTGGGATCGATAGAATTCAGCGGGGTTTTACGGCTTTATTGCGGACTTGAATCGTTTTTTTACCCCCATCCTAATACGTTCAAATTAATTGGTGATATGCTGGACAAAAATGTACCGGTTTATGTGATCGTGGAACCCTGGAACTTGCAGCACAAAACCATGCGGAAGATTTACAGAGTATT
>Ga0114923_10002190_pt1 | contig 13313 bp, 14 predicted proteins | sample SumtaG_FD_89578 | JGI IMG/M metagenome (GOLD analysis project Ga0114923, IMG submission 89578) | Deep subsurface microbial communities from Indian Ocean to uncover new lineages of life (NeLLi) - Sumatra_00157 metaG | ecosystem: Environmental > Aquatic > Marine > Oceanic > Sediment | place: near... | reverse complement strand
GCCTCGGCGAAAGAGGGCTGTGCCATTCCGAAACTTCAGTGAAGGATGGCTTTGCCTCGGCGAAGCTTCAGCGCAGACGGGTCAGGAACTACTATTTAATCTCTGATCACAACAAAGAAACGACTTTTCAGCGAAGATATTTTATAAAACAGTGAATAGTTTATCAGCTTTTGACTTGTTTTGTGAACTCTTCTACCGCTGCTCTTGCTAACCTGAAGTCAGTTTCAGTCATTCCTGAGCTAACATATTTTGAACCAAAGAGGTGCATGTGTGCTTCGCGGTCATCGGGTTGAACCCCTTCTGGTATTTCAACGACTTTTGCATAATTGCCATCTCGGTCAAAGTAGTAATAGGTATTTTCACTTATACTCCTACTAGGCTGTTTCTCCTTTATGTCTTCAACCGCTTGCATTGTTGCTTGATCAGTATGTATCCCAAGTCCTACATAATGCCTAGTATCTACACCCAATTTGGTTTTTACATCCTTCAGTTGTATAGGACCTAATCCATATGGCTCCGCTTGAGGATCAACTCCCTCATTGTAATGTTCAAAACTCATATGTCTTGCTCCTAATGTATGAGGCGAATTAATCCCCATTGCTAAATATATTTTACTTCCACGCTTTCCTTTGAAATTAAACCTTGATACCAAAGTTCCGTCTGGAGTTAATTCGTCTCCAGTATATCTATCAACTGCTTCAACAAGATCTTCCTCCATATGGGCTATTTCTTGAGCTTGCTTATTGGCTTCTTGGGGTTCTAATTTTTTGCTTGACTCAAGGTCCAGCAAGCCCTTGTTTAATAAATCACTAATTTGTTCAACAGCAGGAGAAAAACCTGATTCTTCCTCGCTCATAGGAACATTGTAGTATATAGAGCTGATAAATGAAATATGATTGCTATAAACTATGCCCCCTTAGTTCCATTACCATCCCTAAATGAACCTTGTCGGGAGTTTTTGAAGCTAAAAAGCAGGTCGCAGGTGGTGAGCTATTGCGAACTACCGAAGGTCCTGAGTGAAGTCGAAGGAGCTAGTAAATCTAAATCCTGAGTGAAGTCGAAGGGTCAGGAACTTCTACTGCTATAATGCAAATAATGAAACTATTCCTAGCTTCAAGCACGATTACCAAGGACTTAGTCAAACCGTTTGAGAAGCTTGCTAATAAGAATATTAAAGGCTTAAGAGTAGCTTTTATTCCAGACGCAGCGTATGGTGTTCACCCAAAAAAAGATATTTCTTGGGTAGAGGAGGAGAGACAATTTCTGGTTGATAAATATGGTTGGGAAATCACAGATTTTGTTTTAAGGGATTTAAACAGCTTAGATTTTGATTCTTTAAAAGATTATGACGTTATTTTTGTTAATGGTGGATTTTCTGGGTACTTAGCACAGGAAATGCGAAGAGTTGGTTTTGATAAAGTATTACCTGGGTTATTTGAGAGAGGGATTGTGTACGTTGGTTCAAGTGCGGGAAGTATGGTGATGTCGGATGTTCAAGATGCTTCTTCTTGGTATATAAATGAACCAGAACCAGAAGCGATAGATATTCCTGGTCTTGGATATGTTAATTTTCAAATATATCCACACATAAAACCCGGACTCAAGGAAAAGATAATTGAACAAAGGAATCCGAAACTAAAGTACTTTCTCTTGAAGGATGGTCAGGCAATTTCTGTTGATGGAAAAACCACAAGAACACATGGTGAAGACATTGAGGTTTTAGCTTCGGAATAATACATCAAACTATATCAACAGGATCTGGTAAACAGTAATCAGTCTGAAAGAGAAGATTACTGTAAACTTTGCCAGATACCATTCGGTATCTGACTGGTCAGGCATCGTATGGTGCCTGGCTATGCCCTTCTGGAGCCTCGGCGAAAGAGGGCTGTGCCACTCCGAAACTTCAGTGAAAGAGGGCATTGCCTCGGCGAAGCTTCAGCGCAGACGGGTCAGGAACTTCTTCTGTTATAATTACGACGATGAAGAAAGTATTTATCTCGTATAGTTTTACGAAAAGAAAAGATTTTGAAGAGCTTCACAACAGACTTAAAAGTTTCTTGGAAGAAAAATACAATTTTGAAATATATGCCTTTGTTTTTGATTATAAGGATAACGTTAATGACAAAAAACTAATGGAGGAAGCCTTTAGGAATATTGATGAGTCAGACTTAGTAATGGTTGAATTGTCAAATATGTCGGTTGGAGTTGGAATAGAAGCAGGCTATGCAAAAGCCAAGGGAAAACCGATTGTATATCTTCATAAAAAGGGGACTAGGTTGAAAGAAGCAATGAATGGTATTGTTGATAAGGTTTTTACTTACGAAAATACTGAAGATTTAATAAAACAAATATCTACTCTAAAGTTGCTTCAAGGCTAAATTGCAGGTCGGAGATGGCGAGTGTTAACGAGCCATCGTAGATCCTGAGCATTAGCGAAGGAGTCTGGTAAATTATAATGATGAGCCATGCCGAACCACTTTGCCTCGCCCTTCTGAAGCCTCGGCGAAAAAGGGCCATGCCACTCCGAAACTTCAGTGAAGGATGGCTTTGCCTCGGCGAAAGAGGGCTGTGCCATTCCGAAACTTCAGTGAAGGATGGCTTTGCCTCGGCGAAGCTTCAGCGCAGACGGGTCAGGAACTTCTACCACTAGGTTCGTGCGTAATTAATCACAAAGTAGCTGATATATAAACTATAATAGTTTCATGAAGAGAGTGGCCAAGTCAGTAAACGTGATAATAACAAGAATGGTCGGAGAGAAAGTCAATTGGTTGCTGCTCATAATCTTTTTGGTCGCCATAGTTGTTAGATTTCTCTATTTTCCAAACGACATTTCATTTACTTACGATCAGGCAAGGGACGCCTTTATCGCCAGAGAGGTTGTTGCTGGAGACCTCAAAATAATTGGTCCGCCATCCACCTTTGAAGGAATATTTCATGGGCCGCTTTATTACTATATTGTTGGGCCTCTTTACCAACTCTCAAACGGAAATCCTGAACTGGTTTCAGCCTTTTTGCGTATAAGTAACGTTTTGGGAATATTTCTCGTGTTTATGATTGCAAGGAATTTATTCAGTCAGCGAATAGGTTTAATTGCAGCAATGCTTTTTGGCTTATCTTTCGAGCAAACCCAGTATGCTATTTTTCTTGGCCACCCATCTTTAGCGGTTTTGGCTGTTCTTTTGTTCTACTTAGGGTTAACCCTTTTATTTATAAAAAAAGAAAGAAAGGGCCTAATTATTGCTTTGTTTGGGTTAGGATTATCTATTCAATTTCATTTTTCGCTAATTATTTTGTTTCTTCCTCTTTCTTTGCTATTGTTTCTTTTAAGAAAACGAATTCCGCTTCTTGGTGAAAAAACACTGATGAAATCTTTAATTGTGTTTAGCATTGCCACCGCTTCCTATCTACTAGCTGAGTTTAATTTCAACTTTAGGACTATTAAGAGCTTAGTTGGGTTTCTTTTAAATAGAGATGGTGGTGCCTATTTAAATATGGGAAACGTGATTATAGTTGCTCAGCGTTTTGTTCATGACAATATCTTTCAAGCCAAAAGTGGTTGGATTCTGTTGGTGTTGTTATTAGTACTAATTTATTTATTTATAAAAAAGAAGCATCGAATAAGTTCGATAATTTTAACAACTTGGCTGTTTGGCAGTTTATTCATCTATTTGTTTGATCATTCTAATTTACCTCCATACCAATACTCAATTGCTGGATCGGTAAGCTTGGTAATATTAACATCCTATATCTTGAACAAGCTGATTCAAAAGCAATCTATGATTGGCTTGCTACTTTTGGGATTAGTTATATCTTCGAATACTCATTTGATAAAAAATATTAATCCGGGTGGTAATATCGTCGAAATAATCGTCCAAGACGGTATGCTTTTATCTAAACAGAAAGAAGTTTTAGACTATATTTATCAAAAGACATCTGGTGACAAGTTTTCTATTGGAGCGATTTCAAATCCTTTTAAAGTGAATACGACTTGGAGTTACTTATTTGAATGGTATGGAAGCGAGAAGTACGGCTATTTACCAGTTTGGGGAGGTGATTATGCTGAAGGTTTTAAAGGAAATATGGAAATCGTAAACAGCCGGTCAAAATTACCCAGTAAGCATTTTGTAATAATCGAACCGACAAGGGGGATTTATAAACCCTTAATTAGTAAGATGATCAATGAGGAGGATATTTTTTCTGAGGTACTGGAAGAACAGAGCTTTGGTAAATTTAAGATCCAATTTAGACAAAAAAAGCATTAAAATACATTATCTGAGGTTATTTTGCAGGTTTCAAATCCCGAACAAAGTTGAGGGGCCGAGGATGGTGAACTTCAGTGAACCACCGCAGGTCCTGAGCATTTGCGAAGGAGTCTAGTAAATTGAAAATGGTGAGCCTTGCCGAACCACTTTGCCTCGCCCTTCTGAAGCCTCGGCGAAAGAGGACATTGCCTCGGCGAAGCTTCAGCGCAGACGGGTCAGGAACTTCTTTAAATACGAATTATTTCAAGCTGATGTAGAATGTAGTTGTGGTTAGAATATTGCTGTATGAAACAAAACGTGGCGAAAAACCTGTAGAGGGCTTTATCCCAACGGCAGCAAGCCGAAAACCCCGTGCCTCCGTGCGCGGGGATGAGGCGCGCTCCGACGAAGTCGGAGTAGCACTGCCACGGGAGAAGAAACCCCCAGCCTCCGTGCTGGGGGAGGCTTTATAAAGAAATTAAATAGCAGTACTGTTGCGAAGGTAATACACACGATTGATCTTTTAGAGAAACACGGATATAAATTAGGACTTCCACATTCAAAAAGATTAATTAAAAATATTTATGAGTTAAGAATTAGAGGAAGGGAAGAAATTAGAATTTTATACACTTTTAAGCAGAGTAAAGTATATCTTCTTCATGCATTTAAAAAGAAAAGTCAAAAAACACCAAAAAAAGAAGTTGTAACATCTCTAAATAGATTAGAGGATATTGATTAGTTTGACAGCAATATAACATATATGTTATATTATTAATATCATGAAGTCTTGGAAATTGTTTAAAAAAGAACTGCTTAGTAGTAAAAAAGTTCTCGCTGAGTATCAAAAGCTTGAGCCTCGTTATCAGGTGATTTCTCAATTGATTGAAGCTCGTTATAAAAAGGGTATTACGCAAGAAGAGCTTGCCAGAAAAATCGGAACCAAACAGTCTGCTATCGCAAGAATTGAGTCGGGATCTGCAAATCCAACAATTGCTTTTTTGGAAAAAGCAACAAGTGCTTTAGGGTCAAAATTGATAATACAAATAAAATAAGCAACCTGGTAAAAACTAGTTTTTATGATATGTATTAACAAAATGTTAAAGACTTTGTTAACGAAAAAGGGGACATCCTCAGAAATCCCCCTCTTCTTAGAAAATAGTGTTTTTTAATTTCTAAACTCCTTGCGAGAGTGACCTTTTATAGAAAAAAATTAACTTGTCCTTGAACGAATTCTATTTCATGTTAAACTGCCAATCAATGTTAGGTTATGAGAATTTACCAGGACGACGTTGTCCATTAACCGAAGATAAGTGCCACTTCCATAGTTGTGTATCTAAATGTCACGGACTAGAAGCTGCTAAAGCACTGAAAGAGTCATCTCCTGTCGACCCATCCTGTGCTGCAGGAGCTTTTCATAGTGCTGTAGGTCATCTTCCTACTGAAACACAAAAAGCAGTAGACCAATACATTCAGGGTGGAGAAGATTTAGATGTATTCAAAAACTTCATGGATGACAAGTTAAAATCTGAAGAATAATTTCTTTGTATTACCCACTAGTCAACAAACAACCCACCGTTTTTATTGCGACGGTTTGCCCTCAAGTTAATTAGTGCAAGTTAGTGTTTAGGGCAGGGGCGGAGGGAATCGCTCTTTTTTCGAAGAAAAATGAAATCGAGGACCGACGTCACTGCGAGTGAAACAAGCAGGGGCGGAGGGAATCGCTCTTTTTTCGAAGAAAAATGAAATCGAGGACCGACGTCACTGCGAGTGAAACAAGCAGGGGCGGAGGGAATCGAACCCCCGTTGTCGGTTTTGGAGACCGAAGTCCTACCACTGAACGACGCCCCTATGTTAAAGAATTCTTAATCTGACTTTTCAAATCCAATTTTGCTTTTCCTCCGCCTTTCAGGTATTTTTCTCTTGCTAATGCGTCTTTTTTACTTAAGTACACTTCATAGTATATCAGTTTAAAAGGTTTCCGTGAAGCTGTGGAGGATGCTTTACCGGATTGATGTTCCTTAATTCTAAGTTCTAGATTGTTTGTGTAACCAGTGTAAAGATTATTGTCTTTTAAGCTCTTGAGAATATAAACGTAGTACATTTATATCTAATATAACATTTCGGAGGGAATCGCCCCGCAGCTGCGGGGTTGGAGACGGATGCTCTACCAACTAAGCTACGCGCCTAAGTTTCTATACTCCTGATATTTACTTTATTATTGGTAATTCCTCAAACTTAGGTATGTATGATGTAATGATGTATCATACATTAGTTTTGGGGAGGAGTATAAGTAATAATAAGGGCTGGGGAGTATAGGTTAACAGCCAGTTTTTATAAGCCTGTTATTTTTCTTGCATCGTTGCGGATGGACTTGCTTGGGGATTCAATTTTAGAAAGTTGCTTCAACAAATCTTTGGCAATGTTGAATTTATACCACCTAGAGAGCCTTTTACTTAAAGTGTCTTTAGCTTCTCTTGGAATCAGTTGAAGCTGTAGACTTATTCTGCTTACAGTTTGTCTCGTAGTATTAGTAGTTTTTGCTATTGCGTCAATTCCTACATTCTGTTCTAGGAGCATTATTATTGCTACTCGTTTAATGAGCATTTTAATTTCAGTTTCTGTTAGTAAAGTTAGTAGCGATTTGGAAATGCTTTTCTTATTGAGATTTTGAAGTGAAGAAAAGAGTGCATCTAGCAACGCTTTTTCAGTTTCTTTTGAGAGCTTTTTCTTTGAAACAGGTGTCATGTTACATGTAATGATACATCATACATAGCTGATGGGAAAAGAGTTACATTTGGAATAGGAGCATTAATTATTATATAATCCTTGTATAAACAGCCTGAAAGAGGCGGTTTTTTATTTTTATGGAAAATCAACCAGGCCAGGACGATTTTTATAGTAGTCTTAAATCGGAATTTGGAGATCCGGATTGGCATGGTGAGGTGTTTGAAGTATCCCGCAAGTGTAACAATGCAAAAAATGGAGGGAGAAAGGTATGTCCGGTAACGGGTGTTCGTTGTAAAATTGTAAATAATTGTGAAAGTGCTATTGAAACTCGAAGCTTTGACCAGTACCATGGAGACTCAACAATGGGCGAATAACTCACTTTGTCTTGTTAAATTTATAGAAGAAAATATTTAAGGAGAAAATATTTATTATGCCACTTCCACCTGAATGTGAAAGATGTAATTTGACCGAAATGGATGCAATTAATTGTATTGAATTTCCAAATATTGATTTGGGAGAGCTTTCAAGAGCGGGAAAAAATTGTGCTTTGGATCACTATTCTGCTGAAGTCCAAGAAACAGCTGGCGGTAAATTTGTGGCGAGTGCACATCAATTCAATAATCCCACGGGGGAAAGCATGGGTTGTGTCCAACGGGCTGCTAAAAACGGGTCTTCCAAAGGGTGGAGGCAGGAAAGAGAAATTGGGAAAAAGGGTCGTTAAGCTAAAGCTCTACTTCAGTTTAGCTCTTTCCTTGTGAATTGTGTATAGCTTACAGCGTTTGCAGAATTTATTTAATACAAGCTTTTTTTCCAAGTTGATTTTGTTACGCTTGGTAGCATAATTCTGGGATTTGCAAACACTGCAAACCATTCCCACTGTTTCGCTTTTTGATTTACCGGCCATAATAGTAATTTGGTTAATTAGTTACTTGGTTGCTTGGTATTTTGAGAATAATAAGCTAAATCGAATTTTTCAATCTGCTCATCATTTTTGCCATAACAACGCAGTGATTATACCATTTGTTTGCTTTTTTAGTCGAGAGGATTTTTTGTTTCTTAGCGATTTCGATTATGGGTATGCACTCAAAGCACGAGCCTCTAGCTATAGAAAGAAATCTTTTGTAGTCATTTCTTGTACGACTGCTTCCTTCTGCGATATTCAATGATATTGAAAGGCTCGCTCGTCTTAATTGATCTGCAATGCTATATTGGTGGATTTTTGGCCACTTCACGGTTTCTCCGTATACTTCATGTGCGAAATCTAAAGCATTCGAATAAACATCTAACTTTTCGAAATTAAAGGACATTGAATATATGATATAACATTCCGATTTACTAAGTAACTAATTTTCCAACTAACCAAACTTACTAACCAGTAACCCTTGATTTTGGTGAAATATTTACTTTAAGATTAAAGGTGCTCATGCGAGTAGCAATTTTGGCAACACGTATTGCCGGGACTGATGGGGTAAGTTTCGAAGCCGAACGTTGGCGAGAAATATTATCCCGAATGGGACATCGTGTTACCTTTATAGCAGGTCAACTTGACCGCTCGGGAATATTAATACCGGAACTTCATTTCCAATGGCCAAGAGTAGTCGAGTTACACGATAAAGTTGTTTATTCGAAAGGAAATTATAAGGATATTGAGGCGGAGGTTTTCAAAGTAGCGGGTGATATTGAGGGTAAATTAAGAGATGTATTTCACAATGGAATGAAATTTGACCTTCTTGTTGTCCCTAATGTTTTTTCGATTCCATTACATTTTCCTTTAGCTGTTGCACTTGCACGACTGATAGAGGAAGACAATATTCCTACCATTGCGCGCCACCATGACTTTTGGTGGGAAAGAAAACGGTTCAATAACTCCACGATGTTTGAATTTTTCAAACGCTGGTTTCCACCACTATTGCCATCGATAAAACACATTGTTATTAATTCGATTGCACGTAAAGAACTGAAAACCAGGACAGGCGCAGACGCTGGGGTTATTTGGGATACTTTTGATTTTTCTTCTCAGTTAAACAAGCCCGACTCTTATGCGAAAGGTTGGCGAGATGACTTTGGAATTAGCAAAGAGGATATTGTGTTTCTTCAAGCGACGAGGATAGTTCCTAGAAAAAGGATAGAGCTTTCAATAGAGTTGTTGTCAAAACTTAACGAACCCAAAGCAACTCTTGTTATAGCAGGTTACTCCGGTGATGAGGGGAAAGGGTATGAGGGGAAGCTAAGAGCGCTATGTAAGGAGAGAGGGATAAGGTATAAATTTATCGGAAAATTTATAAATTCAAGGCGGAGAGTTATTCAGGCGAATAACAAAGAAAAGAAATTAAGAAGAAAAATCTATACGTTGTGGGACTGTTTTGTAAATTGCGATTTTGTAACATATCCCACCGTTGTTGAAGGATTTGGAAATCAATTTATTGAAACAACATATTTTCGAAAGCCTATTGTTATTACTCCTTACCCTGTATTTGAGCTGGATATTAAGCCGTGCGGGTTTAAGGTAATTACAATGCCCGATGGGGTAACAAAAGAAGTTATTAATAATGTAAGGAGTTTAATAGATAATCCCGGAGAAGTGGAGAGGATGGTTGATTACAATTATAAACTTGGCAAAAAGTATTTTGACTACGAGGTGGTGGAAAGGAAATTAAAGTGTCTTTTCAAGGAAATGAAGCTTCAATCCAATTAACTAATTCACCAATTAACCAATCAACAAATTTTCTTGAGCCGAGAACGGGATTTGAACCCGTGACCCCCAACTTACCAAGTTGGTGCTCTACCACTGAGCTATCTCGGCAGACGAGTTTGATTATATCAACCGTAGTTATTTTTTGAAATAGCTCTTGAAATATATAAGACAATAATGCTTTAATTAGCTGTATGCCGACCAAGAAAATTATTGTTGCGATTCTTATTATTGTAGTTGCCATAGGCGGCTTCGTAGCAGGGCTTCTCCTTATTAGGCAAAGACAGGATTTGGAAGATGAAGCTGCTGTTGTGGGTGGGCAAGCAACAGTTTCCATAACGCCCCAAACCGGTAATTATGAAGTGGGAGATTCAATTGCCGTAAGCGTTCATTTCAACCCGTCAAACATTGCGATTTCAAGTGTTGGTGTAAGGTTAGCCTATCCTTTTACCGGTGTAACTCCCGAAATTACTGTTTCCGAAGTTGATATTAATCCAAGTTTTATTTCGTCTGCTTACTGGACGTGTCCAACTCAAACGGACCCGAGATTGGAGGGAGAAAATGTTATAATTGATATCGCCTGCGCGAATACCAGCTCTGCTGGTTTTACGGCAAACACAGATATCTTACTTGCCAATATTACCTTGTTTGTTGAGAGGCCTTTGCCAACGAACATAAATCCTTTAATTCTACGATTCGACGCGTCCACCAGTATGATAACAAGAGAAAGTGATAAGCAGGATATTTTGCTTATTCCTCAAAGCACCGGTTCATATACTATTTCAAGCACCGGTGCGCAGGCTACAGCAACACCAACCCCGACGGGTATTTTGAATGGTGATGATTTAACTTCGACTCCTACCTCCACCTTAACACCGACTAGTGTGTCAACAATATCCGCGACTCCCACAACGGCAGATCAGCTTCCCGACGCAGGAGTGTCGCTTCCCACACTGATGGGTGTTGGCGCCGGCATACTTATATTATTTGCCGCACTTGTTCTTGCCCTCTGATTAGTAACTTCGCAGATATTCTTGTAAAATTTAAAGGGATTTTATGAATTCAGATAGTCGGTTTGCTGTTCTTCTTTTGCTATCTCTCTCTACTTTTCTTGTCTTCTCATTGTATTTTGGACCTCTCAACCGAAATAACAGGGAGAGGGAAGTAAAAGGGACGCCTATTATTACATTGAGTGCTTCGGAAGGCAGAGAGACTGAGATTATTTTAACCGGAGACATTATGTTGGGGAGGACTACGGAGTTAAAGAGTGTTGGGAAGTCGGACTTTGCTTATCCGTTTAGGGAAGTATATGGTATTCTTCAAGATGCAGATATCGTATTTGCGAACTTAGAAAGCCCCATTATTGATAAATGTCCACCGCATGAGTCGGGTTATAAATTTTGTGCAAGCCCTGAAATGCTGGAAGGGTTAGTCCTTTCGGGTGTAGATGTGGTGACTTTGGCCAACAACCACAGTCTTAATTACGGCAAAGAGGGATTAAGTCAAACAATTAGCAATCTTAATGAGCATGGTATTAAAGCAACGGGTATTGGAAGTCTTGAGGTTATTAAAAGAAATAACACGATATTTGGCTTTTTGGGGTTTGATTTTGTGTCAAGACAACCTACTCGGAAAGACTATGACTTAGTAAAGGATTCGGATACAAAGGCAGACATATTAATAGCCGGTGTCCATTGGGGAGAGGAATATGAAGCGAAACATAATAGGTTTCAGAGATTATGGGCAGAGAAGTTAGTTGAGAGTGGTGCAGATATAATTGTCGGACATCACCCGCATTGGGTACAAGATATCGAGGAAATTCAGGGAGTTCCGGTGTTTTATTCTTTGGGTAATTTTGTCTTCGACCAGATGTGGAGCGAGGAGACAAAAAGGGGAGTAATTGTTAAGCTAACATTTACAGGTCACGAATTAACTGATCAACAGACACTCAAGACTTATCTGTCCTCATGGGCTCAGCCTGTGATTATGGCTTCGGAATAGGGTATAATTGCACATAATTTAGTGAGAGAGAGTAAAGAATTTGATAGTTTTTCACCGGAGGCTGAAGTTGTTGGTGCTTTGAAGAGGATTACCGGAAACAGAGGCAGGTCGTTTTGTCTCATGTATAATCCTCATTTAAGAAGTCATTACTTGGCTGATGGAAGAGGACATGATCGTATTTTTAATCCCAAACATGATAAAGTTAAGGATTGCGGTAACGAAAGATGCTTAAATTCCGATAATTATTTTCAACTACCGAACAATAACACTCCGTTTCTAAAAAGGCCAAAGAGAAGGAAAATCAGGTTGGAATAGCAATATTTTTAAAGTATAATATAGCTTCAGAAGCCGGCGTAGCTCAGGGGTTTAGAGCAACGGTTTTGTAAACCGTAGGTCGGTGGTTCGAATCCACCCGTCGGCTCTGCGTCGCGTTGAGACAACTGCTTTTGTCCCTTGATTAACTTGGGACTTCAGCTTTTTGTCATACGCTCCTTTCAAAATCACTCTGTGATTTTGTAAAATCCTTACAAAATTCCGAAGGAGTTTTGAGAGGAAGAATAGTAAAGCGTAAAAGTTCGCATTTGTTATAATGCAAACTGAAAAGCGCAACTTATTCTGACATGCTGGGATGGCGGAGTGGTCAAACGCACCAGTCTGTAAAACTGGCGCCCGAACGGGCTACGTAGGTTCGAGTCCTACTCCCAGCACTCGTTATACTCGTGCTTTTCGTAGCACTCTCTGGCACACAAGTAAAGAGTTACTTATGTGTACGAGTCCTACTCCCAGCACTTGACCTATAATTTTATTCTGTTAAGATACCCCTATGTCTAAGCAAGACCGAGAACCGCAGTGTGTATTGGGTAATGGAGTATGTCCACCTGAGTGTCCTCTTAATGAGCAATCTTCTAATATAACTGAAGAATTAGGAGATGACTATAATCCCCAGTTATCAAGAATTGCCGTAGTATTTGGTGATGTTAACTCAGGGGTTAATGTTGTTGATGTAGCAAGAGTTATGGGTTCTTGCATCAAAGAAGGTCATCCTGACCAAGATTCATAAATCCCAACTTATTGACTCCAAAGAAGTTCCTGACAAAGTTTACCCGCTTCGAATCGCTCAGCGAGGCGAGCTAGCCCCAGCTTTGTAGGTTCAAATGATATAATTGTTTTATGAAGATTGCTGTTGGGACGACCTCCAAACAAAAACTTGGCTATCTAAAAGAGATATTAAAAGAAATTGGGATTGTTGCAAAAGTTATTCCTGTAAGTATAACCGCAAAGATTTCAGAACAACCCACCACTGAAAACGAAACTGAACAAGGTTCGTTAAATAGGGCTAAAGAGGCACTAAAGAAAGTGCCAAACGCAGATTTTTCAATGGGAATAGAGGTCGGATATCACAAAAATTCAAAAGATATTTATGAAATGTTTAGTTGCTCCTCTATTATAGACAGAGAGAGTGTTGTTAAAAGCTGCTTCTCAAGTAAACTCGCCCTACCCGAATATCATCAAAAAATATTAAAAAATAAGAAATACCTTGGGAAATATGTCAAAGACTATAAAAAAAACAACAATAAACCAGTAACTAATTACACAAGAGAGGTGATAAGAAACAGAAAACCTTTCATTACGGAAGCCGTCAGAAATTCTTT
>Ga0114923_10002189_pt1 | contig 13313 bp, 5 predicted proteins | sample SumtaG_FD_89578 | JGI IMG/M metagenome (GOLD analysis project Ga0114923, IMG submission 89578) | Deep subsurface microbial communities from Indian Ocean to uncover new lineages of life (NeLLi) - Sumatra_00157 metaG | ecosystem: Environmental > Aquatic > Marine > Oceanic > Sediment | place: near... | reverse complement strand
TATCGTCAAGTTTTATTTTAGAGAAGTAGTATGAATAAATCTTTATTTGATCTTCAGGTTTATTAATTGATACAATAGATTTCGAAAAGATATCAAGATTCATTAAATCTGTTGTTATTTCTTCTAGATCATCGAGTTCCAATTCATTTATGAAGATGTAATTTAAATTTACATTTTCTAAATTTTCTTCAAAGATGGCTTTAATTCCGTAAATACATTCATCTGTATGTTTTAAAGCCTTAGTATATTTCCGAAGCTTAAAATAAGATTCAGCTAAGCTATAATTTACATTGTATAAGGTCTTATTTTTTATATAGGCTTTATTAAAATTCTCTGCAGCTTTCTCAAATTTATTAATCTTAAAGTATGAACGTCCTAAGTAATATAAACAACTACAATAGAGATCAACATCCTTCGCTAGTTCACTCGAAGATTTATATAATAAATCGTTTAAAATTTCAATACTCTTGTCAAAGTTTCTGGAATTATAAAATCCCAGTGCTTCTTGAACTCTTATCTTTTCTGCTAACAAGCTTAATTCAATCTTTTTATCCTCCGTTTCATCAGGCTTTAAAGGAATTTGTTGTATGCTATCTTTTAGTTCTTTATATCTGTATTCTTTTCCTCCTCCTTTCCCCGTTTTACTCCTTTCTTCTAAAAAAGTTTCAATGTTAAGTTTTTCAAAATAACTATAGTAAGTTGGTTTTGATACTTTTAATTGGTCTTTATATAAGGAATACATCTGATTTATTGTTCTAAACCCCCTATTCTCGTGTTTAATAGTGTCATCTTTTTTATCTTTTTCTAAAGTATCTTTGAATAGAGCAATAATTTGATCAAAAGAGAGCTTCTCATCCTGAAGGTCAGTTTTGATATCCTTTTTTCTTATCGACTTATCCACATCAGGTTCTTTCAGGAAATCCTCTGCTTTTAAAAATAATTCTTTCCCTTTTTTCAGAAATTGCTTCAGTTCAGATGTTAAGTTTTCAAAATGTTTTTGTGGGCTGTAATCGGTATTTTTGCTTTGTTCTTGAATGATCTCTTCAATTTGGTGCAAATGAGATTTAATTTCAAGAAACAAGTTAATTGGATTAACACTTATAATTTCTAATATCATGTTATTAGAGGGATGAAATAAATCAGTAAACCCCCCTATTAATTGAGACCCTGGTATATTAAATAAATCATCTTTTACTTTTGGTGGAATTAAAGTATTATTTTCGTAATTTAAGGATTTTAGTTTATTTACAATATCAAAGGCAATCATAGAATTCATGTAATTCTTATTGATATTGTCTAAATCAGCTTCCCAATATTCTCTCGAATCCAAAAACCAAAATGATGTGATAATTAATAATCCATAAGTATCTGTGGCGTATTTCCTCATTTTTAAATGGATAGTGATTTTAAATGAATCGCTTTGAAAAATCAATAAATTTGCATAAGGCCCAAGAGGGTTCTCAAAAAGACTCAGGAAATTCGGTCTTTCATATTGAATTATTTCTTTTATTTCTTTTTTTGATATATCCTTGTTTTCAAAGCTCAGTTTCATCCACACTGAAAAATACTCCTTAAGAAAGGCGATAAAGTCATCTTCATTTTTTACAGATTGGAATGCAATAAATTTTTCTTTCCATGGAATAAAATAATTAAGAAATTCTTGCTGAATTATAGAAAAGTCGTAGCTCTCATTCAATAAATACTCCCAAGACTTTTCTAACTCATTTGATAACACTAGAAAATTAGTATTTACTTTTGTAACATTACCATCTTTATTGGTGATATGATCTAAATTATTAATATCAAATACTTCCATCAAAAAATCTTCAAAGAATTCATATTTCTCATATTTTTGACTAATCATAAGTAAACCTTATTAAATTATTTCCTATAATTTATACCTAATTTTTAATACTGATTTGTTCGTCTACAAGCATAAAAGTCTTTCTTTTTTCCATTATCCATTCTTTTCCAAACTCATTCCAATATTCTTTATATTTGTCGTTTGTTAAAATATCACAATTATTTTTCTTTGCAAATGATAATATGTACCAATCGGAATCTACCATAGCGGGCGATTGATATATTTTTTTTTCTTTGATTAGTTTTTCGTACTTCTTATTATCATCGTTAAAAAATCTTAACTTTGGTCCAGCAATGAAAATAACATTATTATATCCCAAATTAGTTAGATACACTTCAAGTTTTTCAACATATATCATTTTTGCTTTCCCATTAGTATTTGGATCCTCAAATAAGAAATTGTTCAGGTCTACAATAATTTTTTTATTCATTTTAGGAACAATTACTTTCTCTTTCGTTATCATTTCTGATCACTTTTTAAGTTGTTATAACTATAATTTACAAATCAATATTAACTTTTAAATGAATTGTTTTAAGTTTTAAAAATACCCAATTAAATTAATTTAAAACTTTAATCCTCTCGTTCAAAACACATCATATGTAAGATCTAGCATCAATAAATATATAAACAATAAAAATAATAAAAGTAACAGATATTTAGATGTATCTTCAAAGACTAAATATTATAAAAAAAAGAAAAACAAAAATGAAAAATGGTGATTAAAATAACTAATAAAAAAATGTCAAAGGAAGCAGCAAGGAGGATTCAATCTAGTGCCGATAAGACTGGAAAAAATCAAGATTTCAAATCCAGGGCTATGAGTGCAGCTGCTAAAAATGAAGAAAAGGAAGAAGAGGATTAACTGATTTCAATTTTCAAAAATAATATAATTATAACTAATTTTTTTTTATAAATAACTCCTTTAAATATTATTGAATAAAAATAATATAAATTTGTGTTAGGCTTCTCTCTCTGGTTTTATAAATCACAATTACTTTTTAGGTTATGAGATGTCCGACTTAAATCCGACCGAGATATATCGTAGGTATCAACGCAAGGAGTTAGACAAGGCTGTGGCAGTTGGCTATTTAAAATCGTTAATCGAGAACAGTAGCGAAGAGAAATTGCGGGTGCAGGCGGTCGAGTTATTAGGCGAGATGGATTTAGATGTAAGCGATGTTTTTGAGTTTTTCGAGCAATTGGTAACTTCGGATGAGAGTACCCATGTAAGACTTGAATCCTTGAAGATTATTGTTCGAGATTTTCATGATAGAGGTATTGATGCCATCTATTATGTTATTAAGCATGAAAGATCAGCGGATAACCTGCTTTTCTTGTATCGAACCTTAGAAGAAATTAATTCCGAGGAATCTAATAGAATGCTTAATGAGATGGAATTCATTCTTGGTAAGGAATATAGTATAAAATTTAAGATCGCCCCTAAGGAAGCAATGGCACTTCAGTTAATTTCCATGTTAACTGGAATTAAAGCGATTCATAGTCATTATTGGCGAGACGCTTCATGTGTAGCAATTAGACCTAGGAAGGGTAAGATTAATAGTCTAGTCATTCATGATGTTAAGTATTCTGAGATTAAATGTATAGATTTTTTTCCAGATTTAGAATATCTAACAATTAGTAGTTCAGATCTGACTGAGATTAAGAACCTTGAATCAGCGAGTAATTTGAAATATTTAGACCTGAATTATAATAAAATTACTACTATTAAAGGATTAAACAAATTAGTTAATCTTGAAGAATTAGACCTATCTTATAACCCAATCGCCAATATTGAAGGTCTCGAACATCTTGGTAAGTTAAGAAGTGTTAATTTTGAAGAATGTGAGTTAGAATATAGTAAAATAGAACAATATTTTCAAAAACTAAACAAAAAAAATATTAAAATATATTAATTATATCTTGTTATCTTAGAGAATCTAAAGTATTTTTTATTACATAAGCAACTCCAGCAAGAGCCATAGACCTAACTAAATCTGCTATATTCTTAAAATTTCTAGAAACTCTCTCTCTTGCACTTGAAGGTATCAAATTGTTAAATTCATCGATCTTAGTTTGTGGATCTGGTACTGGGCGTTCTTTAGGGGGTGCCAGTTCTACAGGATTTCGGACAAAATAATCAACATTTAATAATTCATTATTACTCTTTTCTTTTCCTTCATTATAGCAATATTGCATAGCGCATGCGGTATAATATATTGCCCAACAAAGCAAGTATTCAACCTTATCGTAGAAATATCTATGAATACTATTTGATCTCCCATTATTCCCTAAATCTTTTTTCCAATCCCAGTAAACATTGGGATTTAATTCAGTTTCATTAATAAATAAACCACTATTTTCAGCTTCATTATGGTTATTATTGCTTAAAGGTATATGTTGATGTTTTCCGTCTGTTCTATAAGCAATGTTAATAGTTGTGACTGCCATCAATGTTGTTGCTATATCCGGTTTAATTGGAATTATTGGAGCTACGGTGGCTTTTTTGTAATCCCAGCTGAAATTTCCTTGTTCCGGTCCTCCTCTTGCCTTATATGCTTTATCCCATTTTGTAACACTCGCTAAATTATTCTCAAACCAGTTATGATAATAGGATGAAGAATATATATGTTCATTATTCTGTGCCTTTAGCAAATGTGCTGGTACAGTCATATCAGCAATATAATGTGTCATGGCTCCCAACCAAATAGCAGCACCTTCAGGTTGCTTAGTCGATACAACTTCATTTTTGTTATCTTTTTGAGTTTTTCCAATGCATTTAATTGCCTCTTCGCTTACTAAGTTAATTTTACTTAAAATAGGAGTGAAAATTGGGGAAAACCCATATACTCCATCACCTATGATTTCAAATTGATACACATGTTTAGTTTTTTGACCAATCCACATTTTTCCATATCCAAAATCTTTAATAGTGACACCTTCTTGATGAATAGTTAAAACTGGGGTAATTTTTGTGTATGGCATCTGCGTAGCATACAGATATGAAATGTAACCATTTACTACTTCATGCTTTCCTGAAGTACCTCCATAGTCAGCTTTCCAGGCAGGCCACTTATTTCGTGCTATATCAGGAGTAATTAACCATCTCCAATCGAGATAAAACACTGGATTTTTCGATTCATCTATTAAAGAACGTAAACATGCGTCTGCTACCCAATCGTGAGTTCCATAGTGTGAACCATCGTATCCCATTGATTCATCGTCCCATGGTGCTCCGAATATATAATCGCTTGGTAATTTTGGATGTTTATATCTACTTTTAGATTGGATACTACCAGGATAACCCATTCCCCAGTAATTCGGTCCATTATTTAAACCAAAAGCGTCAGCGATTACCACTTCAAAAGCTATTACAACAATTATTCCTGTTAGGAATAAAAGACTTACTTTTCTGGTTTTCATATTTTATTCACCTCTTTTTTTTAAAAATAATTTGATTAATTATTAATAGTTCTAACCTCCGAAAATTTACATTTCATTGAAAATGTGGAAGAATCCCGATTTAAAGAAGTATGTAAAGAAGCAGAACGACGATAATACGACGGAAATGATGGTGTGCACAATCATTATGATTTTAATGTGTTCGGGGCCGCCGTCTGATCTCGCAGCTCCACTAGTTAACACGAGAGATGTCGTAAGTCCGACAATCGAGCCGAAGAACGCAACAATCATCATCGGGTATCCTCCAAGTAATTCATTCCAAGTAAGCGGATCGTTCTCTTGGGATGGTACAAGAATTCCATTTTCGTTTTCTTCCCAATTGATTCCAGATACATCACAGAATAGATCGAGTAATACAAGTGCCATTAAATATCCCGAAAATGTATTTAGAAAGTTGAAGTTAAGGGTGCCAACATTATTTTTTGAAAGGCTGAGAGCGATTAGAAATCCGATGCTTTTCATAAACATGTGGCAACCAAGTCCGACAAGCGACCCCATGTCGTTTGTAGCGAACATAAAATTACTGAAAGCGACGATATTTAAGACAATATCCAATACCGCGATACTCGCAGCGATAACTTGGGCTGCAATTTGTAATCTTGTATCTTGGTAAGATGCGAGATAAGCCATTGCCATGTATCCTATTGATATGACAATAGAACCAACGATGCCTTCCACTCCAACCCCATTTGGGTGTCCATAGAAAAATGTGTTTTTCATATTTTCAAAGCTTCCTGCGTGCCAAATTTTATTATTTGGGAGTTCTTTGGTAACATGAGATTGGTTGTCTGCAACTTCGAAGGCAAAGGTCCACGCCCCGGAAGTGAAATTATACTCAATCAAATCGGAAGTTTGTTCGTATTTATAGGCATAGTGTCCATCTCCAAAAACATCGATAAAATATTCATCGTATCCTTTGGGTCCTGGTCCATAATTTCCTCCGGTCCATTTCATATCGATTGGTTCTAGGGGATCGTCGGGATTATCGAGATTAATAAGGCTAAGTTTTGGCACAAATTCGAATCCATTGACCCAATGTTGTTCGTGTGTTCCGTCGGGATCTTCAACATAAACCCAAAAGCGCAATATAAATTCGTCAGAGACAGGAGCTAACACTCGAAAATCCGAATCATCGCTCATTAGGCGGTTCCAGGTTAAATCTTCGACATACCACTTCCAGATTATGGGTGGCTTGTTGCTTCCTGTGATTTTAGGTTTAAGCAATGGACCCTCATACCAACATAAAACATAATCAAAATCCTCGCCATCATCAATGTATTCATCGCTGTCAGAATTTTCATCTATGGTCTGGTAATCCCATAAGACGGACACCGAGCCATCGGAAAAGACGGCTTCGTAGTAGTAGTTAAGAGTTGTCGGCTTATCGATGGAAATGTAATTCGAAAAATTGATTGTTCTACTATAGGTATTAAAACTCATCTCTTCGTAAGTGAAAGTAGAAGCTAGACTCATTGGGAAGGTATTTATCTTTTCGTTTGGCCACTTAATTTTGAGATATATTTGTTCGGGTGTGAGACCGTCGAGGAAGTCGCACCCGGTAGCGGTAAAGTCAAACTCGTAATCGATGTATCCCGAGTACGGTTCTAAGTAGGAACTTATGAAATAGCTTCTGTTATCGTGAAATAATGGACCGATTGCATAGCCACAGTATGGCCACCTGGTAGTTATATTGATGACGCTTGCCTGAGTAATAAAGCAATAATGCCACTGTCCTTGACGCTCGTTGAAGTCAAATTCAATTCCAAAATCAATGGTTCGATTAAACCTAACCCATTTATAATAGGTGTCGAACGACTGACCTGGGGTTTCAACCATGGAATAGTTGTAAATGCTCCCTGATGGACTCACAAGCACAAGAGTAACATAAGTTGGAGCATACCCCTGTGGGCGTTGTCTATAGCCGGCGTGAAAATCGTATCTAAGCCCTCCAATGTGGTCGTATCCACAGCCGAGCTCAGGTGGATTCGATATACTGTTTCCTGCACCGATAACCTCGTCTAGAAGCGATCCGAGTTTGGAGTCCATGGTAAGGAGTGGGAAGTAAATATCAAAATATTCCCAGTAGGTCCAATTTATATAAGCTTTGACAGCAACTTCATAATTGAACATTTCCAGTTCGATATAAGCGATTTTGGTATCGACTCCATAAGGAATTGTCCAATCGATCCCCCATTCGCAGTTAAAACCACTAAAAAGGCTCGTAACATCAAGAACTGCGCCAATTCCTAAGAATATTATCGAGATGGTTAACACTTCAAGTGCTAAACAAATATATGCGAATATTATTAATGCTGCTCGAATGGCCACCCATATTAGATTTGCTAAGAAAGAGAGTATATTTAATCCGCTACCGAATGCGGTGTCATTGTTTAGTTGAGTAATAGCTATAACGGTCAAGACGAAGATCAGAGCAATGGGACATAAGAACAACCATAGGAAGAAAGGGTTGAAGGGCTCTGGTTTACTTCCTTGCGGTGAACTTTCAAACCCGCCGCCCCAGAGCACGAATTCTGCTATGGTATCGGGAAGGTTTAATCCTGTAGCTTTTATTCCGTTTAATTTACTAGAGACATATTGATAAACTATTTCTAATTCGGTGATTATTTCGTTATTTTCATTAAGGCTTTGGTTTGTAGCGCATGTAATTAGCAAGTTTAGTATTTCCATTGCTTCTTGAGAGGAGAGTTCGTATCGGATAAACACGAAATCGGCATCCCCGCAGCCGTCTTCGACGATATTGCCATCTCTATCGATGGAATAAAACTCAAATTCTCCGTCAATGGCACTGTATAGTATAGTTTCGTCAAGTCTATCGTTTTCGATGTATGCGTTTAGAACCGTGTTTGTAAATAAGCTCGTTGGGATCACGATGGCGTTAGCTCCCTGTACGAAGGGCGTTCCAGCTCCCGAATCGGTTATATGTAGTTGAAACACGTTCGTTCTCTCTTGAGTTTGATAGTGCCCATTGAATAAAGTTTCATTTTCAGAGTAAATTGCGATGGTATTTATTTTTTCTAAAGCAATTTTTCGCACTTGTACTATAATTTCGTCGAGCTGTCCGAAAATTCCGATGCGAGTAATTCTAAGGAAATCATTGGTGTTATAAGGATCGAGAATGAAAGTATCAGAATACCAATTCCCATCGAATCGGTTCAAATCACTTACAGGTATACTTCTTTCCCAAAGAGTAAAATAGAAAGGGATAACGTTGCTTTGGACTTTAATATCATCGCTAATATCGATATAGTAATGGCTTTCTGCATCACCTGTCCACCATGCCACTTGATTAGAACCATACCCATTTGGTTCGGAACTTGTTCTGAGCGGAACGCTTCGGATGCCTATTTTATTCTCTTCTTCAATACATCCAGGATCAATCAAATCGTTGATTTTAAAATACATTATAATTTGCAATTCGGGGTCTACTGTTGGCCAAGCTTGATTGCGGTACGCCGCCTTAAATGGAGTTATTTCGAGAACGATATTTCGGAGCGGGTCTCTATCGTTAGGATCGATAGCACCGTCGCCATCTGTGTCTTCATTCAGAGGATTAGTGTTTTTAGTGAAAATCTCGTAAGTATCGCTCCAACCATCAGAATCGGTGTCGTATAAAGCTGGATCTGTCAGCCATGCGTGCGAATCGAGTGGTCCTGCATCTACAAAAGTTTCAGTTTCAATAAAAAACTCGGATAAAATGAGCTGATCCAAGAGCTCTTGAGAGTGTTCTAAAGTAATTATTAATACATATTCTCCATATACATCCGATATGGATCGGGTTTGAAGCAAATCAAATAAGTTAAGGTTTTTATGGTATATCAAGAAATTTGCGATGTTGAGTTGTTGCGAATATTCAAGTAGAACAGAATCCCTTAAAGTGGTATTTAAATATTTTTTAACGAGTTTAAATTCCACAAGCGTATTTGGGTTTAACATTCCGCTGGATTCAATCTCAAGGTTTATTTCGGCGTTAAATACCCGACCTATTTGTGGGATTTCCAAGCTATATGTCCTTGTTTTGTTTGAATTGAAAGTAGTAGAATCCATTACTCGCTGAGTACTATTATACATATCTTTGATGTCGATTTTCTGCGTTCCCTCAACGAGTAGATTCATTTCCACTCCATCGAGTATTCCATCTCCGTCAAAATCTTCATTGTAAGGATCGAGATATCTACAAAATTCGAGTTCGAACTGTTCAACCAAACATCCGGCACTAGGATCGTCAACTTCTAGTATATAATTACCATGGTAGTTGAAAACTAGGCTCTCGTTATTCATAATTTCCCTAACATCAATTACATGTGAGAAATATCTTGTTCTGTCTGTAGTAGTTTCGAATAAAACAGCATCATACCCTTCATGTCTTACTACTACATTTAAATCTTTCACATCGACGTCTCTTACACCATACTCTCTTGTTTGGCTTGTTCCATGTTCTCCAAAAGAGAGAGCTAAGGAGATCTGAGCCGTGGCTGCTTTTTGGAACATGTATGGAAAGTTGAGTGAAACGGGATTAGACACGTTAACTCTAACATCTAACCCTTTGCTATTTTCTAGTTTTACTGTATAGAATTTCATCTCAGAACCATCAGAAGCAAAGTCTCTATCGCAATCCGCGTCTAATGGGTTGGTTTTAAACCCTAAAAGCCCCCAACCGTAATACTCTTCCCCGTCATTAATTCCATCTCCATCAGAATCAGAATTATTGAGGTTTGTTCCGATATCGATTTCGACTTTATCAGATAAAAAATCTCCGTCGTTATCGTAATTAGCTGGAAAGGGATCAACCAAATCATCTAGTAAGTCCCCGTCAGAATCTCTCAATCCTGGATTGGTTCCTTTTTGGTATTCTTCGTAGTCAGAAACACCATCCAAATCAGTGTCCGAAATTAACGGGTTGCTCGATACATGAAAAGTCTTAGAACCTTCAAACAAGTTTATAGTTGTGTTCCAACCGTAAAACTCTAACGAATCTATCAACAGGTCAAAATCGGTATCGTCATTAGTAGGACTAGTTCCGAGGGTGAGTTCTCCAAATCCAAAGGAATCCAACCCATCACACAACCCGTCGTTGTCTGTGTCTGGATTCATGTAATTAGTATTGAAAATCAACTGCTCGCATTTATCCGAAATAAAATCGTTATCCGTATCCAAAAAAGTGTCTATAGACTCACCTGTAATAGTTAATAATTGTTCGATCTTATCTGGGACGCTATTTATGTTATTATCGATAATAGAATTAATGAAGAAAGTTGCCATACTTTCCTTTCCAGACGGATCTACCACTTTCACTTGCCCCCTATATATTGCCGTCTCTTCACATTTAAATGTCATCGTACTGGTCGCTTTACCGCTCTCGTCTCCAAATGTGTAAATGTTATCTCCTTCAGTAATTTTCCAATAAAATTTTAACTTATTTATATCAGATATACTGTCATAGCCGTAAGCGGTTAGTTTTAATTTACCCATATTGTTGGAACCGCTATTTGGTCCGTTGTATACGTAGTTTGAAACGAATATTTCTGGTGCGACATTGTTTATATTTAAAGTTATATTTTCCGAAACTATTTCTCCATTTTGATTAGAAACATTTAAACTAAAGCGATAGTCACCATCTTCTAGCAAAATTGCGGGTTTTTTATCATTTGATATTAAAACACCGTTTTCATCGTACCACGAATAAGCTAATGTAGGTTCATTCTCTAAAGAGTCATATATTTCCACATCTAAATTGATTAATTGACCTTCGATGTTTTGAGAAAGAGTATAAGGACCTAAAACTTCTAATTCGAGTTTATTTTCAACTATATTGAAGTCAGTTGTGCTCGTTTCATCGGGACCAATATTTATGGTTTTTGATTGATAATCCACTGCTCCGTTATCGTCTTTTACACATAATTTAACTGTATACTGTCCGGATGATTCGTAGGAGTGATGGACATATTTTCCAAAGGATGAATGATTATCGCCAAAGTCCCAAATATACATTAGCGAGTTGTAATCGTTCTCAGTGTCGATGCTGTTTTCTCCATTAAATTCTACTATGGCATCTGCTATAGCGTAAGTAAAGTAAGCTTTTGGGGGCGTGTTAATTATTTTAATATATTCCGTTTTTTGGGATAAAGCACCTTGGTCATCGAAAATTGAAATAGTAACGGGATAAGTACCCGCGGTTTTCCACTTATGAGTTATTGAATTTTGACTGGATGTTGTTTGGTTATTATCTGCAAAGCCGTATACATATTTTAGAACTCCATCTTCTAAATCTACTTTGGATTCAATTAAGTCTACGACGTTTACCCTAACAAGTTCATCTTCGTGCGCGGAATTTGGCACCGAAACTTCAAACTGTGGTGCATTATTTTTGATTTCAACAAATAACGAATTGGAAGTAGAGAAACCATATTGATTCCATAAATGAATTACAGGAGCATATTTTCCTTGAATAGAATATGAATGCTTGACGATATTAGATGTATCATTTAACTTCATACTGAATCCATCACCGAATACAATAATTCCTTTAGAAAAACCTCCAATTATATTCCAATTAAAAAAGATTTCTTCATTTACATCTAATTTTTTTTTATTTGCATCAAAAAATATAAATGGATGAAAAATATTGATGTAAAGTAATATTCCTACAAAAAATCCAGATAAAACAAATGCTATAACGATTAACCCTTTTACTTTTACTTTTCTGGAATTCTTTACCAGAGTAGGATGATAAATTGATCTTATCCAGTCAGATTTACTGTTCTTCTTTATTTTCGTTTTAGGAATTTCTGGTTTAATTTTTTTCAGTTGTTTGTGAAGAATAGAGAGGATATTACTATTTTGTTTTTTTGTTTCTAGTTCGGCTAAATTTTCAGCATTAAAATGAGATATTTTAAGTTTATATAATTCCTTGATAGATTTTAACTCTGATTCACTATATTCATCGAATTTTAGTAGCATGGATGTTAATTCGTTTCTCTCTTTATCCGTAATTGTAGAATTCTTAGATTTCTTATATAATTCTTTTGCACGTTCATAATTGGGGATTTCATGTTTAAATTTTTTAATTTGCTGAATTATTTTTGTTTTTGTATTGTCGTTATAATAAGAAGAATCTTTAATCCAAGCAATTAAACGATTTTCCCATTTTTTGGTAGGGATTTTTTTTGGCATAAAACCAAAATATAATAAAAGTATTTAAAGGAAAATCTGACAAAAATGTTAAAACATTTGGTGGGAGAGTGTTCCGGAGTTTTACACTCTACTTTTTCTCTTTTTATATTTATTTTTTAAAATTCCAAATAATTATCATTTTCTGACAGAAAAGTACAAGATTTAAATACCTACTAGACTAGTTATTACTCACATCGAAATCTAATTTAAAAACCAGCTCAAAAACACATTTAAATTAAAAATTAAAAAAAGTGGTAATGTTCATTTTTTCTTTTGTTTTTCCAAGATAATAAATGAAAGTATCGTTATAGTTATGAACGTAAATAGTATGTAGTAATTTCCAAATGAAATTATAGGTAGGTCATCCATATCTTCGGGAATCTCTATGATAATCTCTACATCTGTGAAGCCTATTTTTCCAGCAGTATCATTTGCGTAGAACCTAATTGTAACATTGCCTTCACTTAAAGCTTCCCATGCTGTTTGATTAAACGTACCGGTTAAAGCTGTGATGGTGTAATTCGTTCCTCCTCCATCGAGAGTATACCAAATGGTATCCAAATTGAGTTCATCTACAGTAATTTGATAATTTGGGGCCTCTAAACCAAATACACTATTAGCTAAAGGTAAAATTATTGTAATAACAGGAGCAAGGTCATCGCCATCAGCCCATATTGGAAAATTATCCTGACTTCCTGCTGTGCCTGATATGAGATATGGGGTATCACCTATGCCATCATCGTTAGCATCGACACCACCGTAATCGTCCCAGTAATTACCAATAACACCATTATCCCAT
>Ga0114923_10002188_pt1 | contig 13315 bp, 16 predicted proteins | sample SumtaG_FD_89578 | JGI IMG/M metagenome (GOLD analysis project Ga0114923, IMG submission 89578) | Deep subsurface microbial communities from Indian Ocean to uncover new lineages of life (NeLLi) - Sumatra_00157 metaG | ecosystem: Environmental > Aquatic > Marine > Oceanic > Sediment | place: near... | reverse complement strand
TTTGAGCTGAGGAATTTGGTCAAACATCAAACTGATTTGCAAAAATATTTTGAACCACTGAGCCATGAAACTTTGGTTAAAGATCCTGAAAGTCCAATTAGCCCTGCTATTATAGAGGGCAAAATTGAGTTTGAGAATTTGAACTTTTCTTATCCTGAAGGTAAGCAAGACGCTTTAGAAAATGTCAATTTAGTGATAGAGCCTGGCGAATCTGTTGCTTTTGTGGGTCATTCTGGCGCGGGCAAAACTACTATCACCAAGCTTTTGATGAGATTATTTGATCCTACTGGGGGCAGAATTCTGGTAGATGGAGTTGATATTAAAGATATGACCAAAAGTGCTTTGCGTTCCTTGATGGGCGTGGTGCCTCAAGAGCCGATTTTGTTCAATAATACTATTAAATACAATATTACTTATGGAGCTGAAAATGTCAGCGAAAAGGATTTGGAGGCGGCAGTCAAAATGGCCAATCTAGATGAGTTTATTGAAACCATGCCCAAAGGTTTGGAAACTAATGTGGGTGAGCGAGGCGTTAAATTATCTGGTGGTCAAAAACAGCGTTTGGCGATTGCGCGGATGATTTTGTCTAATCCCGACATCATTATTTTTGATGAGGCAACTTCTCAATTGGATTCCAACTCTGAGAAAAAAATTCAAGACGCTTTTTGGAAGGCCTCTAAAGACAAAACAACTTTGGTGATTGCTCATCGGCTTTCTACTGTAGTGCGCGCCGATAAAATTGTGGTGATGGAGAATGGGAAAATTGTGGAAGTAGGAACTCACAATCAATTGGTGAGAAGGAAGGGCGGCTTGTATAAGCATTTCTGGGAATTGCAGACAATGGAGGAGGAGAAGTAGGTTTGGATTTGTAAATTAATTTCGCGAAACTGATTTAAAAAGCAAAAATCACTCCTAATTAGAAGAGTAGAGTGATTAATGCGCCTATGGCGCCACCTATAATAGCGGCAGTAATTACAATAAAGTTATCAAAAATTCTTGAGCTTTGATTGTAAAATAAACTTAGTAGTTCTTTTATTTGTTTTGTTGGATAACAATAATAATTTTTAATTTCTTCTTCACAACTATCTTGAAGAATATTTTCTTGTTCATCGAAAAAAATATGATCTTTTCTTTCTCGAATAAGGTCTTTGGTATGGATTTCATCCATCTCAAATTCAGCCAAAAGCATAGTTATATTGTTTATTTCTTTGTTTGGGAAGAATAACTGACTCCAAAAACCTGAAAATGTTTTTTTGTTAATTTTAGTTGTGTAGTTGTCGACTAAGGAAGATATTGTTACCCATTTGTGTATTAATCTAGCTCTAACAGAAGCTAAATAATAAAAAAAATCTGCTTGAATGTTTATTTTAAAATATACGATTTTTTTTGCTTCTTTAAAACTTATTTCTGCTTGATTGTAAAAAATTACAATTTTGTTATAGCTTAGCTTTTTTGTAATTTCTATTTTTATTTTTTGATTCTTTTTTAGCTTCTTTGGTTTAATGAAAAAATTTGCATGAATGGGACTTGGCCCAAGACATTCAAATTTTATAAAATTTGAACCAATTTTTTTTATTTCATTTCTTAAAAACTCTCTAACTATAACAACAGAAGATGAAAAATTTTCATTAGGCAATGGTGAAGTAGCTTCAATTATTGTTGTGGGAAAATCAAAATTGTAGTTAATGCTTATGGCAAAATTTTCAGTCTTTTCAAAATTTCTTCCCGATATTTCTTCCTGAATTCTTTGGGGGATATGAACTTCAAATTCAATAGATAAGGAATCAATATGGGGAAAGTATCCATCTCCTTTATCAATTTCAGGAAAATTTTTTTGAATTTTTTCTATTTTTTTCTTATTTGTTTGGCCAAAGTGGGTGATTTTTATATTTTTTATACTAGAGATGGTTTTTAACAGCTTTTTTAATTCTTTGATATATCTTTCTATTGAATAATTATATGGAGGGTTTTTTTTAATTCCAAAATGAAAACATCCGACTCCAAACGATGTGGACAGGTGTTTTATTGTGGGCTTTTTTTTATTAGTTTTCGTTGGGTTTTTTTTAACATCAGACATATCCAGAATATAACATATTATGTCTTTGTTGAGTTTACCTATCTTTTAGTACCAAGGGTGAGATTTGAACTCACGACCTTCGGTTTATGAATCCGATGCTCTAACCAACTGAGCTACCTTGGCTTGGTACCCATGTATTTTACCAAAAAATCACTATTTTTTCATCAGGAATAGCGCTATAGTGCTTTTATGCTTCTTAAAAATATTATTCCCTCACAAAATGTAAGCAGTTTTTTCTTAGGGCGGGGTGAAAATTTGGATGGAGTTTTGGCAGAAAACTTTGCAGGTCATCAGGTAATAAGAATGATTCAAACTCATAGCGACAAAGTTGTTTTTATTGACGAAGATTTCTTAGAAAAAAATCCTGAAAAAGTTTTGTTTGTTGATGACATTGATGGTTTGGTGACTAAGCAGAAAAAAGTAGTTTTAGTGGTTAGAGTGGCAGATTGTACTCCAATTTTTCTTTATCATCCCTCTGGTGTGGTTGGGGTGGTTCACGCGGGAAGAGTAGGGACCCAAAAGCAAATTTTGCGAAAAAGTCTAGAAGAGTTGCGCGCTAAGTATGGCTTGCAGGAAGATTTGACAATTTGGCTAGGACCTCGGATTTGTCACCAGTGTTATCAAATAGATTGGGGAAAAGAACCCAATTATGATTTATTAGGAGAAAACATGAGTCAGATTAAAGCAGTTTTAGATCCAGATAAAAATAAAATTATTGTGAGCGAGTTTTGCACTGCCCATGACAACGACCGGTTTTATTCTCTTCGCAAAGATGGCCAGGGCGTGGAGATGAATTTCGGGTTGGTAGCGTTGGGATGAAATAAAGGCCTTGCCAAATATAATGATAATGAGATATAATCAAGATAATTGATATAGTTTGACATAGTGTACTTTAATTTGGGGTTGAAAGTCAGAAAGGCTCTACTGCGGACTGTGAATAGGCCCTTCGGGGATATCGAAAGCATTACGATGAGGAATCGCCGCCCCTCCAACTCCAAATTAAAGTACATTTTTTTAGATAATCTTCCCCAGGTTTAAAACTAGTTACTAAATAAAGCTCTTGCCCATTTGTTTTTTTGTCTATTTCTACAGAGACAATTAATTTTACACCCCTAATTGTTTTCAAAAAAATAAGATTGCCTCTTTTTCCATCTTTGTTTTTGTATATTTGCTCGGGTTGCTCAACAACATTAACAATATTTTCAAGCAAGAAATCATAAAATTCCGCAGTTCTTTTGTCGTATAAATGCTTTAAACATTTTGAAGTAATATATGCTTTATGGCCACTTAATTTGAGCTCGCTTTTTACCACATGAGTTAGGTTGCAAACAAACATTGTTTTTATTTGAATAATTTCTTCTTTCGAAGTCCCTTTAATATATTTTTCGTGCAATGCGGAAATAGACTTGCATTTTGTATCTAGATTTTTTGGCATAATTTTTCAAAAAGAGGCTCTTTCGAGCCTCTTTAATTTTTAAATTTCTCTACATCATCCCTGGCATCCCACCGCCCATACCGGCTGGCATGGCTGGCGCTGCGCTTTCTTTTTCTGGGGTGTCAGTGATCAAACATTCTGTGGTCAGGATCATAGATCCGACACTAGCAGCATTTTTCAAAGCTTCGATAGCGACTTTTGCTGGTTCAATTATCCCAGCTTTGACCAAGTCTTCATACTGATTAGTGAGCGCATTAAAGCCCCAAGTTTTAGAATTTTTGTCTTTAACTCTTTGGACAATAGTGCCGCCGTCTTCACCAGAATTTATAGCTAAAGCACGCAAAGGTTCGCTCAAAATTTCTTTGATTAGCCTGACGCCGATAGCCTCATCATCGCTCTTAGTTTTGATTTTATCCAGTAATTTTTCTGCCTGGATGTAGGCGATTCCGCCTCCAGGAATAATTCCCTCTTCAATGGCAGCTTTGGTAGCGCCTTTAGCATCGAGAACTCTTTCTTGGAGATTTTTCATCTCCATTTCGCTGGCAGCGCCAACTTGGATGACAGCAACGCCGCCAGTCAACTTAGCTTTTCTTTCTTCAAGTTTTTCAATATCAAATTCTGAGGTTGATTCAGCAATTGCTGTTTCAATTTGACCAAGTCTAGCTTTAAGATCTTTTTTGGAGCCTTTGCCACCGACAATTCTAGTGAAATCTTTGCCAGCTCTGATCATGTCAGCTCTACCCAAATCATCTAACCCAGCGTCTTTAATACTCATCCCTTTATCGGCAGAGATCAAATTAGCACCGGTCAGAATTGCAATATCACCAAGCATTTCTTTTCTGCGATCTCCAAAGCCAGGCGCTTTGACCACTAGAGCTTTGAAAGCTCCACGCAAAGTATTTACTACCAGGCCAGTCAGAGCCTCGCCTTCAACATCTTCAGCCAAAATAACCAATTTTTTAGAAACATTCATCAATTTTTCCAACAGGGGTAATAAATCTTGCATGGAAGTGATTTTCTGATCAGTAACCAAAATATAAGCGTCTTCTAAAACAGCTTCCATTTTTTCACTATCAGTCACAAAATATGGAGAAGCATAACCATTGTCAAATTCCATTCCATCTTTGTGTTTGATGGTGATGTCCATGGTTTTGCCTTCTTCGACTTCTACCACCCCATCTTTGCCCACCAAGCTTAAAGCTTCAGCGATTTTGGCACCAATTTTTTCATTTTGAGCGGAAATAGTAGCGACTTTCTCCCAGTCGGCTGGTTTGACAGTTTTTGCCATCTTTCTGATTTCAGCAATGACTGCTTCAACGGCTTTATCAATCCCTTTTTTCATCAGCATCGGGTTGGTACCAGCTGTGACATGCTTCATCCCTTTGGCGCAAATTTGTTGAGCCAAAAGAGTAGCAGTAGTAGTACCGTCACCAGTGGCATCATTAGTTTTGGAAGCCGCTTCTTTGATCAGCTGAGCACCCATGTTCTCAAATTTATTTTCGAGGGTAATTTCCTTAGCTACGCTGACACCATCATGGATAATACTAGGAGCGCCCCAGGATTTGTCTATGGCTACATTGCGTCCTTTGGGACCCAAAGTAATAGTAACGGCAGAAGCCAATTTGTTGATACCGATAAGCATTTTTTGTCTGGCATCATCGCCAAACTTGAGTTGTTTTGCTGACATATTTTATTTTTTTATCGGGCAGATTTTATTTTTATAATTATTTAATCTCCGCTAATAAATCTTCAAATTTGATGAACATGTATTCTTTGTCACCAACTTTGAATTCATTGCCACCCCATTTTTTGTAGATGACTTGAGCGCCTTTTTTGACAGGACACTCAATTTCTTTGACGCCGCTTTCCCAAATAGCTTCACCACAAGCAATCACAGTCCCAGACTGAGGTTTTTCGCCTTCGTCTCCAGGAATATAAATACCTGATTTTGTTTTGGAAATTGCTTCAACTGGTTCAACTAAAACATAGCCAGCTAAAGGAGAGATTTTTTTGACAGAAATTGTGTCTGACATAGCTTGCTCCATTAAATAATATTAATAATTAATTTTTTTTTGTTTTGTATTGGCAAAAAAACATTCTAGCACAGTTTGATGTAGAGTGCTACATAAATCGCTTTGCAATTTACAACTATGAAGATTTGAGGGGCTCACCCTCCAAAATTATTTTTTCGTCACCAGCTTTACTCTCTTTCCCACCTCCAGCATTGTCTTTAACCGTTCCCAACAAAAATCCTTCGCAATCAATTCCGCGATCTTTGAAATAATGATTAAGATCTTCTTTGGCGATTTTTTCTACTTCAGAGCGATTTTGCTTAATTTGATCTAAGGTTAGCTCAGAAAAAACAGCACTAATTCTACTTCTAGAAAAAGGTCGAACTACCTTGGAAACCATATCTTCGCCAATATTTTCCCAAAGTTCAGGGGCATTTTTTTTGTCAATTCGAAAAAGAACCGATCCTTCAACTTTTATTTCTTTACCATTTTTGGTGCTAACTTCTATAGCATCATCGCCCAAAGCTTCTTTGTTTTTAGAAATATCAAAGCCATCTTTAATAGAGTATTCAATAATCTGAGCATTGAAAAGTTTGGCCACTTGCCAAAAAGGGATTTTGAGATGGAGCCCAGGCCCCCAGACGCGTGGCAGAATACCTCTCCCTCTGTCATAAACACAGGCCACATGACCTGGCGGGACGCTGATGAAAAAGCCTCCCACTACTTCATCTACTAGAAAAGAAACTACAAGTCGATCAAATTCCATATTTATTTTTTAAGTATACAAGTTAGTTGCGAAATATTTTTTATCTCACAACAAATTTATTATTTTTTCTAGGCAGAAATTTTCTCATGAGTTCCAATCACGCCTTGCACTTGTCTGGAAACAGTTTTGAGGTTTTCCGTAAACTTGGCGAAAAGACGCATCATTTCTTTGTCCAGCATAGCGCCATCAAAAGAAATCATGGCGTCATCTAGGAGAAAGTTGAGCATTTCCTCCACTTCGGGGGAAAATTTTTTAGCCCATTTTTTTCTGGTGATTTTCGGCCAGAGCAAAACTTCTCCTAAGATTTTAGAAATCTCTTCTACTTTGCGGTTCTTGAGGTAGAGGTTGAATTTTAACTCTTCAGATTGGTCTTTAGATAAAGGCGCAGAGTGGGTGGATCTGATGGTTGGTTTGATCATATGTTTTGTTGGACTCCGACTTTTGCTTGGTGATTTTTTTAGCCCAAGTTGTGTCTGTAGGGGATTATAGCAAATCGCGATATAATATCTCATGCAAAAGTTAATAATCTGAGTTCGGGATAAGCAAAATTGTCACTTTTTGGCTTTTTTGCCCATTTCCTTCGTTATTTACTTGTCGCAAGTAGCTACGGCTACTATCACTGTTAAAAATCTCGGAAAGTGACCAAAATAACAAAAAAATTGACTAATCTCTTATCCCGAACTCAGATTAATATGAAAATTATTTCTTCAAAAAATTCTAGTGAAAGCGAAATTGTGGCGAAAGCGGTGCGAGTTTTGGGTGAGGGTGGATTGGTGATTTTTCCTACGGAAACTACCTATGGAGCGGGGGTGGATGCGACTAATCCGGTGGCGGTTGAGAAGCTTTTAGCGTATAAATCACGTCGGGAAGGCAAGCCACTTTCCATTGCTGTAACGGGCGAAAACATGGCAAAAGAGTATGTTCAAATCAATGAACAGGCCAGGCGCTTGTATCAGGTGTTTTTACCAGGGCCTTTGACTGTGGTTTCACTGGGGCGCGCTAGAGTAGCGCCAGGCGTAGAATCTGAATTTGGGACTTTAGGAGTGCGGATTCCTGATTATAAGTTGGTTTTAGATATTGCGAAGAAATTGGGACGGCCGATTACTGCTACTTCGGCCAATGTTTCGGGCAAAAAAAGACCGTATCAGATTGCTGATATTTTAGGGAATTTATCTGGGAAGCAAAAAAAATTGATAGATTTAATTGTGGATGTGGGGGAGCTACCCAAAAATAAGCCTTCGACAATTATTGATACGACTCTGTCTACCCCGGTGGTGCTTCGGGAGGGGGATGGAGCCGGAGAAGTAAAGGGTGACACGAACCAAAGCAATTTAATTGCCAGATTGACTTCGCATTCAGAGCAAGAAACCAAAGCTATCGCGGGCAAGTTTTTGCTCAAAAATTGGGAAGAAATCAAGGGGCGAGGTTTGATTGTGGGTTTGGATGGAGATTTAGGCGCGGGCAAGACAATTTTCGCTAAAGGCGTGGCAGAATTTTTACAAATCGAGGAAGTGATCACCTCCCCAACTTATTCCTATGTCAACGAGCACGATTATTTGCGCTATGGAGTGCGGGGGAAATTTTTTCATTTTGATGTTTGGAAGGTGGGTAGCGAGGAAGAGTTGACTCGTTTAGATTTTTTTAAGGTTTTGGGGGCGAAAAATGTAATAGTTGTAGAATGGTGGGATCAGATTAAAGATTTTGTGAGAGGTGAGGTTGATGAAGTTGGCATGAAAGTTTTGACTATCAAAATTAAAGATTTGGGAGGAAATAAGCGCAAGCTAGAAGTTAGAGAAATATGAAGAAAAAAATGCCAACTATTTTAGCGATTGATACTTCATGTGATGATACGGCGGTGGCGGTAACGCAAGGCAAAGTGTTTCTATCCAACATCATTGCTTCTCAAGCAGAATTGCACAAACAATATGGGGGTGTTTTTCCGACTGTGGCCAAACAAGCTCATCAGGAAAATATTGAGGCTAGTATGAAATTAGCTTTGAAGCGAGCTAAATTGGGTAGTGGTGTGGATGGCGACGGTTGGGACAAGATAGACGCGGTGGCGGTGACAGTGGGGCCAGGATTGGCACCAGCTTTAGAAATTGGAATTATTTGGGCCAAAAAATGGGCACAGGAATATAAAAAACCTTTGATCGCTGTTAATCATATAGAAGGGCACTTGTTGTCTGTTTTAGCTGAGAAAAATTCTCGCAACAAGAATGCGAAAATTTCGCAGAAAAATATTAAAATTAACTTTCCTGTTTTGGGAATAGTAGTTTCTGGTGGGCACACTGATTTTGTTTTGATAAAAAAAATTGGCGAATATGAACGAATTGGTTTCAGTATTGATGATGCGGCTGGAGAATGTCTGGATAAAATTGGGAGAATATTAGGCTTGGGATATCCTGCGGGCGCAGTTATAGAGGAATTTGCCAAAAAAGGAGATCAAGATAAATATAAATTTCCTTTGCCGATGACGGCCAGTGGGGATTTTAACATGAGTTTTTCTGGGTTAAAAACTTTTGCCCGTAATTTAATTGCGAAAATAGAAAAAGAAAATGGGGGAAGTTTGGACAAGGAAATGATTCATGATTTTTGTGCTAGCACTCAAAAAGGAGTTTTCCGTCACATCATATACAAGCTGGAAAAAGCTCTTGTGGAAAATAAAGTAAGTGAGCTGTGGTTGGGCGGAGGTGTTTCTGCCAATATGACTTTGCGCAAGTTGCTGCGTTTTGTGGCCAACAAAAAAGGACTAAAATTTAGAGCACCTTATCACCAGAAATTGAGTGGTGATAACGCGGCGATGATAGGGGTGGTGGCTGGGTTTAAGTTTTTGCGTGGGGAGGTGGCGAAAGACCTGGAGAAAATTGAGAGAAAGCCGCGGTGGAAAGTTGGAGCACGAGTTCACTACTCATGAGTCTTTTTGTGTTTTCGGACTGTTCAGTTTTCTGTACAACTCAATGAAAGAATAGACTCCTCGTTCTGGTGTCCCAATAACAAGATACGCACCAAACCAGATTGCAGCCTGAGTCATGAGACTAGGAGACTTGGCACAATCCGACATTGTATGATTACCTCCAAAACGCTGGTCCATCTCCAACTCAATATCATGCAGTCTGTTTAGGAAAACGCGACCAAGCGGTGGTTCATTTTTGTATTGGGGGTGACGATGAGCAAACTCTTTCTTCTTTGACATTGGTTTAATAATAACATATCGCGTGGTAATGCTATTTCCGCCGAGATGGAAGACCTGGGCGGCCTAGTTGGAGAGAACTACTTTCCTAAAAACCCTTCCACAATCATTTCTTGAGCTTTTTTTCTTGAAACCCCCCTGCTCATCAAATAAAAAATTTGGTTTTCAGGAATTTTAGAAACGTTGGCGGCGTGAGAACATTTGACATCATCACTTAAAATTTCTAAATCTGGAATCGCGATTGCCTTCGCATCTTTTGAAACTAACAACACTTTTTCAGTCAAAAAAGATTCTGTGTTTGGACAATTTTTATCAATCAAAATTTTCGCTTTAATAATAATTTGCGATTGATCTGAGCCGACAGCCTTGAGAACAGTATTCGCCGTAGTGTTTGGTTTTTGATGGTGAATCAAAATTTCTATTTCCAAAATTTCCTTACCGGTTGCTTCCAGCGCCATTGCAACTTCTAAATTTACCCCTGGCTCAATTAGTTCAAAAACATAATCACCGCCCTCAACAATCTCAATCTTAGTGTTTTTTGTTATTTTTGTTTTCATAATTTCCAAAACGCGTGGGAGATTGAGTAATCTGAGTTTGAAAATAAACAGCTATCAAGCAAGCAGAACATCGAAGTAAGCGTCGTGGTCAACTTAGATTTTAATTTAATTACGAATAGTGAGCTTCGCGGAGCGAGAGAGGCAGTCGAGCGGTTCTGCAGTGATTGACAGTTGTTTATTTTCAAAGTAATTCCAATCATCCCACACTCCCTTCCATCTCAAAATCAATCAGCCTGTTCATCTCTACCGCATATTCAAGCGGTAATTTTTTAACCAAGTCAGCAATAAAACCGTTGACAATCATCTGGCGCGCTTTTTGCTCACTAATCCCGCGCGACATTAAATAAAATAATTGATCATCGCCCACTTTGCTGACGGTGGCCTCGTGTTGAATCTCCGCGTCAAAACTATCAATCTTGTTAGTCGGATAAGTATCCGAGCGCGATTTTTCATCCAAAATCAAAGCGTCACAGATAACGCTAGATTTAGAGTGGTGGGCTTCTGGAGCAATTTGAACCAAGCCACGATAGCTAGATCGCCCCCCATCTTTAGAAATAGATTTAGAAATAATAGTAGAACTAGTGTGAGGCGCCAAGTGAATAGCTTTGGAGCCAGTGTCCTGATGTTGTCCCTCACCCGCCAGGGCCATGCTGAGGGTTTCTCCCACCGCCCCTTTGCCTGCCAAAATAAACCCAGGGTATTTCATGGTGGCTTTGCTCCCCATATTAAAATCAGTCCAAATCATTTTTCCTTCTTCTCCCACATGGGCGCGCTTCGTCACCAAGTTATAAATGTTTTTATACCAATTTTGGATAGTGGTGTACTGACAAGTGGCACCTTTTTTCACAAAAACTTCTACCACGGCAGAGTGGAGGGAAGTAGAAGAAAAGTTGGGGGCGGTACAGCCTTCAATATAATGAACTTTTGCCCCTTCCTCTACAATAATGAGCGATCTTTCAAATTGACCCGACTGTTCCGCATTAATTCTGAAATACGTTTGGAGTGGCATTTTTACCTCAACCCTTTTGGAATATAAACAAAGGATCCGCCAGACCAAACTGCAGTGTTCAAAGCTGAATATTTATTGTCATTACTGGCGATCAGTTTACCAAAATATTCGCGCACTAATTCTGGATGTTTTTTCAAGCCCTCATCCATAGAGAGAAAAATCACGCCGTCTTTAAGCCACTGTTTTTTCAAAGAGCCATAGACTACCTCACTATCATATTGGGCTTTTACTCCCGCCAGGACTTCTTTTTCTGCCTCAGGAATTCCCAATTTATCAAAAGTTTTTTTGACTTCTGGGGGGACATCGTCCCAACTAGGTTTTTCATCACTGGCCCGCAAAAAATAACGCAAATTTTCAAAATCAATTCCCGAAAGATCGGCGCCCCAAGGGGGATTTTGCAAAAACTGGAATTGGCGAAAAGCTTTGAGGCGTAGTTCCAACATCCATTGAGGTTCATTTTTGAGATGAGAAATCTCGCGCACAGTCGCCTCGCTTAGACCAGGTTTAGTAATGTGAGTGTAGTCCTTAGTGGGGTAAGAAAATTCAGTTGAGCTTTGATTTGAAGAGCGAAAATCTTGAGTATCTGTTTTACAGCCTGTCATTATTTAATTAATAGGAGGAAGGACTATTGACCTTACTTGTGGAATTAATACATCTATTTTTATTTTAATATCTTGAGCTTCTTGGTCAGTTAAAAAACCATGGCTTCTATATTTTTCAGTACTCTCTAAAGTTGCTCCTAAGGTTGCAATTTTTTGTTGTCTTTCTTGTTGCCACAAGGACTCTTGGCTATCATTTCCTAAGTTTGCTAAATGGCCTTTATTAAGAGATGGATTTTCAAGCCAATTTTCTATAGTGGTAAGTTTGTCAGGGAGTTTTTCTTTAAAAGATGCCACAATTGCTTCTCTTTGAGCGAGTAGTTTTGCTTCATTACTTATCATTTTGAAAGTCCTTTCTTTGTAATGTTTTTTATAAATTCACCTTTATTTCCACCAAAATCTATTTTTTCTATTTCTTCTAATTTAATCCATTTTAATTCGCTGTGCTCATTACTAACTGAAACACTGCTGCGATCAAAGTTTTTAGGAAGGTCGTATTTCCAACCACATATTACGGTGAACACCTGTTTATTTGCATCAAAGAAGGTGTCAAAGAAAGTAAGAGTAGAGAAGGCAAAAGTATTTGGAGAAACTTCAATGCCAGTTTCTTCAATAATTTCTTTAGCTATATCTTCTTTATGAACACCCTGACCATGTCTATCATTATCAGGCCATTCAGAGTTACCCCCAGCTAGGTCCCATTTATTTGGGCGGGAAGTGGCGTCAGAGGCTCTTTTCAAAATCAAAACTTCACCCCCATGCCAAATAGCTACTTTGTGTAAGAGTTTAGTATTTTCAGTCAGTTGGTGGGGGGTTCTGATGTTGCTATTTTCCATTTTCTAATTAAATAAATTTATTTCTTCTTACCTTTTTTAATTTCAGCTCGTCTCAATCTAGCGCGAGTTTTCTTCTCATTCAACTTAACGTTCAACAAAGTCATTTTTTTTTCTAAGCCTGAGAGTTGCATTGTTACCACTACTGCCAGAATTGTCATGATCAAGGCGTAAATCAGTAAAGAAATAATTCCGCCACCTTTACCCAAATAGGGATCAATAAATTCATGAACAGTTCCTTTAATCGCTTCATTCCAGGCTAGAGCCACTACTACACCAAAGCCACTGGTGGCTAAAGCAATCATATTTTTGACAATTGCTAGTGGAAGATCCGCCACTGATTCCGGAGAATTTATTTTCGACATATTTTTTTATTATTTTACAACAATTCCATTATATCAGTTTTATCCATGCAAATCTTGCAAATATACTTTATACTTTGAATAACAAAGAGATCCAATAAGTATTAGATTTATTTACTTGCTTAGATAAAATGTTCAAACCCAACTTCAAAATCACTAATAATCTCCTAACCTACATGACCAGAATTGAGTCTGCCAAAGCGGTGATTGATAATTCACCTTTAGTGCCAGCTTGGGAGGCGAAGTTTCGTAATGAAGCAATGAACAGGACGGTTCACTTTGGGACCAAGATTGAGGGCAATGAGCTGACCCGTGAGCAAGCCAAAAAAGTTGCTAACCTAGAGGGCTATGTGGATAGCAAGCAAGCAGTCGAGAGAGCTGGTATCATCGCCAGAGATAGAGATGTTCAAGAAGTTTTGAATTATCGTAATGTTTTGATGTGGATAGACCAACAAGATGCCACCAACACCAATCA
>Ga0114923_10002187_pt1 | contig 13318 bp, 7 predicted proteins | sample SumtaG_FD_89578 | JGI IMG/M metagenome (GOLD analysis project Ga0114923, IMG submission 89578) | Deep subsurface microbial communities from Indian Ocean to uncover new lineages of life (NeLLi) - Sumatra_00157 metaG | ecosystem: Environmental > Aquatic > Marine > Oceanic > Sediment | place: near... | reverse complement strand
TGGTGAGTCGATCTCCTACACGATCACCGTGACTAATGACCCGACCGCCGGCGACGGTTCTCCCATCACCAACCTCCAAGTCACCGACAGCCTGGCCGGGGAAGCCGTCTACTTGAGCGGTGACGATGGCGACGGTCTGCTCGAAGCCGGTGAAGTCTGGACCTACGAGGCGCTCTACACCGTCCTACCCAATGATCCCGATCCGCTCGTCAACATCGCCACCGCCACCGGACAGGACCTCGACGGAGACTTCGTAACCGGGGAGGCAAGTCACAGCCTCAGTTCAAGCGCCGACATATCAATCGAGAAGTCCGATTCGCCGGATCCCGTCCACGTTGGAATTCAGTTGACTTACAGTGTCATCGTAACGAATCATGGCCCGAGTGAAGCGAGTAACATCCACGTGGTGGACACACTACCAGCCAACCTGCTGGCGCCTGAGATCTCCTTCGATACAACAAGCTGGGAGTCTTGGGATGGAACCCTATCCCTCCCCTCTCTGAGCGTGAATGAAACGATACAATTCTTTGTTCGTGGCACGGCGAGTACTCCCGGGGTCCTCACGAACGTCATCGAAGTCCGGGCAGAGACTCCTGACCCGGACATGTCCAACAACCGCGCGACAGAATTGACAACCGTCGTTACGCTTGCTGACCTCGAGATCCGAAAGACGGATTCCGCTGATCCTGTGTCCTCAGGTGAGATCTTCGAGTATCGGATCGAAGTACGTAATAACGGCCCTGATACCGCTCGCGAGGTCACCGTTCGGGAGACAATGCCCACAAGCATCGTCTGGCTTGGCTATGAGACGACGACAGGCAGTTACGATCCGATCTATGGCGTCTGGACGGTCGGTGACCTCGCGGTAGGCGAGACGGCGTCACTAACATTTACTGTGCAAAGCGACCCAGTCTACGAAGGCGTTCTCGTCAACCAGGTCGACGTCTCCTCGCAAACGCCGGATCCCGTGACCGGCAACAACAGCTCCATCGAGCGCACAGCAGTCGTTGGGAGCGCCGGAGGTGGAGGCGGTGCACTCCTGGACAACGTGCCATGCGAGCGATTGGTTCCCGATACTGATCGGATATGGTTTCGCACGGATTACGCGATGTATTGCGCTTCGGAGTTCGAACGGCTGGTGGGATTAGCAGATTCCAGCGCCCTCAGGATGGACACACTACTGCCCACTTGGGTACGAAGCACGACGGAGCGGGGCCAGATCGTTGCGTTCGACAATGTGATTCAGGTGAACGCCGCATCGGGGCTGGGCATCGAAATGTCCGCTGCAGCGCTGCACGACGGAGAGGGTTCATGGGAATCCCGCTTACAGGGCTACGCCGAGATAGTGGGCCTCCCCGTTGAAGAACGACCGCTCGACGAGCGATGGATCATGTTGGAGTACGTAGGTGGAGATCCGCGTTTTGTCTCGCGCAAGGATGATCTCTGGCCGGTGGGAGACTGGGCCGTTGTCGACCAGCGGATCAGCCCAAGCGCGCTCGGGATGGGACTGCTGGGACAGGTTCAGGAAGCGGAAGCTTTGCTGGGAAGCAGCGCGTCACTGGAGCGGTACTTGGCTCTTGCGCTGACCGATGTGATTACGGCCAAGCTCGTTCTCCTCGATGAACAGATGGCTCTTGCCTTGTCGGGAGCAGACTTGGGAGGCGGCGGTGGAGCGTTCGTAGGAACTGCTTCCATACCAAGCAAGTCGGTCAATCGGTACTTCGCTGAGTCTTACTATGCCCGCTCCGAGCCTGGCGGGGGGAACTTGAAAGTCAGTCCGGTCCGACTGGAGGCCCGACTATTCGATCACGTTGCCCTGCTCATGGGCTTAACTGCCTTTGCCGAGTACTCCGATCCGTCAAGCTCGGAACTCTTCGGGGACGGCCTGCTGTTCGCACCGGAGTATCACGAACTGGCGACAAGACTCCAAGGCGAGGTGTTGTCTGCGATCGAGGTTCTCTTTACCGATGCAGCCGGCCAAGTCTGGAGCGAAGCTGTGCCGGATACGGGCCAGCTCTCCACAAGACTGACCACAGACCTAGGACTTCTATTAGCTTCCTTGGCAGACGTGGCTCGCTCCGGAGACAGCGAGGTCAAGGACAGAGCCTTGTCGCTCCTGGTTAGGTATGCGGATTATCTTCTGGAAGAGCAAGAAGATAGCGGGGCAATCCGGTCGGATCTGAGCCGGGCAAGTTCCATCTACGATACGTGGGAGTTGGGGGCCCAAGCAGCGGCAATTCGTGGGTTTGTGGCCGCATTCGAGGAGACTGGAGACTCACGCTACTTGCGCGCGGCGGAAGCATGCGCGAGCTTCGTTGACGAGTTCCTGTGGGATGAAGGCTTCGGTGTGTATGCAGGAGCTCTTCTATTCAACCGAAAGGAATATTGCTATTCCTCACTCGATGTTGGCCTGGTCATGGGAGCCTTGCGCTCGCTGGCCGTCGCAGCTCCCGGCCTTGCCGGAGACCTTCTCGAAAGAGCAGGCCGCTTCTTCCGAGCGATCGTCGATGAAGCCGATCTGCAACTCCCGGAGGACGGCTCAACCGGAACGTTCGGAGAGTTCTCAGGCAGCGGCGCAGGCAGGATCTCCGGACTGCAAGTCGAGGATGCTCCCTTGGGTGTCGCCCCCGTTCTGCAGGAGCAGTTCTGTCTCGAACAGGACAGCAAGGGCGAACCTTGCTGCGGAATCGATGTTGCCCGTGAGCCATGGTACCAAACCGACATCGCAATGTACGCCTCCTTCGAGATGCAAGACGTGGCTCCTTGGGCCGAGGATTACGCCGATGCAAACTTGGCGAGTCTCGTCCTTCATTCAAGCATGGGGGTCGCTCTTACCGGATCCATCGCCCAGAGCAATGACGTTCAGCTCCGGCTACTGGAGCTTGCCGAGGTCGCGGGGCTCCCAATGGAGTCGATCCCGTCCGTTGAACCTCTGGTTTTGGAGTACGAATCCGGGAGCCCCCGGTTAGACGACACTGACCAACTTGCCTGGGATGAAAGCAGTTTCTATAAACGCGTCACCGGCTCCTCCTTGGGAATGACCCTCTTGCGCGAATCCCAGGAGGCGTTGCAGTTGCTCGGCGGCGGTCCAAGGGAGAAGTTGCCCGTCGATCGCTTCTACGGTTTGGTGCTTGTCGACGCTCTGTGCAGGAAGATCGATGTACTCGAAGAGCTGGCTCAGATCATGCTCGATCATACGGCCAGTGCATACGTACCCCATGCGTTCCGGCTGGCCGAAGCGACTCTTGGTACAGGAATTGAGATCCTTGACCCCAGAAGTGGACTCTTCGATCAGGCATCTCTCCTGTGGGGATTACAGCAAGCACTTAAGGTGTTCCAGGATCCGAATGTCATGACACTCCTGGCCGAGACCGACTTGTTCGATCGCTCTATTGCCCAACGTACGGCAGGTCTTGTAGATTCTGTTCTTCAGACAATCGGCGACCTTCATCTGCGAGAGGGCAGCCCCTCCTTGGTTGACTGGACAACACCGACACCGAGCGGCTGGGAGCAGGCTGGCGAGCTCCAAGCAGTAAATCTGGGCCTTACGGCTGTCGCCCTTGCCGAAGGTGAAGGTATGGAGGCGGAAACGAATCTTGCTCGTGAGCTTCTTGATCGTGTCATGATCGCGCTCACTCGGGAGTTCCTGGCAGCGGACGGCAAGGTAACCGTCCAAGTTGTGGCCTCGGATGACGCATCCGACGAGACGGATGCGTCAACTCGTAAGTCTCTCTCCGCCGGACTCGCCGCGATACGTGGTCTTCTTGCTGCGCACGAGCAGACCAATGATCCAGCCCACGTCGCGTCCGCTCAACGAATCTTCGACGAACTCATCTCCGGCCGTTTGTACAAGACCTACGTTCAAACCCCTTGCGGAGAAGAGTGCTACTATGCCGGTTCCTTGCTCGGAGAGGACGACTGCTATTCTCCTTTTGAAGTAGGTCTGGCAATCGGTGCTTTGGAGCGCCTCGCCCGAGTGTCCGAGTCGGATCGAGCAACCAAGATCAGGGAAGTCCTCGATGACTTCTTCGAACAGATCGTGGAGAGTGCCCGACTGCAGCTGCCTTCTTCTTCGATTGCACAAGACTTCGGCGGGCGCAATGTCATTATCGAGTACTTCGCGCCGGTTCTGGCACGGCGTATCTGCTACCCTTCTCCGGCTGGCAAGTAATGCCGTTATCCCCTTTGTCATGAAGAAAGGGTTGCGCGCTGGTCACTCATCACCGTTCGCCCGAGACTCAACACAATAGGGATAATTCTCTTCTGGGGTACTTCCAGATCACGAAATCTCAGCACCTTTCGTACCTCGATTGCTACCAAGCGTCTGTGATGGAGGTCACTTTCCCTTGTCTTATGGGACCGAGTCAGACTTCCTGATGCCTTGGCCTATCTACTGGTCTAATGAATCTCATGGCGTTAGCAATGACAGAGGGTTTAACAAGTACGGGCCGTCGAAAGCTTCGTTTGCTTTCGGCGCTTCTCCTTGCCGTTGCACTGATTGGCGGCCTTTCCGACCTCCTCCTTGCAGATACAGCTTATAGTGGTATCTGCGAGTCTAGGCTTGGTATCTCACAGTCAGAAGGAATTGCTTTCGAGAGCCTCTCGCTCACGATGTTTCTGGAGATCGATGCAATGACGTTCAGCACACGCGCTGTCTTTGAAGGGCTCAGCTTTGGTACATTCCAGGTTCGTGGAATGGGTGACTTGGGCGAGATTTCCGTGAATTCAGTGATTAGCTGGACCCCTTCTGAATTGGAGTTTGACTTCTGGCAGGCGAATCTTTCCGTAGATCTGTTCGGTCTCCAGTTGCGTGATGTGCTATACTTGACTACATCCTCAACACAAACAACATCCTACAACCAGTTTTCGTGGTCAGTATCCGGAGACATGATTTCGGCCCGAGGGACGTTGAAGCATGATCTCAGTCCCTTTGCGTTCTCGGCCGTCAATACCTGCGCCACCTTTGATTGGCCGGAATGCGATACAAGCGTCACCGGCTGTGTAACGTTCACAGCTGACGAGGGATTCAGCATTGCCACAATCTCACTCGCGGACTATACGCTGTTCGAGGATGTGATGGGCGTCACGGGAAGCCTCAGTGTTACCGTTCTCTTTACTATCGAGGAGAAAGTGTTCACCCCAACACTGAATCTCACCCCTGATTGGTTCGTATGCTCCGAGATCGACATTCTAGCGGAGTTCGACATTTCGTCTTCGGCTGCTCCCACGATCGATGGCGCCCTGGTCTATGGGATAAAGGGTGGATTCACCTCAGGGGCCGTGACAGTCGGGTTTGCGGAGTCTTTTAGCGAATCGAAGAACAGCTCAGTCACCGGCAAGGCGGACTACTCAGGACAACTGGGTCTTTCAGTCGACATTCCCGGATGTTGTGGACCCCCCGGCAGCTTAAGTTTCGACGTGTATTCCGAACGTGCTCCGTCGGGTATGCTTTTCAGTTGGGGGCTCCTGACGATGTCCGCCCAGATTCATCTGGTTGACGGCGTCTCGTTTATCCTCGACATACAATTCGCCAACGATGAACCCAAGTGGGCGATCTCATTCAGCACGAAGATCTTCTGGTAGCTGGACTGGCCTACCTTGCTTGGAATGTTGCCGATTGACGATGACCATCATTCCCACGCTGGCCCCAACACGACTTGATAGTGCTCCCCTTTGTCTCTGCATCGACACCGTGTAGTACCGACATTACCAGCACTCAGGTAGTGGAGAAACTCAAGATCTGTCGCAGAGAGGTTTGGATCGATAGACGCACAAAAGCGGGCAATGCCGGCAATTGCGCGAGTCGCAACAGACGTACTTGAACGTGTATCTGCAGGCCCTTCGAGGAGAGGTGATAGAACACTCGCGCTCAAGGAGGGAAAGCCCCCTTCCATCCAGGTATTCGGGAACTTCGCCCGCTCCTTCTTGCACCTTGTCCAGATTGGGCTTGACTACGGTCTCGTTTGATGTCCAGCGGTTCGAGAACTTCTCGCCTACTTTCGACGCGGAGCTTCCGTCGAGCGGCTTGGATTGGGAACTGGGTTGGACTCTTCGCATTCTGTGGTAGCTGCAGCTCTAGGTATAATGCGGTCCTCATGAAGCGACAGCTCGTTCGTCGTCCAGTCGATCTAACCACCGGCCCCATTACACGCTCGCTGCTCCTGCTCGCTTGGCCGGTCATGCTGTCGAACCTATTTCAGACCCTCTACAACTTCGTGGATCGACTGTGGTTAGGACGCTGGGGATCCGTAGGGATCGCTGCCGTTCAAATATCATTCCCTCTGGTCTTTCTAACGATTTCCGTGGCCAGCGGGATCACCGTGGCCGGCATGGCACTCATCGCCCAATACACGGGAGCCAATCGTGAAGAAGACGCCAACCTGGCCGCCGGGCAAGTGTTCGTGTTCAGTGCAGCCCTAGCAATGATCTTGGCCATCGTCGGCTATTTCACGGCCGGGCCGATCATGTCTTTGATGGGAGCGGATCCTGAATTGACGGGCACCGCCACAACGTATCTGCAGATCATCTTCATCGGCTCGCCGTTGATCTTCTTCACCTTCTTGTTTGCCGCACTGCTGAACGGAATTGGCGACACCGTAACACCTATGATCCTGATGGCCGTGTCCGTCGGAGCCAACATCGTCCTTGATCCTCTCTTCATCTTCGGATGGGGTCCTTTCCCTGAATGGGGCGTGATGGGAGCCGCGGTGGCAACCGTACTGTCGCGCGGATTAGTGGCCCTGGCAGGATTCTATCTGCTGTTCTCGGGGAAACTGGGCATTCACATCCGTCCTTCGCATCTGAAACCACGCTGGAGACAAATCCGGCAGATCGCTTCCATTGGCAGCATGGCATCGATCGGCCAAACGGGAACTGCGTTGGGATTCACCATCTTGAACGGGGCATTGGCACGACTGGGGACGGCCGTGATCAGCGCGTTCGGCATCGGAACCGCCTTCATCTCGATCGTCTTGATGCCAGCAATGGGGCTGGGTCAGGCCACCGCCACCATGGTGGGACAGAATCTCGGGGCCTCCAAGCCGGAGCGAGCCCGCCGAGTTGCTTGGGACGGCATGCTGATTTCTACGCTCATTCTGGTGGCGGCAGCGGCACTCGTCATCCCGTTCCGGCCGTATTTGATTCGATTCTTCATGTCCGATTCCGAGGTGCTGGAGATCGGCGTCCGCATGCTCCTTCTGGTGGGATTCGCCTTCCCGTTCATGGGAATCATCCAAGTCATGACCGGCGTGTATCAAGGATCCGGACACACGGCCTATTCGATGTTTTTCGGTCTGTTCAGGTTGTGGGGATTACGTATCCCGCTGGTCTATTTGTTGGCCTACGTCCTTTCGTGGTGGGCAAACGGTGTGTGGTGGGCCATGTTCTGGTCCAACATGGGCACGGCGTTGGTTGCCCTGGGCTGCTTCCTCACCGGGAATTGGGCCCGCCAAGTCATCAAGGCGGTTCCCGGAGAAGATGCTTCGGTCTAGTTCCAATGGCCTTGCGCCGCATCGGCGTTGCCTCTAATCTCTCGCAAACCCAAACCAGCGGAGGGAGGGAATATGCCGACAATCACCGCTTCGGAAGCTCATCGCCACATTGGACAACAGGTCACCTTGCAAGGGTGGCTCTACAATAAGCGCTCCAGCGGAAAGATCCTGTTTCTACACATTCGAGATGGCTCCGGCGTCATCCAGGCTGTGCTGGGAGCATCGGATAATCCCGACCTCTTTGCGAAGGCAGATCAGCTTTCGCGGGAAACTTCGCTGATCGTGCATGGGCAGGTCAAGGAAGATCACCGCGCCACGATCGGATGCGAACTACTGCTGGAGGATCTGGAGGTTCTTCACCAGCCCACCGAAGACTTCCCGATCGAATTGAAAGAGCAAACGCCCGGATTTCTGATGGACAATCGCCACTTGTGGATTCGAACAGGGCGCCAAGTACCAGTGCTGCGCATTCGCGACGCCACGTTCCGCGCCTTTCGTGAGTTCTTTCACCAGCGAGGATTCGTGGCTACTGAGGCGCCTATTCTGACGGGTACGTCGGTCGAAGGGACGTCCACGTTATTCGAACTCGACTACTTCGGTAGTCCCGCTTACTTGGGACAGTCCGGTCAGCTCTACTTGGAAGCCACTGCCATGGCTCTGGGGCGGGTGTATTGGATCGGCCCGGCGTTCCGTGCCGAACAGTCGAAGACGCGTAAACACGTCACCGAATTCTGGATCGCGGAAGCGGAAATGACATTCTATGATCACAAAGCCAGCCTTGATCTCCAAGAGGATCTGGTTCGTTACATCGTGACGACGGTGATTGAGGAGAAGGCGGCCGAACTGAAAGAACTCGATCGTGACGTCGAGCTGCTGCGGAATGAAGTGGCTGAACCGTTCGCACGGGTCGATTATGCCGATGCCATCACGCTGCTGCAGGAGCTGGGACATGAAGTCGCCTTCGGCGACGATTTCGGGGCACCGCAAGAGGCTTCGCTGGGAGATCATTTCGGCAGGCCGGTCTTTATCGAACGATTCCCTGTGGAGATGAAACCGTTCTACATGAAACGCGATCCCGCCGATAGATCGCGCGCATTGGCCGCTGACCTTATCGCACCTGAGGGATACGGAGAGATCATCGGCGGAAGTCAGCGCGTCGACACCGAAGAAGAGCTCGTTTCCCAGCTGAAAGAGGTCGGACTCCCTATCGAACCCTATCAATGGTATATCGATTTGCGCCGATTCGGATCCGTCCCTCATTCGGGATTCGGCATGGGGTTGGCGCGCGTGATCACTTGGATCACAGGAGTTTCCCACATTCGCGAAGTGATCCCGTTCCCCCGTCAGATTAACCGACTGTATCCGTAGACCTTCTATCCGTCGAGTTTATCCAATCTTCTCAGGATCGATGCGGAAGAGAATGTCCACGGCACACGTGCCGTCGGGCGTCGCGATCACCGGATTGAGGTCCAGTTCCGCGATACTCGGACAGTCAGCGGCCATTTGCGACAAGCTCGTAATAGTGTCGATCAACAGCTCGAGATCCACGGCCGGCTGTCCGCGGAATGCTTCCAGCAGCGGGAAGGCGCGGATGGATCGAATCATGGACTCAGCTTCGGATCGAGAAATGGGCGATACCCCGAACGCCACGTCACGAAGGGCTTCCACCAGCGTTCCTCCGATACCGAACATGACGGCCGGTCCGAAGGACGGATCTCGCTCCAAGCCGATGATCAGTTCCCGGCCAATCAACATCTTCTGCGCAAGGATGCGCGCAGCGGGCATTTGCAGCGAATCGATGGTTTCACGCAACTGCGAATAGGCTTTGATTAGATCTTCTTCTGCTTCGATGTTCGTGATGACCGCATTCAATTCGAATCGATGCAACAATTCGGGAGAGTCGATCTTCAGCACAATCGGGGCGTCTGTCTCTTCGAGAAATCGCTTACCCTCATCCAGAGATTCGAGGTACCTGAACGGGCAAACGGACAGTCCATAGGCAGACAAGATCTCCGCCCCCTCGTCAAAGAACAGCCCTGTGCGGCCACCGCTGATCGCTCGCCGAATGACGCTGTGAGCCCGGTCGCAATCGTTCTTTCTTGAGAAAGCCGGCAAGCTTGCTTGTGCTTCCAGGGTTTTCGCACGACAGAGCACATCAAACGCACCAACGGCCGTTTCCGGCATGACGTAGCTGGGAATCAATTCTTCTTGCAGGCGTGCGACGAGCGGAGCCACCATCTTGCTGCGACTTAATGTGCAGACCAATACCGGTTTGTCAGGCATCTTGCCAAGAACTCTCAGGATTCCGTCAGCGACGTTTAGGACTGGTTCGCTATAGACCATGGGCGGTCGGAAGATGACGATGGCCGCATCAACCGAAGGCAGCGTTGCTTCCAACGCCTGTTCATAATCGCTGCTCCCGGCTGTCGCGATCATGTCAACCGGATTTCCGTATCCGGCTTCGGGCGGGAGGAATTCGCGCAAGCGCGTTTGAACGTCATCCGAAAGCGCAGGAACATCAATGTCCAAGCGTTCGCAAGCATCTGCGGCAATGATGCCGGCTCCACCGGCGTTGGTGAGAATGACGACGCGGTTACCTGCCGGCAATACTCCCTTTTGCAGCACGCGGAGCGCACTTAGGGCTTCCTCGATCGTCGTCACACGCAGTGCACCGCACTGCCGGAGGAACGCATCGACGATTGCGTCCGGACTGGCTAGGGAGCCTGTGTGAGAAGCCACCGCGGCCGCTCCGGCTTCGGTACCTCCCGCCTTCAGCACCACCACCGGTTTGTCCCGATTGATCGTCTTGAGAATGCGGCGAAACTCGTTGGGTTCCGCAAAGCTCTCCAGATAGAGAAAGATGGCTCGGCACTGAGGATCGGCCGCGAGCTGTCGGAGAAAGTCGTTCTCTGTCAACCCGGCTCGGTTGCCGAGATTGATAAACGTGGACACCCCAAGCCCCGTTTCCTCAAAACTCTCCAGCAGCGTCTCGCCAAGAGATCCGCTCTGCGAGATGAACCCGATCCCTCCTCCTGCGAGGAACCATCGGGAGAACGACGCGTTCAGTTTCACGCCCTCAGAGCGATGGATGATACCCATACAATTGGGACCGACGACGTTCAGTTTGTACTGCACGATCAATTCCCGCAGGGAGTCTTCCAGGCGTTCGCCCTCCGCTCCCGTTTCTTTGAACCCGGCTGTGATGATGACCAGGTTGCGAATGCCTCGCGTTCCGCACTCCTCAACGGCTTGGAGCACCAGGTTTCGATTGATCGCGAGAATGGCAAGATCGGTCGATTCGGGAAGCCGATCAATTGAACGGTAACAGGTGAATCCCAAAACCGTGTCGTACTTCGGATTGACCGGGTAGATGTCACCGGCGAATCCACAGGCCTGCAAATTGTGTAAAATGGTTCCAGCAACGGAACCTTCTCTCGGACTTGCGCCGACAATGGCTACCGCCTGCGGTCTAAGCAGCTTTGCTAACTCGTTTTCCATCGATCCTCATGCCTTTCACGATCAGCCAGATCAAGGCCAGCAAGATCAGAAGATCCCCGATACTAAAGGCAGATGAGAATGGAATCCATTTCGGGAGGTAGAGGATGTCTCCCAGGAAGTTCAACCGGGTGCTGGAAGACATTTGAATCAAGTTCGCATAGGCGCCGTCTTGCATCAGCTGATCGGCAACATGGAAGAGTCCGGCTTTCTGCAAGGCGTTGGTCGATGCAGGCATGAGACCGCCATTCGCGATCAGTATCGAGAAATTGCAGATCGCTCCAAGGCCGAGAAGAGCAACCGGAACGATGCGTGCGTTCGCCACAATCCAGACGGCAAGCAAAACGTACGAAAAGACATGCAACGGAGCCTTGGCAAAGGAGAGAATTGCTGTGCTGGTGAACAACGGGAAGATCAGCAGTTGAATCACGAGCGCGACTAATACGAGAGGAAGCCAGCGCAATTGGAGTTTCCCGAGTCCGGACAATCGTCCACGCAAGAGAAACCCGACAAGCAAGCCAATGGGGATAACAAGCAAGAAGAACATCGGATTCGCTATGCCTCCATGCTCTGAGGGGATTTCGATAGATCGCCCGGCTGTTCGACAGGCATCGCATCGATCACGCGAAGCAATGCAGCTGCTACCGTGGGATCCAGTTCGATTTCCGTCATCTCGTCAATCATCCTGATCGTCTCGTCCTTGTTGAATGCCTTTCGATAGGGACGATCCGTAGTCAGCGCGTTATAGATGTCGGCAGCGGCAATAACCCGGGCAAGCAACGGTATCTCTTCTCCCTTCAGGCCGTCAGGGTACCCCGTGCCGTCCCAACGTTCATGCTCGTGCCGGACGGCCTTCGCAACTGGTGAGTAGATTTCAATCCCGGCAATAAGCTCTGCGCTGATAACTGGATGTTCACGCATCTTGGCCCATTCTTCTTCAAACAGCCTCCCCCGCTTGAGAAGGATGGCGTCGGGAATAGCTACCTTTCCGATATCGTGAACGCGTGACGCGATATCGATCTGCTCAATCTCTCGTTGCCCCAGCCCCATCTCCAAGCCAATCTTCACCGCCAATTCGGCCACTTCCATGGAATGCACCGCCGTGTAATGGTCGCGGGCATCCAGCAATTGGGAAATTCTCTCGAACGTGTTTCGCGCCTCGGTCTGTAGTTTGACATACCCGCGGAACGAGATGTGAACGAGGATCAGCGGGAACAATGCCAAGAGGATGTGCCATGCGGAAATCGAATATAGGGCCGTTAGCAGGAGTGCGGAAACGCACAGCACCAGATACTGCATGAAGAACTGCCGGATACTGCCCATTAGCGAATGGAAGAATGGCTTCCGCTCAGTGATTGACACAATTCCAATTACGAAAGACAGGTTCAGAACGAAGTACACAGCAAATACAGCGATAGCGAGGGCAAAATCTACCAGTTCCTTCAGTTGAAGCGTTTGCCTCTCGAATAGTGAAAGCAGCAAACCAGCACAGGAAACCGTGATGAGCAGCTGACTAACATTGAATGCAATCGGGACAAATCCTGTTGTGGTCTCGGCACCATCTGAATTCCAACGCAAGAACAACTCAGACAAGAAAGATGAGACGAAAACCACAATAATCGCAAGTAGAGGGCCTAGAATGAATACAGAGGCCAGACAGATAGCAATCGAGCTTGAAATCTCCCAGTTATAGGCGGGTACCCAGGTAGCATAAACTTCAGCCAGTACGGCAAGGACGATGAAGACAAGAACGATTGCCGTTTCTTCCGTGCTTGGTAATGAGACTTGTGCACAAGCATACCCCAATGCCGCCAGCGCAAGGATTGACAGAACAGCAACATATGCATTGGCGAAAGCACTTCGTGTCATCGTTCCCCCTGCGGAACTCCTGTCAGGATCTTACTGAGAAGTACCTTCAGCAGCCAGCAATACTCCCGTTGATCTTCGATTGTCCGGCCAGAATCGCACGCACAATGAAGAGGGGACGATGCTCCTCCAAATCTATTTGTATTCGCGCTCTTTTCTTAGCGTCCGCCTGGGCGCCACTTGAAGTTCTCCGCCAGCAGCAGCCCCAGCGCCGCAATCGCCAACAGGTAGTACATCGTCTTTCCGCTAAACAACTTGCTGAAGACTCTTTTCATCCGCTCTTCTCCCTTTCGGTTGTATCCGCCCCATTTCATAGCAACTCCTCCTTTTTTGCCTAGCGTCCGCCTGGTCGCCACTTGAAGTTCTCAGCCAGCAGCAATCCCAAGGCCGCGATCATCAGCAGGTAGTACATCGTCTTCCCGCTAAGTAGCTTCTTCATTCTCTCTTCTCCCTTTCGGTTGTATCCG
>Ga0114923_10002186_pt1 | contig 13318 bp, 14 predicted proteins | sample SumtaG_FD_89578 | JGI IMG/M metagenome (GOLD analysis project Ga0114923, IMG submission 89578) | Deep subsurface microbial communities from Indian Ocean to uncover new lineages of life (NeLLi) - Sumatra_00157 metaG | ecosystem: Environmental > Aquatic > Marine > Oceanic > Sediment | place: near... | reverse complement strand
TCCAGTCATAGCTACCACCTCTCCCTTTTCTTGCCAGGCTTGAACAATCCTTGTTTTATGTTTAGGTTCTACTCTGGCATAAATTTGGATTTTATCTAAAATCTTTTCAAAATCTTTATCAGAAAGTTTATCTAAATCTTTTCCCTCTAAAATATTTTCCTTCTCTATTTTAAAACCAATTTCACGAGCTACAGCCCTGGCAGTTAATTGGTGATCACCCGTAACAATGATTGGCTTCATTCCCGCCTGACGACAAATTCTTATTGATTTTTTAACTTCCTCTCGTATCGGATCTTTTAAAGTAATAAATCCTGCAAAAATTAAGTTATTTATTTGTTTCTCCAGGATTTGATTATTCGCTCCTAAAGTCCGATCTGTTCTATATGCAGCCGCCACTACCCTTAATCCTGAACCAGTTAATCTTTTAAGTTTTTGTTTTAATTCGGTTATCTTTTCTTGGGTTAAAATTAATTTTTTTTCTTTTAGGATATAGAACTTAGAATGTTCTAAGATTCTTTCTGGAGCTCCGCTGACACACAAAAACATCTTATTATTTTTTTCAAATAGGGCTGCAATAAACTTATTTACCGTATTAAAAGGAATCTCGTCTATTTTTTTTAGTTTCTCTGAACCTGCTTTTATAATTCCTTTTTCAAGGCCAGCTTTCAAAAGAGCTTTGTCGGTAGATCTACCTCTTAAAACCCATTTTTCTTTAGGGAAATCAGGATTTTCAACAAAAGCTTCCGAAGTTAAAGCAGCTATTTCTAAAGCTAGAAATTCTGCTTTTTCGTTAGGTTTTGCTTTCCAGATTTGAGCAGGTGTAATAATGTCACCGACCTTCATTTTTCCCTTGGTTAAAGTACCTGTCTTGTCAGTCAAGATTATAGAAGTACTTCCCAAGGTTTCAGCTGATGATAATTTTCTAACCAATCCTCCTTTTCTCAAAATTCTCTGCATACCCAGAGCTAAAATAACTGTCATGGCCACCGGTAACCCTTCAGGAATAGCAGCGATAGCTACCGCTACAGCTGTAATAAACATTTCTTCAAATTCTCCCCCCCTATCATGCCTTGAATAAAAATTCCCAAACTAAAAATACCGATTATTATTCCAACAACTTTTGAAAGATTAGCTAATTTTTTCTGATAAGGAGTTTTTTCTTCTTTTTGTTCTCTAATCATTTTAGTTATCTTTCCGATTTCTGTCAGGATACCAGTTTCAACAATCATTATTTTAGCTTTACCATCCTCTACAATGGTTCCCATATAAACCATATTATCTCTATCGGCCAAAGAAGTTTCTTTGGGTAATATCTCCAATCTTTTCTCTGTGGAAAGCCACTCTCCTGTCAAAGCCATCTCGTTTACCCTAAGATTGTGTGATTCAATTATTCTCCCGTCAGCAGGAACTTTATCTCCCGGACTCAAAATTACAATATCTCCTGGCACTAATTCTGTTGAATCAATGACTTTAAGATTATTATCTCTTATAGTTTTAGCTTCGTGTTTAACTGCGCTCTTAAGTGTTCTTAGGGCTTTAGAAGCTTTGTTTTCTTGAACATATCCAACAATAGTATTTAAAAAAACAGCGCCAAAAATAACTATGGCGTCAGTAATTTCTTTTAAAGCAAAAGCGATAATGCCAGCTATCACCAAAATATAAATCAGAGGGCTTTTAAACTGTTCCAAAAATATGCTAAGACTTGAAAGTGGTTTTTCATCTGGAAGTTGATTTTTACCAATTTCTTTTTGACGAACCCTTGTTTCCTTATCAGTCAAGCCTTTCTCAATGTCAGTTCTTAAGATTTTAGCTTCCTCTTTGACTGTTAAATTGTGCCAAAAAATTTCAGCCATTGTTCTATTTTATCTTAAAATAGTAATAAAAAAAAGTATCTTCTATGAGTTTAAATAAAAAATAAAAAAGCTGCTGATTTTCAGCAGCAAATTGTTTTTCAGCTAAGAAGATTTAGTCTTTTTATGTCTCGATTCCTTACCACCTGGAGCTTCTTCCCACAGTTTTTACACTCTAATATCTGCAAAACTGAAAAATGTTGAATACTAATCTCAATCCAACAATTGGGACAGTTTGCCGTTTTTTCCATCCTCCTAAATTTTAAGAACTCGTAAAAACTCTTTTTTTGTGTGGCCCCAACGGGAGTCGAACCCGTATTACTGGGTTGAGAACCCAGCGTCCTAACCACTAGACGATGGGGCCATGGGTTTTTCTTGAAATCTAATTTCTTCAACTATTTTTTCCATTTTCATTTCTTGTGAGCCATCAATCAAGATTATATCACCTTCTTTTATCTCGTCTTGAAGCTTTAATTTTCCTTCCTCTACCCTATCAAACTGAAAAACTTTTTCAAGAGCCATACCCTTTGATTGAGCTTCTTTGGCAATAAAACGAGCTCTCGCACCAAAAGTAAAGAGCAAATCAGCATTTTTTACTACTTTCTCACCTATTGTTTCGTGGGCTTCAATAGTATATTTTCCAACCCCTATCACGTCTCCCAAAACAGCAATTTTCCTTTTGTAATCTTTAAGTTCTCCTAATACTTGGAGAGCTTCTATCATAGAAAAAGTTGTGGCAGATTCTGAATCATTCAAAATCCAAGAATTTTTAATTCCTTTGATAAGTCTCATTCTCCCGGGTAAAGAATGATAACCCAAAAGAGATTGAGATATTTCAACTAAATTCAAATCAAAAATTGTCCCGACTACAATAGCTGTCAAAGCAGAATATATCTGCTCTTTGCCAAAAACTCTTTTTAACCAAATAGGTATAATTTTACCCTTATGGTTTAACTTAAAGTTGGTGCCCCCGTTCACCATTACATCACTTACTTTAAAAGCAGCCTCCTTTTGAAAGCCAAAAGTTAAAGTATTAAGATCAATCTCATCCCCTATTTCCCGTGTTGTCTCGTCATCAAAATTTAAAATTAAAGTAGTATGTTCTGGTAAAGTTTTAGTAAGCAAAGATGTATTTTTTATTTTTTCTTTTTCCCCATCAAAAAAATTTTTATCAAAAGGAATATCGCCTACCCTAGTTACAATCAATATAGGTTTTTGAGATTTTTTCAGAAAAAATGAAGCTCCTTTTATATCTTTATCTGCAAATTCAAATATTAAAATATCTTTGCCAATTTCAAAGCGCTGCCCTAATACCTGAGAAATAGCTTTTACCGCACAAGCTCTTCCCTCTCCGGTAACAATAATGACTTTAGGCTTCTTTAGAAAAAAAATAAGTTTTGATAAAAAATTCATAATTTAAGAAAGGATTTATTTCGATTGCCAGAAGCAAATCGGCACGTGCTCCGATCTAATTTTTTTATTCGTAATCTGGCGGAATTTGATACTGCTGAATAATATATTCAGCTAATTTTTGAAAAAGTGGAACGGCTGAATATTCAGCGGTTTTCGTTTGAGGATTATCAAGTTTAATTAAGATTAAAAATTTGGGGTTAAAAGCTGGAGTAAAACCTATAAAAGTTTGAATTGTGTTTTCAGAATAACCTTTTTTGTCAATTCCTAATGCCCCAAAGGAAACTTGAGCCGTACCTGTTTTACCAGCAATAAAATATCCTGGAATTTTAGCCCCTTTAGCAAATCCATTCTCAACAACACTTACCAACATGGCTGTTAGCTGAGAAGCAGTTTTAGAAGAAATAATACGTTCTTCAATTCTCTTTGTTTTATCCTCCAAATGTGAGTCTTCACTTATTACCTTTTCTACTAGATAGGGGTTTATTAATCTGCCACCGTTAGCCACAGCAGAATAAGCTCTGATCAATTGAATCGGAGTCATCTCAATACCTTGACCAAAAGAAGCAGTAGCAAGATTGATTTCTCTCCCGCTTTTCACTTCTTTATTCCAGGAATAGATTTCTTGAATATCAATTCCAGTTGGCTCCAAAAATCCAAATTTCTCAACATATTTAAGGAAAAGATTTTGGCCCAGTTCTTTTTGAACAAAAACAGCTCCCGTATTGATAGATTTTTCAAGAACACTAGTCATTGTCTGTTGACCATGAATTCTATTATCATAATTATTAATAGTAAATCCATCCACTTTTACAAAACCCTTATCAAGATAGGTGGTTTGAGGAAAGATTTTATTTTCTTCTAAAGCCGCTGCCATAGTCATTGTTTTAAAAACAGAACCTGGTTCGAATAATCCTTGAGTAGTCTTATTTTTGAATACTTTGAGATTACCTTCCAAAGCATATTTCTCATAATAGTTCGGATTAAAGTTTGATAAATGAGCCAGGGTCAATATTTTTCCAGAATTAGGCTCTATAACAATAATTTGTCCTCCTTCAATTTTTAAATCTTCTTTTGCCCCTTGAAGCAATTTTTCTGCTTCAAATTGAATATTATAATCAATTGTTAAGATTAAATCAGAACCTTTTTGTTCTTCCAAAAAGCTATTTTCTCCTCTTAAACTATCCTCATAAGCTTGTTCTAAGCCATACTGCCCTTTTCCTTCAGCTCCTAAAAACCCAACTACTTGGGCAGCTAAACTTTCCTGAGGATAATACCTTCCTTTTTCTCTTCCAACAAAAATACCTTCTAAGTTTTGCTCTTCTAAAAGTTCTGCTTCTTTCTGACTTAATTTTCTTTTAATTACCGAATAAGAATTATCTTTTTCTATTTTTTCTAAAATAAAACTTTTATCTAAATCAAGAATTTGAGATAATATGTTGACTGTTTTTTCAGCATTTTTAATTTTTTTGGATTGAGCAAAGACAAAAGGCCAATCTAAGTTTATTGCTAAAGGTTCTTTGTTTGATAAAAAAATTTCTCCCCGAATATCCTCAGACTCACTAAAAGAAACGTGAAGCCCTTGAGAAAGAGCTTTATAAAAATCTCCCTGGGAGATCTGAAGATAAAATAAGCGACTCAAGATAGTCGCTGAAAAAAGAACAAAAAAAATAAAAACTATATTAATCCTCCAATTTCTCATGATCGGTTATTTTGCCACTACTGAACCTTCCAGAATACGAATGTATTTTACTCCATTAGTTTTTACAAAATTTTTGTCTTTGAGATAATTTTCAATATTGGATAAAGAATTCATTTTTGAAAAGCTAATATCTAAAAATCTATTATCTTTAGAAAGAAAGTTCATTTTCTCTTCATAATCTTTAATTAAATATTTTTCTTGAGATAAAGCTCCTACTTGAAAAATATAAAAACCCACCAAAAAAGCACTTAAGATGAAAAAAGTTAACCAGACAAATTTTAAAGTAAAGATTTTAGTCATAATTTTACTGCTGCTCTTAATTTGGCGCTTCTAGAAGGAGGATTATTAAGAATTTCCTCTTCTGTCGGCCTAATGGGTTTTTTTGTTAAAATTTTTAGTAAATTATTTTTAGCTTCTCTTTTAAAATAATTTTTAACAATTCTATCTTCTAAAGAATGGAAAGAAATTACTACTAATCTTCCGTTTTTTTCCAAAATCTCCAAAGCCTGAGGCAATACTCTTTCCAAGTTTGATAATTCATTATTAACTGCAATTCTTAAAGCTTGAAAAGTTTTAGTAGCAAAGTGCTTTTTTAAATACTGATATCTAGTAGGTACTGCTTTTTGAATAACTTTAATTAATTGAAAAGTTCTAATAATTGGCTTTTGCTTTCTTGCTTTTATGATCTCTTGAGTAATCTTTCTAGCAAATTTTTCTTCTCCATAATCTTCTAAAATATTTTCAATTTCTCTTTCTGGCCAGTTATTTATAATTTCTCCTGCTGTCAAAAAATGTGATATTTGAAATCTCATATCAAGGAGCTCATCTCTTAAGAAAGAAAATCCTCTTTTACTTTCTTTCAGATGCCAACTTGATAACCCTAAATCAAATAAAATTCCAGAAATTAAACCAAGCTTTTCTTTTCTAATAATTTCTCGCAGATTAGTAAAAGAATCATTGACTAAAAATAATCTATCAGTATTAAGGGCTAATAATTTCTTATATAAAGTGCTATCCAGTTCAACTCCTAAAACCTTGCCTTTGGGTTTATTCTTTTCTAAGATAGCCAAACTATGACCTGCCAATCCAAGAGTGGCATCAATAAAGTTTTCATTCGGTTTGGGGTCTAAATACTGCAAAACCTCTTTTTGAAGAACGCTTTTGTGCATAAAGGATCTATATTCCTAATTCTTCTAAACGACTTGCCATGTCTCCTATTTCTTTTTCTGTCTTTTGCCTATATTCTGTCCACTTTTTCTCGTCCCAAATTTCTATTTTGTTTGAAAGACCAATTACTCTTACTTCTTTTTTAAGGGAAGCGTAATTTTTTAAGTAATCAGGAACTAAAACCCTTCCCAACTTATCAAATTTAACATCTACTGCCCCTGACAACATATCCTGACAAATCCTCGGGCGTCAATTTTACTGGTAGGTAAATTCTCTAATTTTTTAGTTAATTTTTTCCATTCTTCTATTGGGTAAACCACTAAACAATTATCCAGTCCCCTAGTGATAACTGCTTTCTTCCCTAAAACTCTGCGAAACTTAGAGGGTATAGCTAATCTTTTTTTATGATCAATATTATATGAGTATTCACCAATAAACATAGCTGGTAATTTACTTTTCCACAGATGAGGGGGTTTGTTAACATACTTATCCACAATCCCCCACCTGTATTCACTTTATCTCACTTTATACCCCTAAGTCAACTTGAACCAAAAGTTCTTGAAAATGAATATAAAATCCCTTTCTTTTCCACAGAAAATCCACAGCTATATAAAAAAACAGCCCAATAAGGCTGAAAATAATGCTTTAAAAGGGATTAAATATTTTTAAGGGTTAATTTTCAGTTGAAAATCATCAGCTCTCACCTCTACCGTATTTCCTCTTTTTAGTTCTTCACTTAAAAGACCCTGGGCTAAAACATTTCCTATTTTATCTTGAATCACCCTTTTCATTTCTCTAGCTCCAAATTTAGGATTATAGCCAAGCTCAACGATTCTCTCTTTAAGTTGAGGGGTGATTATAAATTTAATATCTTTTTGAGATAAATTATTTTTTAATTTTTGAAGCATCAATTCGGAAATATCTAAAAGATTTTCTTTTGTTAAAGATTTAAATATAACTATAGCATCAAAACGATTAAGAAATTCGGGTCTAAAAATACCTCTAGCAAAAATAAAATCCAGAAGCTTTTCTTTTATTTCTGACATCTTCTTGTTTTCTTTTAGGGCTTTCAAAATTACTTGATAGGCAGCATTAGAAGTAGCAATAATAATTGTATTTTTAAAATCAATCTTCCTGCCCAAGCCATCAGTTAAGTGGCCCTCGTCCAAGACTTGTAAAAATAAATTCAGGATATTGGGATGAGCTTTTTCAATTTCATCCAAGAGCACTAAAGAAAAAGGGTCTTCTCTAACTTGAGTGGTTAATAAACCCTCTTGGGTTGATGAACCAATTAATCGTGGAATATCGGTAACATTTTGAAATTCTGACATATCTAGTCTTATCATTCTTTCTTCTGAGAAAAAATAAATTTCAGCCAAAGCCTTTGAGGTTTCTGTTTTACCTACTCCAGTAGGCCCCAAGAACAAAAAGGAACCCATGGGGCCTTTCCTAATACTAACTTCTGCTCGAGCCCTTCTTAAAGCGGCTGACACCTCTTTTACCGCTTCTTCCTGGTTGATAATTCTTTTATGAAGTAATTTCTCCATGTTTAATAAAATCTCCCTTTCTTTCATTCCAATCTCTCCTACTGGAATTTGAGTTTTTTCAGAAACTATATAAGCTATATGTTTTGGCAAAACTATTTTCTCTTTAGTTTGGGCGACATAAACCATTACTTCATCTAATAAGTCAGTGGCTTTTTCGGGAAAGGGAGTGGCGGGTAGATATTTATCGCAATGATTAATTATATCTCGTAGAGCGGGATAGGAGGTAAATGTTTTATATTTTGCTTCTAGTTGCAGAGCTAGTTTTTGTAAAAGCATCAGAGTCTCTCTCGGAGCAATCTCTCCCACCTCCACTTTTTCAAAGAGGGACAATATAGAAGGATTTTGCTCAATATTTTTGTGAAGACCTTCAAAAGTTGTAATAGCCACAATTTGAAATTGGGGTAAATCCAAATAAGAACTCAAGATGCCAGAAATATCAATCACTCCGGGCCGAGTAACTCTTCCCACAAAATCATGGAATTCATCAATAACTAAAATTACATTCCCAGCAAAAATTGCTTCTCTGAATATAATGTCTAAAGTGCTTTCTGCTTCTTCTACGCCTTCTGTTTTAGCCAATAGTTGAGACAAATTTAATTTAATAACTCTTTTATAATTTACATCCGGCAAACTATCACCCGTGACACTTTTTTCAGCCAAAGCATAAACCATACTTTTTCTCCCACTTCCTGGTTCTCCTACTATTAAAACATTATTAATTTCTGTCCGAGATAAAATTCTTTCCATAATCCCAATTTCTTTTTCATGACCAATTATTTTTGGGAAACCTTCTCTCTTTACAGTCTCTGACCAGTCAATAGAAAATTTATCCAGATTCACAGTGAAACCAGCTCCCCATTCTTTAGCCAAAGAACCTCTTTTGACAAGATTTTTCCACTCCCAAAATCTTCTTCTTTCATTAATCTCCCCCTCTAAATCCTCTAACCACCAGGTTAAATTTTCAATATCTTTAATCTTGAGCTTGGAATCGATTAAAATTTTCTTAAAACTTAAGTCACATCTGGATAAAGCCACCAGCACATCCCCTATTTCAATCTTAAAGTGACCTTTCTTTTGAGCTATCTCTAAAGATTCCAAGATTGTTTCTTGAAAACTAGCTGAAAAATTATCACTAAAATCTTTGCCTTTTATTAATTTAAAGTGTGTTTTCAGGACTTGCTTTACATCTCTCAAATTCAAAAGAGAACGAGAAAATATGAAATTTAGTTTTGGATTATCAATTAAGAGAAAATAAAATAAAACTGAAGAATTTACCTCAGAAAACCCTTTAGATTTAGCAAATTGAATGGATTTTGAAACTGCCCTTGCTGTTTCAAAACTCAAAAGTTCAGCTAAATTATATTTTTTTGTATCCTCCATCGCTTCTTTTATTAAGAAGGAGGGAAAGGGTTGTTTAAGTTTTAAGTTTAAAAATGACTCTTTAAGCCAGTTGATTGTAGTTAAAGTTAAAAAAATTATTGAAAGACCAAGCAATTGGCGGTTCAAATTCTGAGGGAAATTTCTAAATAAAAATCCATACAAAAATAATAAAAACGCTAAAATAAATAAAACAAAAAATACGTTTTTAAAAATTTTAGCAACTCTAAAAATAAAATGCCTTTCCCATTTTACAGCTTGAGAAATCTCAGCTTTTTTTAAATTAAAATAAAATTCTGAAGCCATGATAGAGAGTAAAAATTAAAAAGATAGGCAGAATCAACCATCCTAAAAATATAACAAAGCCAAAAATTAGTATAAAGATTTCCAATAAAACTCCAACTATTATTAAAAAGAACCTTAAAATAGATCCTAAGGTTCGGGAAATCACATTGGAAGAAAAAGTTTCAAAATATTTCCAGAGGTCAAATGATCTGGGATAGGCCCAATAATATCTCCTCCAAGGAGAAAAGAAGGTTTTAACTAAAAGAGAAACAGAAAAATAATTCCATCCAAATTTAAGAAAATTTTTCCAAGCTTTTAAAACATTTTTCGGTACTTCAAGGAACTGCCAATAAAACCATTTTATAATTATGGTTTGCATTATATATTTTGTTCTTTTTTAATCAATTTAATACCTAAATTGGCAATCTGGGCACCACCTGCAATGAGAATCCAAGCCAACATTGCCCAAACAGTTAGATTGAAAAATTTAGCAACAGTTTCCATAGGAATTATTCCTTTTAATTGCTGCATAATCATTTCTTGAATTTCTGTTTGGGTAGTAGGGGTTTTGGATGGTATTTGAGCTTCCTGCGTTTCAAACTCAAAAAGCACGGGAATATCCATTTTTCCAGTAAAAATATTATAAGAAGAATATAGAGTAAAACCTATTATAAAAACTCCAACTAAAAATGTTAACCAACCTAAAATATTTGTGAACTTCATATATTGTATTTATTGTATCATTTTTATGTTATTAATAAAAATTTTGGGTAATGTAAGGTTTTTCAAAAATTTGCCTTCAAAAACCTATATTTTTTAAATTGGTCTTTAAAGAATCTGAAATTTTTATATCCCTCTTTTTTTAAAATATTTTTAATATCTTCCTTCTGCTTGGGATCAAATTCAAGATAAACTATCCCCGCCTTTTTTAAAAATCTTCTCTCTTCTTTAAGAAGTTTTTTGATATGGAAAAGTCCTCTTAAACCAGATATTATTGCTCCCCTGGGTTCATATTTTAAAACCGAAGGCTCAACTTCTTTTAATCTCTCTTTAGCTACATAAGGAGGATTAGCAAAAATGAAATCATACTTTTGAGATGGAACAAGTTTTTTCCTTTGAAATTTTTTAAAAACATCTGATTGATAAACTCGATATCTTTTTGAAACAATTTTATTTAGTTTAAGGTTTGTCTTAATTTGTTCTACTGCTCTTTTATCAATGTCAATAAAATCTACGAAGCTATTTTTAATATTTTTTAAAATCGCAATCCCTACGCAACCCGATCCAGCAAAGATATCTAAAATTCTTATCTTAAGATGACTGTAGCTCCTCTCTTTTTTTATCTCTTTGATTGCTTTTTTAACCCAAAACTCAGTTTCAATCCTAGGAATAAAAACTCTTTGAGATAAATTAATTTTACAATTTAAAAATTTTACAAAACCTCTTTGGTATTCAATTGGAATCTTAATCTTCATTTTTTAGCTCCCAAAGAATATCTTCGGGTATGGGCGGAGGTTCTCTTTTCGGACTTCTGCCCGGATAGCGCCAAGCAGTAATAATCTTTGTTCTTTTCCCGTCTTTTTGATACATTAGCCAAATCTCAGTGGGGTTCTTTTTTGTGCCGGCTAATTGCATTATAGCTACTGTCTGGGGGGCAATTCCTAGTTCTTTTCTTTCTGGATTTCTTAAAACTCTTTTTAATCTATTTTCGGATAAACGATAATATCGCATTTTTCTTTTGACATGCCTGGTCCAATAAATCTTTTCTTTCTTGTCAGAAAGTTTTAAAATCATATTCTCTCTTTAGTTTTGCTTTAAGTTAGAGGAGTTATTTTGCTTGAAAACCAATAGGAGACTGAGGATCTTTAGCAGGTTCTACCTTTCCGAATTTTTCTTCATATTTCTCCATATTCTCTGAAAGCGCCTTGATTACTCTCTTTAAATGTGAAGGACTCATCAAAACTCTGGCAGTCAATATGCCTTGGGGTGGAAAGATATTAAAAAAATCTAAACAAAATTCCTCTTTAGTATGAGAAGTTTGCATTAAATTTGAATAGACCCCCTTTAAATCTTCGTCCCTTATTTTGAGTTTAATTTGTTTTTGTTCCATATTAATTTATATTATTTTAGTTATAAAGCACCTTCTTTTTTAAGTAAAACTAATCTCTTCTTTGCTCTTTCTTTGGGCCCTCCCAGTTTCCCATCAGATCGGATAACCCGATAACAAGGAACTCTGGGATTTTCGTTCTTACTCAATACATTTCCTACTGCTCTCCAGGCTCTGGGAAAACCAGCCAGCCTAGCTATCTCTTTGTAGCTCATTGTTTTACCCTTGGGTATTCTCTGAGTAACCCGATAAACTTTTTTTCGAAACTCAGACATTTTATTTATTTTTTTTATATTTTTCTAATCCCTTCTTTAAAACCTCAATGGCCCCTTTAAGTTTTTGAGGTGACAGAACAAAGGCAATTCGTACTTCATCTTTCCCCAATCCTAAAGTAGCATAGAAACCTGAAGCTGGAGCTAGCATCAAGGTTTTTCCTTTATAGGAAAATTTAGTCAAAAGCCATTTGGTAAAATCTTCAGCATCTTTTACTGGTAATTTTACGATGGTATAAAAGGCGCCTTTTGGTTTCAAGCATTCAATACCAGGAATTTTTTGAAGTTCTTTAAAAACAGTATCTCGTCTTCTCTTGTACTCTTTAACAATTTTCTGAGTATACTTTTTAGGATTTTGTAAAAGAGGCACTATGGCTAATTGCTCAACCATGGGGGAAGATAAACGAGCTTGAGCAAATTTTGTAACAGCTTGAATTACCTTTTTGTTTTTCGAAGCCAAACATCCAATTCTGGCACCACAAGCACTAAATCTTTTAGAAATACTATCTAGTAAAATTACTCTTTGATGAGCTCTGGGAAAACTCATCATTGAATGATGGACTTTGGCATCATAAACAAATTCACGATATACTTCATCTGCTAAAATAAACAAATTGTATTTTTGAGCAACATCAATGAGCATTTCTAATTCTTTTTTAGCATAAACCGTACCCGTAGGGTTGTTGGGGTTACAGATTAAAATACCGCGAGTTTTCTTTGTGATCTTCTTTTCAATCTCTTTTTTTCTAGGCAAATGAAAACCTTCTTTAGCAAGAGTCGTCAAAGGTACTAATTTTATCCCTGCCATTGAGGCATAACCATTATAATTGGCGTAAAAAGGTTCAAAAACAATAATTTCCTCCCCCGGATTACAAATGGCTGTCATTGCAAAAAAAATTGCCTCACTTCCCGCTGTGGTGACAATAATTTCAGAAGTATCAAAATTAATTTTGTGTCCTTTATAATATTTCTGCCAAGCAGCTATTACTTCTGGAATACCTTTGGAAGGAGTATATCTTATTATTTTTTCTTTAAAGGTTTTAATCTTTTTTAAAATCTGAGGAGGAGTAAATAAATCAGGTTGACCAATATGAAGTTCGTAGACCAAAACTCCTCTTTTTTTAGTTTTTTGTAAAAAAGGGACAAATTTTCTAATCGGAGAAAGAGGGGCTTTTTCTGCTCTTAAAGAAATGTTAGGGATTTTTTTTGTTTTCACGTTGTTTATTATATCAAAAAATCATAAAGCTGGACATTCCTTTAACTTGTTTCGGCTAATTGTCCACAAGCAGCTTTAATATCTTGTCCAAAGCGATATCTTTGGGTAACGGTAATTCTTTCTCTTTCTAGAATCTCCTTGAATTTTTTAATTCTTTGAGTTAAAGACGGCTTAAAGGTTCCAACAGGATTAAATGAAATTAAATTTACAAAAAAAAGTGGCTTTTTCATTAATTTAGCTAATTCTAAAGCTTGTTCATCAAAATCATTTAAATCTTTTATCATAATATACTCAAACATCACTTTACGATGAGTCATTTTTATATAATCCTCAACTGCTTTTAAGATTTTGGAAAGATGATATTTTTTATTAGCTGGTATAATCT
>Ga0114923_10002185_pt1 | contig 13327 bp, 11 predicted proteins | sample SumtaG_FD_89578 | JGI IMG/M metagenome (GOLD analysis project Ga0114923, IMG submission 89578) | Deep subsurface microbial communities from Indian Ocean to uncover new lineages of life (NeLLi) - Sumatra_00157 metaG | ecosystem: Environmental > Aquatic > Marine > Oceanic > Sediment | place: near... | reverse complement strand
GCAGGTCCCGGTAAGATTGGATCCATTTCTTATACATCGCCCAGATAATGGTTTCAGAGGTCGGGCGGATAACAAGGGGTTCCTCCAGTTTTTCGCCGCCGCCGTGGGTGACTACGGCCAGCTCCGGTGCAAATCCTTCTATATGTTCCGCCTCTTTCTTGATAAAACTCTCCGGGATCAACATGGGGAAATAGGCGTTTTTGTGACCGGTTTCTTTAAACATGGAGTACAGGGCACTCTTCATTTTTTCCCAGATTGCAAAACCGCGCGGCCTTATTACCATAGATCCCTTAACCGGGGAATAATCAGCCAGTTTGGCCTGTAATATGATATCGATATACCACTGGGAATAATTTTTTGCTCTTGTTGTTATTTTTGCTGCCATAATTTAACCGTTTATTTATAGATAGCGTTCGACCTTTCTACTCTCTTCCCTGAAGCGTGGTTTAAAGGTGACTGGTTTACGCCCGAAACAAACCCCAAGTTCTTCGTAAAAAGAGAGCATTTCAACTTCAACGTGTCTCTGCACAATAGCCTTTTTGGTCTCCATATAGCGAATCTCGCCGTGGTATATACCGCTGATCGTTACTCCGGAAATACCATTTAGAAGCGCGGTTACGGCACCGGCGCCTGCTTCCTTGCCGAAGTTGACATCAAAGGCTGATGAACGACCGGAGCGGACTAAATGGCCGGGCACCACTTCTCTCGCCTCAGGCGCTTCATAGAGACCGGGAACAAACATGCCCATGGACTTCATGAAATTTTTTATTTCCGGATCTTTCTGCAGGCGCTCTTCCAGCTGTTTTCTAACGTATTTGCCTGCACCGGCCAGCTTCTTGTGGCCAAAGGTATCCAGGCCCGCGCTGGAATCGGTTATAAAATCCCCGGCTGCATCGCGGATTCCCTCTGCTGCCACGATTATATAGGTTCCGGCGCGCACATCGCTTTCCCTGACCCTTCTAATATAAAGATTCTTCATGTGCGCATATAGAACATCAAAATCCACCGGAACCTCCGGTATAAGAATACTATCAGCATCCGCACCCAGGCCGCCGCGGAAAGCCGTGTGACCGGCGTATCTGCCAAAGACTTCAATAATCATAATACGGTTGTGGGTCTGGCCGGTGGTTTTCAGATCTTCGGTAAATTGAGCTATACGGTTAATGGCTGAATCAGCACCGACTGAATAGGTTTGCAGGTCAAGATCCATGGTCTTGGGGGCATGGATGCAGCTAATGTTGTTTTCGGCAAGATCTACTACTACGCTGCCTGTATCGTCACCGCCGGAAATAACCAGGCCGCCGATATCAAATTTCTTAAGTCCTGCTTTGATGCGCTCATATTTTTTGGGGTTATCAATTTTAGAGATCTTGACCCGTGAGTGACCGGCTTCAGAGCCGGCAAGGCTTGAATGCACATGATCGATCCTTGAAGAATCCAGCTTAACCAGTTTTTCCATATCAACAAGATTGTAAAGACCGGCATAACCGTTAGGGATTATATAAGCACCGATATTGCGGGAAACCGCCATCTGCGCTGCACCCCGCACTACGGCATTCAGGCCGCCGCAGTCGCCGCCGCTGGTTATCAGGCCGATATTCTTGATTGAAGACACTTATAATTCTCCTTAATCAGGCTGATGTTTAACTAATTTTATTTGTCGGTATTTTAATTCCAAAAGGGGTGGGTGTCAACCCGACCCAAGGGAGGGTTGACAGGCGACCGGAGGAAGTCCCTGTGGGGCGACCGGAGGAAGTCCTTTAGGGCGGCCGAAGGGAATCCCTGTGGGGCGCGGCCGAAAAGGGAGCCTTGATTAACTAACCGAATAGGGAGCCTTGACAGGGCACCGGCTTTACTTTTAAGAATTATACATTGCAATCTACTTTCAGTTATGATCGAAGGTTTCGATTTACAATCAGGAGGTTCAAATGATAACCGGCAATGCAGTAATCGGCCAGTCCGGCGGACCGACATCGGTTATAAACAGCAGTCTGGCCGGAGTGGTGGAAGCCTCGATCAGGTCAAAACAAATAAAAGATATCTACGGCATGCATTACGGGATCGAAGGGTTCATGGAGGAGCTTCTGATCAATCTGGGCGCTCAACCGGAACATATACTCAGAGGGTTGAGAACGACACCATCTTCAGCGCTGGGATCATCCAGACATAAGTTGAAAGAGGCTGATTTACCGAAAGTGCTGGCGGTTCTAAGAAAAAACAATATCAGATATTTCTTCCTGATCGGCGGCAATGACACCATGGATACCATTAACAGGATTGAACAATACTGCAGGGAGAAAAACCATGACCTGGTAGGAGTAGGTATTCCGAAAACCGTGGATAACGATCTATTCGGTACGGACCACACCCCTGGATTTGCTTCTGCGGCCAGGAGCAATATACTGAATGTAATGCAGGCCGGTGTTTTAGCGCGGGATATGAAGCGGGTGGACAGATACGTGGTCTACCAGACTATCGGGCGGGATTCAGGCTGGCTTGCCGCGGCTACTGCGCTGGCCGGAAAAAGAGAGGAAGAAGCTCCCCACCTGATCTACATGCCTGAAAGGGTATTCAATAGGGATAATTTTCTTGATGATGTTGAGCACTGCATAGAGAGATATGGCTGGGTTTCTGTAGTGTGCGGCGAAGGAATCAAGTTTTCCGACGGTAGACCGGTGAGCGCTGCTTTGACAGAGGATAAATTCGGGAATGTCGAGTTTGGGGCCATGGGAGGCGCCAGTGTGGCTATGAATCTGCACAGGATGATTGGCGATAGACTAAAGCTTAGAGGCGAATTCCAGATCACTGAGTCCCTGATCATGTGCGCCATGGACAGGGCCGAAGCAAATGACCTGAAAGAAGCCTATCAGTGTGGTTTGAAGGCGGTTGAAATGGCTGAGGCAGGGGAATCAGGCTTTATGGTTTCGATTGAAAGGGTGGCAAACTCCCCCTACAGGGTGAAATATGGCAAAGCCGCCTTAAAAGAGGTGGCAGTCAGGGCCAGGCCCATACCCGGTGAATATATCAATCAGCAAGGCAACTTTGTGAGTGACAGCTTTTATGAATACCTGCGTCCCCTGATTTCGGAGCTGCCGGATTATGTTGAGCTGGAAAAAAGAGATGGATAATAGAACTGCGGTAGTTATTCATGCCCATCCTGATGATACTGGATTGTTCCTTATGAACCAGTGACCACAGTCTCCACCATAAAGCGGATATTGGGCCCGGCTGAATCCACCTCTTCCTTCTGGATCATGAAGATCAGAGATTTTTCATCAGGCGCCAGGATGATTCGCTTAATGCGGTAAGCTCTGACACCGCTTCGCCAGTAGTTGGGCAGGCCCACAACCAGGTTGCGGCTTTTCCCGGACTTATATTCAATCGTAAGCACAATATGGAAGGCAGCCTCTACATTTTCACCTTGGCCTCTGGATTTTTGGCTAAGGGTAATATTATATCTCTGTCCGCTTTGAAAATCCCTGAAATTAAGCTCCGCTTTGGGTTTTTCGCCGTCCAGGAGAATGTATAAGAATCTACCCGTGGCAATATGGTTGATATTGTGCTTTTTAGTCAGATTGTAAGACTCTTCCAAAAGGCTGAATAGAGCGCCCTTGCCATCGTTGCCGGGTTTTACCGATTCCCGGAATTGAATATGTTTTACACCCTGGGGCAGAAAAGTGTTGCTCTTAACATCAACAAAAAAAATATCAGCATAGGGTGAAGAGGTTTTTTCATTTATACCGTATTGCCCGAACATAAAATACCGGGAATCGGGAGAGAAACCCAGGTTCTGGAAGTTGGCAATATCACCGGCAAAGAGGCAGGCTGTAGAAATGAAAAAGATTAAAAGTATCAGATATATTGTTCTCATTCTCATATCGACTCCTATAGAGAGTATCGTAAATTATTGAGTAGCGGTTAAGAGAGAAAATTTATTATTGAACCCTTATTGACAGGCTGTCTGCAACAATTTTGAGCTTATCAAGCAGAAGTTCAAAATTGGTAAAGTTGAGGCTTTGTTTGCCATCTGATTTAGCCGAACTCGGGTCGGGGTGGATCTCCAGTAGTAAGCCGTTGGCGCCGGCGGCCAGGGCAGCCAGGCTTGCTGCACCAACATAGTGCCAGTCTCCCATGGAATGGCTGGGATCCACAAAGATAGGCAGATGGCTCAAACGCTTTACCACGGGAACAGCACCGATATCAAGGGTATTGCGGGTGGCAGTCTCAAAAGTGCGAATGCCGCGTTCACAGAGAAACACCCGGGAATTACCGCCCTTCATAATGTACTCTGCTGAGAGCAGGAGCTCCTCAATAGCACCCATGGGAGAACGCTTCAGGAGAATTGGTTTTTGGGTTTCCCCCAGAGCCTTTAAAAGGGCGTAATTCTGCATGTTTCGCGCGCCGACCTGGAAAACGTCCGCATATTTGCCCACCATATCCACGTGGTATTCAGAGAGTACTTCGGTGACAACACCAAGACCGTAACTATCGGCCCCGGATTTCAGGATTTTTAATCCTTTTTCTCCCAACCCCTGAAAGGAGTAGGGGGACGATCTCGGCTTGAAAGCGCCGCCGCGAATAAACTTCAACCCGACTTTCCCCAGAAGCGCAGCTACACTTTCAATCTGCTCTTCATTTTCAACTGAGCAGGGGCCGGCAATTATGGTAAAAGTATTGTTGTCAATTATAGTGCTTTTTACCTCGATTTCAGTATTTTGCGGGTGAAACTCCCGGGAAGAGAGCTTGTATGGTTTAAGAACATGGATAACCTTTTCCACACCGGGCAGCTGGTTGAATTCGTCTTCGGAAATAGAGCGGTCATCTCCGGTTACCCCGATGATTGTTTTCAGTACCCCACGGCTTAAATGGGGTTGATAGTTCAGAGACTCTATCTTGGCGACTGCATTTTGAATTTGCTCTTCTGTTGCATCTTTATTAAATACCAGTATCATGCAAAGATGATACTATAAAAAATTAGATGTTGTAAATAGCCATGATCAGCAGTAGACTAAAAGCAGAGCGACACATGCTTGTAGCGGGTTTCATTTTTAACCTGCTTTTGATTATTATATTTTTGATTACCGAATATTTTCTGCTGCATGGTGGCCTGCTTTTTAAGGAGCTGCACCTTGGGCTGCTGATTCTACTTCTATTCTCCCTCTTTGCCAATATGGGCTTAAGAAATCTATATATTAAAACCAGCTCACTTGAAGTGTTTTTTCTCTTTCTTTTCCTTCTTTCACTAACTCTTGAAAGCTTAAGGGGACTCGCTGTTCTCCCGCATTCTTTAAACGCTCCGCTTTATATCCGGAATATCTTGAGCCGGTCTGTATACTTGGGCCGTGTCTTTGGTTTGCTTTGCCTTTTTACTTCAAGCCTCTATGGTGTAGGATTTAAGTACAGCAACCACAGCGCCTTAGTTATTGCTCTTCTATTTATTTCTCTTGTTCTCGGTAGTATTCTGCCTCTGGACATCACAGCTATCCAGGGTGAGCTTCTATATAAATTGGGAGACAGGAAGGGATATATGTTTTTAAGCTATACCATGGGTCTATTGTTGATAATAAATTTTTCGGCAGCAGCTTTTATCCGTTTAAGTAAGCGATTTCTGATTATAGCCCTGGCTGGTTTACTGCTCCTGGTTGGCAGGGAGCTGGTTTTTTCAGCTTTGCAGCCCCTGTTTTTTCTTCCTGGTCTTGTTCTGCTGGTACTGGGCACCCTTATCTTTTCAAGACAAATTGGCTTATTCTACCTCTGGGTTTAGTTGAGGTTGAACGAGGTTGTGAGACAAGCTCAATTAATTATCAGAAGATAGGTGGCTACCATACCCGTGCCCACGGGAAGGAGCAAATTATCGAGATCACCGGAGGGTAAAACTTCCAGTAAGGTGGCCGTTATGGCAATAATAAATGATATCTCCGCATTGCCGGTTACCCTGAAGGTAACCCATAGTACGGCCAGGAAGCAGGAAAGGCTTCCTGCTGCTGTTTTTCCACGGGTAAAGGGAATCTGTAATCCGCCAATAAGTTTGCCCATAAAGCTGGCCACGCCGTCGCCAAAGGCCAGGGCATATATAGCAATCGCTGCCGCTGGTGCGGGATAAAGAAGCAGGGCCAGCATGGCGCCAATACCAAGGGTTACGGGGCCGAGTACAAAGCGTCCCCGATCTCTATAGCGGGAGGCGCTGACGGTTAAGTTGGAGATGATAAAAACCGGACTGCCCGTTATACGTGATTGTTCCGCAAAGGCATAGAACAGGGTGCCTGCCGCTAACAGCAGCATGGTAAGCTCTTTGTTCATTGCCGCTAAAAGGGGTACCAGGGAGATAAGCAGATGAAGGCTTTTTCTTATTAATTCAATTTGTACCTGTTCGCCAACAATATGGCCATGTCTGATAGTTGTAATAATTCTTTCCATAGTTCTGTAGAAATAATATATGCAAATAACGGGCCAAGAGGTTGAATGGGACGACATAAATAAGTATTTACTCGATAAGTAATTAAAGCGCCTTTTTCATTCGATTTCGTTGTTCACTGGATTTTGTGCAATAAATGATACTAGTTTTTCAAAAAAAAGCATATATCTATATGATATTTAGTCATTCGGACTTTTGCCTGATCTTTTTCCGCAGTTTACGCAGATTGGGTCTATGTTTTGCTGTCTGTTTTTCTTTTCGAGCCAATTGACGGAAAATAAAAATCCCGGCAATTCCGCCGATAATCATCAGGAAGCAAAGTATCTGGCCGGTGGTGAAATTAAAGAAGCTGAATTGATAATTTGGATTATCAATTTTCACCAGTTGTATGGGATAGCCGATTTCTATATCAGGCTGACGAAAATATTCAATAATAAAGCGAACCAAACCATAACCTATCAGGTAGGCGCTGAAAAGAAAGCCTTTAAAGGGCCTGCGCTTTCTCAAGACAAACCAGAGTATCGCCCAGAGGAAGATACCCTCAAAAAAAGCTTCATATAGCTGGGACGGGTGGCGTGGCAGGTTTACCCAGGGCTCTCCATTTATAACCATGCCTACCCGTACTGCGATATCCTTTACCCAGGATTGCGCAGCCGGAAATTTTTCAGCCGTGGGAAAGACCATTCCCCAGGGCCTGGTGGTTACTCTGCCATATAATTCAGCATTGATAAAATTACCCAGCCTGCCAAAGGTATAGCCTAAGGGGGCGGCGGTAACCAGCATGTCCGTCCATTCCCAGATATCCATTTTTTTAAGCCGAAAGTAGATAAGGCAGGCAATAAATGTGCCGACAAGGCCTCCGTGATAGGACATGCCCTGGAGCCCGGTAAAAACGATCCTGCCGTTCATAACGGCAAAGGGGAGTATGGTCTGCAGCGGATGCTTTAGATAGTAGCCGTCTATATCATAGATAGTAACGGCGAATAACCTGGCTCCTGCAAGAAGGCCGATTATGGCCCAGAAAAAGAGATTTAAAGGTTCATCTTTATTTACTTTCAGTGATCTTTCTTTTATCTGCACCTTAAGCAGGGTAAAGGCAATAAAAAAAGCTACCAGGTACATTAAACCATACCACCGCAGGGGCAGGCCTGGTATTATTTCCGGGTGCAGCCAGCCGGGAAAAGTAAGGTACAAGATATCCTCCTATTTCTCGCCCTTTAAGGGCTTCTCCTCAATCCTACCAGTTTTAGGGTTGAAAAAAAAGATAACCTCTCTCTGGGAATTGAGTACTGCATGGGTTCGCCCATGGCTCTCTAAAACAGCCCCGGGGAATATGGTTCCCTTGACTGTTATCTCAGATGGAAAATGCTGTTCAAATTTTTCCCTTAAATTAAAAAGACAATGGCTGTGTTTTTCTATAACCTGAAGGTGGTGCAATTTTTCCTTGCGCAGCTTTTCCAGCTCACTCTTATCTACGAGCACGGAATGTTCTAATTGCTTCATATCGCTGTCTATCCCGGGAATTGCATTTTTAAGTTTTTCGATTGCCTTTTCTTCCAGCTCAATCTGGTCTCCAACCAGGTAATCCTGGCCGAAGAATATGTGTGTCGGTATTCCCCTGGGAGAACCTATGTTCCTGGCCTCTAATCCCTTCCTAACCCGCACAAAACCACCGATAATATGACCTTTGTCTGATTCCATGGTCAGTCCGCCATTGCATTTTATATTGCAGCGCAGGGAAGAATTCTGGATCTGGATGTCTCCGGAACAGAGCAGATGAGCCTGCTCGGCAAAATTGACTTTAATATTCTTTTTAGCCCTGAGAATTGCCTTGTCGCCGCCCTTAACTCCCTGGAGTACGGAAATAGTATCCGCCGCTGAAAGCAGAGAGCCCTGCACAGTTTCCTGGACTATTATGCTTTCCCCTGAGACAATGGTAAAACCGCTTAAGACCGAACCCTTGATCAGCACCGAACCGGAGAACTTAACATTTCCGGTCTTCAAATTAACACTTCCTTCTATTGTGTGTATATTTAATACTTCCAGGACATTACCGTTTTGGATAAGCTCTCCCGACTCCTCTGCAATAAACCTAACCGATCCGTCGCCTGCCTCTTCTCTTTTCACATTTTTTCCCGCTTCCAGACTGACCGGTGTGCTCTCCCTGGCAGTTATCTCTTTGCCGGTAACATCCCAACCATCCTTAGCGGCGGCAGGGAGTAATATTTCAGCCAGCAGGGTGTCTTTCTGCACAGAGGTTATCCGATCCTGCTTTTTATAATTGGCTCTGTCGCCCTCCGTAATGGTAACCCTGCTGCCTGAGGCGCGTTCGATATGAAAGATTAATTTTCCACCCTGATTGTGCTCCGGCTCCAACCCCTGAGCAATCATCAGGTTCTCTACAACCTCTCCACCCTTGGCCTTTAACGTTGCGGCTGCCACCTTTTTCTGATCGATACCTCTGGTAATTCCCTCTTTCTCGATTTTCTGTTTTACTATTTCACTGCTAATCGGGATGCCGTTTCCCTTATGCGGTATAAGGGTTATAAAGCCTTTCATCCGGTCAGAATCAAGGGTAACCTGGATTTCATTATCCTGATGAAAGCGGGCTCGCAGAAGAACTGTATCCCCTTTCAGACCGCGCTCCAGAATACCGCGCACACTGCATAATATCTCATTCCTAATGCGGTGGATATTTTCAAAATATTTAATTTCCGGTTCTTTTCCTTTGAGGCCGGGTATCACACTGCCAAAGACATCGACCCCGGGTTCCCCGGCGGTTGCGGCTTGAATCTCCGCAAATTTAGTCCGCTCTGCCACTGAAGCCATTTCCTCAACTAAATCAAGGGGAAATTCTTCTAATGAGTTAATTTCTCCCACTTTATCCTGATTAGCCTGGAATATTTCTTTCAGCTCATCGGTCTTTTTTTTATCCAAAAAGGGTATCTGCCATTTTATAACGCCGTCTTCACCCTGAGTCGCTTCTTTACCCGCAACTATAAGGAAGTTTTCCAGGACCAGATCTTCACCATTGTAAAACTTGAGCAGGACCTCTTTTACACTGGCAATATCCATACCTTTAAATCGCTTTTGGCGGATGGCATCGCCGATTTCCTTTAGAGAGAGGGCCCTGCCGTCCCCCCTCCCCTTTTTTAAGGTTAACTCGGCTTTCATTTTGTCGGGTGGAATATCTATACGGAACATCGCATCTAAAGTGGAGCTGATCGATTTTCGCTTCAGCGGAGAATTGGCGGCAACAGCTTCTTCAAGCATGTTTTTCAGTTCGCCGGCGGTAAGCATTGCATCACGCTTGAAACCTAGCTCTTTACATTCCTTAAAGATAAGTTCGGCAGCGGGGAGTGACGCGTTGGCAGTTCCGGGATCGAAATCAATAAAACAGGTGATCCGGTCTTCGGAGGTTGAGATTGCAAAGGTGTGTTTTTTATAGGGAATAAGCTCAGTCCAGTTATCGGCGCCGCGGAAAAAACCGGATACTTCTGAATGAATGTCAGTTGCGCTTTCCCGTATATTATCACTTAAAAGAATATCTTCGGAAATTTCATTACCCGCGGGAAGTTCCTTACCGAAGATATTTTTACCGTTGATTCCCTTTCGCGAAGGGAATAGTGTGGCAATTTTTCCCCCGGCTTCAACATAACCTTTTATCTTTATTGATGGTTCTACATCAATCTTTACTTTCTCTACAGTATTGCTGTAAACAGCCGGCGGGCCGTCGGGAATTACCCTTTTTAACTCCCCTACTATTTCTTCAGGGATTTTCAGCGGCTCATAATGCAGGTTCGCCGGTTTGAAGGGTTGCGGCGGAGTGGAACGGGCCGCAACAAAGCTACAGGGTTTGCCCTGCTGCTCTATTTCAGAAAGAGCAGCCTCAATAGCCTGTTGATCTATGCCGGCTACGATCCCTTTCTGCTTCAGCAGTTTGAGTACTTTTTCCTTCTGCCACTCTTCTCCCTCATCTCCGGAAGGGGTAAAGGAAAGGCTGGCCTCCAGTCCTGACTCATCAATTTCCAGTTCTATTATGCCCTTTATTACTTTTGCCATTGTTTAACTATTGTAAACTCAAGGTCTATATCCCTGTTTGATTGCCCGCACCGGTATGGTTTTAAGCAGCTCATTTTCTTTTTTAAGCTGAGACACCTGGAAGTGCAGGGATTTAATTATTGGCAGGCGGGCGTTAAGAGAGATACTCTGAAGGTCATCACGGTAGATTACCGGTTCCATCTGCTTCACCCGCTCGAGAATATGAGGAATATAGAATTTCCGACGCCGCCTTTACCAATGGCTAGCGTAAGGATCTGCATGATACGTTCCTGTTACAGATCATGGACTTTGGTCTCTTTGAAATCAGGAAGAGAATCAAGATTCTTGCTTCTACTGATCTCAGGTTCCTGTTTCTGTATTCTATGTGATAATAGCAGGCCAAGGAAAATTAAATCAAAAAAAATGATAAATAAAAGCAGGACTACCGGGGTAACCGGGAAAGGTAGAAATACCAGTTTAACAGCCTGCAATACCGGGCCAATTGGTTCCAGCAGCATAAGCAGTAGACTGGAAAAGAGACCTAACATCTTGCCCAGGCGCAGGAGGTTTAGCAGGATGCCGTATTTTATCTCATCATAATAGAGAAGAAGAAAGCCGGCCGGCATTATTAGAGAGCCGGAGCAAAGTATGATCAGCCAAAAAATAGATTGGCGGTTGGCGCGGATTATCGATATATTAACAACTAGTACGGTTATAAAAAGCAGGAAGAAACGCAGCAATTCCCAGATAGAAGCTGATAAAAGGATTTTTCTCTTATTAATCATTTGTAGGCGGAGTTTAACTTTTGTTGTATAGTTGGGTCAAGAGGTAGCATTCTAACTTAAGAAATGGGGCAATAAAACGGGGGATATAGGAATGAAGTTGAAAGAAAGAACTATCTGGATTGGGATTACAGCATTCTCATTGGCTATTATTATACTGTTGTCTTTTTCTACAGGCGTCCTGGCAGGGGAGCGTGATGCTGAATCTCAAACCTTGCTGGAATTGTTTTATGAGGTCTTCTATTTTATTCAGGATAATTATATAGATGAAGAAAATATTGAATCTAATAACCTGATTGAGGGTGCGCTGAAGGGCCTGTTTGAAGCTCTGGATGATCCCTACTCAACTTACTTAACCAGTGAAGATATGAGACCCATGAACGATACCACTACCGGCAGATTCGGCGGTGTGGGGCTGATCATTTCCAAAGTGGAAAAAGGAGTACAGGTAGTATCGCCAATTGAAGATACACCGGCCTATAAGGCGGGAATATCAGCCGGTGATCTCATTATCGCCGTGGAAGGCGCCTCTGTTGTGGATTCAACTATAGATGAAGTGGTTAATGTTCTCAGGGGTGAGCCTGATACTGCTGTGGCAGTAACGATACAGCGGGGAAAGAGATTAATCTTTGATGTGACTATAATTCGCGCTCTAATTGAGGTGCCTACAGTGAAGCAGGCTTTAATTCCAGAGGGAATCGGCTATTTGCGCATAATTCAGTTCACGCCGCTGACCCCCTTCAGGGTAAAAGAGGCCCTGGCTTTTTTTGAAGAAAACAAATATAAGGGGCTTATTGTGGATCTGCGCAGCAACCCGGGCGGGCTTCTGGATTCTGTGGTTAAAATCGGTGACATGTTTATTTCCAGGGGACCGATTGTCAGCACCCGGTCCCGGGTGGTGTCGGAAAATCAGGTTTTTTCCGCTTCACGCAAGGCCACCATAGTGGACAGAGATATTCCGGTAGTAGTTCTTATAGACCGTGGGTCAGCTTCGGCTTCTGAAATCCTGGCCGGCGCCCTGAAGGACACGAAGCGGGCCACCCTGCTGGGTGAAAAGTCTTACGGCAAGGGTTCGGTGCAGCAGATCCGCAGAATCGGAGATGGGGGTTTTAAACTTACCATGTCCCGATACTATACACCCTCGGGTGCAACCATCGATAAAGTGGGTATAATGCCTGATAGAGAGATCAAGGAACCTGAGCTCACCGAGGAAGAGGAGGAGTCCTTCTCCCTCATTCTAAATGATGAATCGGTAAAGAATTTCGTAAGTCGCAATAACCAGCCTGGAGAAATAGCGATAGCTTCCTTTATTGAAGAATTGAGGGGTGTAGATATAGATCTGCCGGATCGTTACATACGCAGACTCATCCGAATTGAAGTGAATCGTACCAATAATAATCCGCCGGTGTATGATCTGGAGTATGATCTTGTGCTCCAGGAAGCGGTGCAAATGCTTAGATGAAGAACTTTATTCTCCCTGAAGGTTTCAAGGATGAAAGAGAAATAAGGATTAGCGGCAGGCAGTTTCATTATTTGAAACGGGTGCTGCGTTTAAGAGAGGGAGATGAGTTATCCGGAACAGATGGAAAAGGCAGAACCTATACCTTAAGTGTGGGGGAAATCAGGAGGAACAGCCTGCTTCTTTTGGTGACCGGTTATCAGGAGAGATCGGTTGATAATTACCGGATATCTCTTATGCAATGTCTGCCCAAAGGAAAAAAAATGGATCTTATAGTCCGGCAGGCGGCCGAGGCTGGTGTATGGCGAATTATACCGCTCTTCAGTTCTTATTCCATTCCGAGGATTGAGAATGCAGCGGCGCTGGAAAGAAAGGTGAGCCGCTGGCGGCGAATTATCAAGGAGGCTCTTCAGCAGAGCGGCAGTCTCTGTTCCACCAGTGTTGAGCAGCCGGTAAACATGGAAGCCTTTGTAGGGGATAAAGAGATTCAGGGGTTGAAGATCTTTTTTCACCAGGAATCCATATCGCGGTTTTCTTTGCATGGGCTGCTGGCCCCTGGTGAGCGGGATATTACTCTGCTCATCGGACCTGAGGGAGGACTGGCAGAGAAAGAAATTGAATTCTTGAAAG
>Ga0114923_10002184_pt1 | contig 13328 bp, 10 predicted proteins | sample SumtaG_FD_89578 | JGI IMG/M metagenome (GOLD analysis project Ga0114923, IMG submission 89578) | Deep subsurface microbial communities from Indian Ocean to uncover new lineages of life (NeLLi) - Sumatra_00157 metaG | ecosystem: Environmental > Aquatic > Marine > Oceanic > Sediment | place: near... | reverse complement strand
ATATCCCCGGGATATTTTCAAAGTCTTCCAGGTGCTTTAAAAAATAGAGCCACTTATCAAAATGATCTCCCAACTCATGCTCTTGCCTGGTAAACCTGGGCATCTCGATAAATATATACTTCAGTTTATTAAAAAAGGTCTGACAATATTGGTCTTTCAATTGAACATGGCTCATATAATCGATTTGTTCCCTGCCATCGTCAAAGGTAAAATCCAATATGGCAACACAATACACCGGGTTTAATTTAAAATCCCAATCCCCTTTTTCCGCCTGTTCTTTTATAGGAAAGGTGGTGTAAAAAACCGCGCGGTCTTTAAAAAACTTAAGTTTGGCTTTCTGCATCTCCACGATAAACCGGTCTCCTTTCTCATTTTCGCAGTGAATATCGAATATAGCCTTTCTATCGGATTTTATATCGCCCATTTGTTCCGGGCTTTTGAAGGTGAGGTTAACGATTTTGTGTATGTCCGGCAGTAATTGGTTTAAGAAATCGATGAGCAGATCTTTGTTTGCTTCTTCTCCAAAGAGCTTCTTAAACCCGAAATCCGTATAAGGATTAATGTATTTTGCCTTCAAAATAACCTCCTGCTTTCAATATCGACAAGTGGTGCAACCATTATAGACTCCTGATCTTTTTCTCAATGATAGTATAATATAAAAAGGCGCATATTTCAACTTTAAATTCCTTTCCTTCTATAATTAAAAGGGGTTGGTGCGTTGAATCATAATGCAGCACAACGAAATAACACCAGATAAAACATGTCGTTGTTTAATGTATCGTTGGGCAGTAGGTAATACCCATAATCTCCCTTTTTGTAGTTAAAACCATACTCCTCCAAAAGGGCTTCCAGGTCGACTGTTTCAACGTTGTCTATTTTTAACACCTTTTCCATAATGTCTTCGGTCTCTGCTTTAATAAAAGAACATACGGAATAAAGAATGTATACATCACTGCCGGTATTGGAAAAATAGTTCATTAATGTTTCCATGATCTCATGCTGCTCTTTTGCATTTTTGGAGACCAGGTCATTGTCAATCTTCAATTTCAAATCCGGGTTTTTCCTTAATGTACCGGAAGAGGTACAGGACGCATCTACAATGATAAAATCAAAATCCTTTTTAAAACAAATGTTCTTGATATCCGATACAACCGGTTTAATGGCGGTTAAATGATAGCCGGTTAAAAAATCTTTTAACAATTTCGCCCGTTTGGGATTGATGTCGTTGGCATAAACGGTTAAATCAGGATTTAACAGCGACAGTGTCACGGATTTGGTGCCGGGTGCGGCACAGCAGTCCAGCACCGCTTGCTTGGAAAATTTTGAGGCAATGATCGAAACAAGCTGTGAGGCGGTATTCTGAAAATAAAACTGCTTCTTTTCCAATAACCGGTTGATGACTGCACCGGTCTCTTTGATCTCAAAGGAACAAAATTTTTCCAACTCCCTGAAAGCTACCTGGTTTTCAGTTAGTAACTGTTTTGCTTCACTATAATTTCCCTCTCCTGTGTTCACCCGGATATGGAACAGGGGTTCCCGGTTCAGGTATTCCAGGTGCTCCTCGATATTGTCGGAGATGTTGGGTAAATTATCGATCAATAAACGTGAAACAGAATATTTGAGGTCCAATTGATCGCTGTTCTCAATGGTTTCAATGATGGTTTTTTTCCTTTTGATTATATTTCGTAAAAGTGCATTGACAAAGCCTTTTGCTTTTCCTGCGACAGCATCGACCACTTCGTTGACCACAGCGTAATCCGGGTAAGATTGCGAATATATCAACAAGAAAACACCCATTCTTAAAAGCAAACGAATGTCCGGCTGAATCTTTTTTAATTTTCTCTTGGAAACGGTTTGAATGATATAATCGAGCAGCCGTTCCTTGCGGACGACACCGTAAACCACTCGGGTGACGGCCTGGCGGTCATCCCTTTTGATTTTGTCCAGTTCATTGGCTAAAACCAGTTTCAGGTTTACAGCCGGGTTCCTGTAATACCCCTTTAAGATTTTAAATGAAGGCTTAATAAATCGCATACCTTCGTGTCCTTCGTGCCCTTCGTGGTAAAAAATCCAGCTATAGCAAACAATCGGGCAATTCATTTCCCAAACAATAACAGTAAGGGGTCATGGTTTTTTTTCCCTGGGGCTGAAGCCCGAAAATTTCAAACACCGAACCATTACCACAACAGACCTTAAGACTTTTTTTATCCATCGATAAAATGTCCCCGGGCTGTTTATCATGAGTGTGTGTGGAAACCTCTACTTTTGTCAATTTAAAGCGTTTACCAGGGGTAATTAGGCATAGACCGGGCCAGGGGGTAAACGCCCTGAACTTATTAAAAATCTGTCGGGCGGTCAGATGCCAATCCACATCTCCCTCTTCTTTTTGTACCTGGGGTGCATGGGTTGCTTTTTCATGGTCTTGAGGATACTTGCTGATTTTTTCTTCAATAATATTGTTGACGGTATCCACCAGGAAGGGTGCACCCTGGTGGCTCATCCGTTCCCACAGGGTCTCCGTGGTATCTTCCGGTAAAATTTCCATCTCTTTTTGGGCCCATGTATCACCGGCATCCATTTTTTTCACGATCTCAAAAATCGTAATACCGGTCATGGTATCACCATTTTCAATGGCCCGCTGCACCGGCGCTGCCCCCCGGTAAAGGGGAAGCATAGAAAAATGAACATTGATGCTGCGATGCACGGGAACCCGGAATATTCGCTTCGGGATCAGTTTCCCGTAGGAAACAACCACACCGATGATTGGCTCGATGCGGGTGAGTTTCTCAACCAGGGCATCATCTTTTAGTGTTTCCGGTTGAATACATTCGATATCATTTTCCAGGGCAAAGGTTTTAACCGGTGGAACCATTTTCTTTTTCAGATTCCTGCCGCCCAGGGCATCGGGTTGGGTGATAATTAAGGGGATAGTAAAATGGTCTTTCAGCAGTTGCAAAAAGGGTATACAAACCCCTGAAGTCCCAAAAAAGACCAGTTTATGTTTGCGTGTACCTTTACCACTTGCCATCTTTTTTTAATTTTTTGATCTCTTTTTTTACCAGTTGTCTTTTTAAACTGGACACCCGGTCCACCATCAAAACCCCGTTCAAATGATCGATCTCATGCTGAATCACCCGGGCCATAAATCCTTCGATCTCTTTACGTATCTCTTTGCCGTCGAGGTTAATGGTCTTGAGAAAAATTTTTGCACTTCGATTAACATTCAACGTGATGCCCGGGAAGGACAAACAACCTTCGTCACCTACTTCACTGCCTTCGGCTTCAAGGATTTCAGGATTAAGCAAAAGTATCCTCTCATCTTCCTTCTGGCCCATGGTTAGATCGATCACCGATAACTGGAGGGACTCCCCCACCTGGGGGGCGGCAAGTCCAATGGCATTGTTGGTATTGTGCAGTGTATGGATCATTTGTTTTATCAGGTCTACCGTTTTCCCGTCGATATTCTCAACATCTTTGGCTTTTAATTTTAACACATCATCGCCATATTTATATATTTGCAGTACTTTGTTTTCCATCGGACTATTATAAATATTTTAATTTACGATGTCAATTGAAAAAAATATCAATATATGATATAGATAAAGGGATATGAAGGATACAAAAAAAAATGAAATTTTTATAATAGATGGTGCCGGGTCCCATGGATGGCTGGAAAAGCACAAATGTCATGTTGAACCTTTATCCATGGATGTTCTTTATACAAAAGATGAAAAATATAATAATGCCATTGTGTTTATCGATAATAATCCTGCCTATTGCCAAAAAATAAAAGAAATTCTACCGATAAATCCCGGGATTAATTTTATTCTCTATTATAAAGAAGAAATACCGCCGTCACAGTTGGTGGAGTTTGTGAAGAGCGGTGTTTTCGAGTCTGTGTCCAGCGACGATCAGCAGCAGGTAAAATCTCTCATCGATCAATACCAAAAAGAGAGCAGCGATTCCCGGTTGAGTTTGTATAATAATTTAATCGGAAAATTCAGGGAGCTGGGCATCATTACCAACAATTTAAAAATGGCGGAGATATTTGCCAAAATCGAAAAAATTGCCCAGGCCAATTCCACGGTGTTGATACATGGCGAGAATGGAACCGGGAAAGAACTGATTGCCAAAAGTATTCATCATTTCAGTTCCAGGAGAGATTATAAATTTGTGGGCGTCAATACCGGGGCTATTCCTGAAAGTCTATTGGAAGACGAGCTCTTTGGCCATGTGAGAGGGGCGTTTACTACCGCGATAAAAGACCGCAAAGGAAAGTTTGAATATGCGCACCGGGGAACGATTTTCCTGGATGAAATTTCCAATATGCCTTCCTCTCTCCAGGTAAAACTGCTGCGGATTTTGCAGGAGAGAGAGTTTGAAAGAATCGGTGATAATCAATCGATACCGGTGGATGTCCGGGTAGTGGCCGCCACCAATAAAGATATAAAAGAACTGGTGGAAAAAGAAGAATTCAGGGAAGATTTGTATTACCGGCTGAATGTCATTCCCATTACCTTGCCCCCTTTACGGGAGAGACGGTCGGATATCCCGGTGCTGGCCAATTATTTTGCCAGGAAATATTGCAATATCAGCAACCTGGGCGCCAAAAACTTTACCCTTCCGGCCATCAAGATTTTGCAGCGTTATTCATGGCCGGGAAATATCAGGCAGTTGGAAAATATTGTCGAACGAATGGTGGTCTTAAACCCGGATGTCTCCGTGTTTTTACCGAAGGATATCCCCGCGGAAGTGAAACAGGACTTGCCGCAGGAAGAGGAAATGAATGTTGTCCCGGATGAAATCCCGGATGAAGGGATGTCGCTGAATGATTTTGTGCGCAATATTGAAAAAAAGATGATACTCAAAAGCCTGGAAAAAACAGACTGGAATAAACAGAAAGCGGCCAAATTGTTAAATGTGAAGCGAACCACATTGATTGAAAAGATAAAGAAGTTTCAAGAATAACAGGGTTTGAATGGGCAAGATAAAAACGCTTCGAGCGGATGTATATAAAAAGATAGCTGCCGGTGAGGTGGTGGAGAGACCGTTGTCGGTGGTCAAGGAGTTGGTTGAAAATTCCATCGATGCCGGGGCCGATACCATTAAAGTGGAAATTATCGAGGGAGGGAAGCGGTTAATAAAAGTGGTAGACAACGGTACCGGGTTTGACCCGGAGGATATCGAGCCGGCCTTTAAAAACCACTCCACTTCCAAAATATCCGAACTCTCTGATTTTGACAGTCTCAACACCCTGGGTTTCAGGGGGGAGGCACTGCCCTCTATTTTAGAAGTTGCAAAAATCGAGATCAAAACCTCCGGCAACAATGAAGGCAGGGGGATTTATTGTGTATTCGAGGAAGGTAAACTGCTTACGAAAAACGAAATCGCCTGCAGCCGGGGGACTTCCACCGAAGTGAAAGACCTGTTTTATAATTTCCCGGTAAGGAAAAAATTTTTAAAAACCGAACGTACGGAACTCAACCAAATTATCTCTTTCCTGGAGCCTGTTGCTTTAGTCAATTACGATAGAAGTTTTGAATTAATTCACAACGGCAAAACCGTATTCATTTACAAAAAAGCAGGAAGTTTAAAAGACAGGATTTACCAGGTTTTCGGCAAGGATTTCCTGGATTCGATTCAAGAAGTAAATTTTGAACAGGGCATGAATAACTATAAATTGACCGGTTTTATCTCGAAGTTGAACACAGGACTTTCGGTTAAGAAGCGCCAGTACTTTTTCGTTAACCGCCGGCCGGTAAGAGAGAGAACATTGATTGCTGCGCTGAACAACACCTTTCAGAAATTTCTTGAGAAGCACAGGAGTCCCATAGGCATATTGCTTATCGACCTTCCGCCCGAGGAGATCGATGTCAATATTCATCCCATGAAGCTTGAGATTAAATTTATAGATTCCAGTGCGGTTTACCAGTTTGTAAAGCAGGCCATAGAGAGTTCTTTTGGGGTTGCCGATGAATTCAGTGCAGCTATGGAAATGAAACCCGGGGGCAGTGCGCCCGGTCCGTTTAGCGGCAATTACCAGGGCCGTCCCGGTATGAATGTAAATCCCGGTACTGCTTACAGCCGGGAGAGAGCCGGTATGCCCCAGCCGTATCCTGATACGGGCACCCAGGTGCCGGGGGGTGATTATGAGCAGGCCCAGTTATTTTCGGGAAATTTTCTTGATGAGGATGATTTTTTGATCATCGGCCAGTACAGGAATTCTTATATCCTGGCGGAAAAGGACAAAGAGCTGCTTATTGTGGACCAGCACAATGCCCAGGAGAGGGTCAACTTTGACCATTTGAAAAAAGAGTACCAGGAGGATAAGGTCACCTCTATTTCCCCGTTGTTCCCGGTGATCATCGAGCTTTCTCCTTCGGAAGTATCGGGCTTGGACAGTCGTAAGACGGAATTGTTGGAGAAGATAGGGTTCCGGATGGAGGCGTTGAGTGGAAATTCTTTTGATATAAAAGCTTTTCCCCAGGTATTGGAGGAAAAGAGCATAAAAGATTCTATATTGACGGTCATTCACATGAGCGTAAAGGAGGGGGATATTAGTTTTGAGGATGAAGTGTTGGCAGAGATTGCTTGTAAGAGTGCCATCAAGGTCAATCACAAGCTTTACCCGGACCAGATGAAGACTATTGTGAGGAATTTGTTTGCCAGTACGAATCCTTATTTTTGTCCGCACAAGCGGCCGATAATTGTAGAATTTTCTTTAGAGCAAATCGAAAAGCTGTTAAAGCGGAAATAACCCCTCGGCGAGGGGAGCCTAAGAAGGCCCTTCGGGCCATCCGGTGGTAACCTTATTGGGTTGCCACAACCTATGCAAAGTATGATAAAAGCAGCCGTGCAAGTCAAACGTTTTTGTCCAACTTTTTTCAAAAAGTATTATAGGGAGTCCGCGCCGCGGACCCGTCGGAGACAACCTGATCGGCAGGATGGGCCTAGACGTTCGTTTAGTTGTTCATTAGCCCATCCTGCAGGTGGTCGTTTGGTGATTGACCGGACGAAATTGCGATTGGCTTTATGCCCGTCCGGTCAGGTGCTCTTTTTATAAACACGGTGGATGAAAAAGGGAAAAAAGGAAAAAGGGGGGACAGTCAAGAATCTGTCTCCTCTCTAGAACGGCGCCGGTGAGATTGGCTCCCGCTAGTCCTGCTCTGTATCTTTTATCGCACGCTTAATTTTGTCGTGGTCAAAGTATCTTAAAGCTTTTTTCTGAATTTCTTCTGCCTCTGGTTTTTTTTTCAATCCAATCAAGATTTCAATTAATTGACACGTGTTTTTGATAAATAAGTCATCTGTATACTGGCGCATTCTAGGAGTGCTACGCTTAGAATTAGTTCTCATCCGGCTCAGGTTTAATTCTCGCATATATCTAATTTTTTCATATTCCATTATCGGATCAATAATATATTTGCCACAAATCTGATATTCTTTATTATCCACTAATAAATCCTTAGCAATCTGATAACATCTTCTTGCTATTTTAGGATATTTGTCATGAAGAGCTTTAAATGATTTGTACGTTTTATCTTCTTCTTTCAAATGCTTGTTTATCGCAGATAAATCATGAAAATTACTGAAATCTCCTGTTCCATCTAATAAAGCTTTCTCATTTTTATCTCTAATATCAACTAAAGCTCTTTTTGCCGGAGGATATTTTTCCGAAAGCTTAATCCAACTATATAGAGCAAAAGATAATCTTACGCCACCCATCCCTGGTGATTTTTTTGACTCCTCGTGAAACCAAATGTGCTTCTGAAGAGCTTCCTCATATTTTCCATCTTCTGCCAGCTTTCTGGCTTCTTCAAGGTCGGGAAGTCCCACCTCAGCGAACACAGATGCAGACAGACACACAACCATTACCATTACTAACACTGACGTCTTCATAATTTTTTCCTCCTAACATCCGGCATAAAAAAAGGGGCCGGTGCTTTACTTTTTTTCACCATTTTTTCTCATTCGACCCCTGGTATCCTTATACCTTACACCATTTTCCCAATGATGATTACCTTAACAGGCTAGACGGTGGAAAATCAATAATTTCTACATACTTTACTTTAACCCTTAACCCGACGACATCATTTAACATTTAACCGAACCTACGGTTCACCTCGCAACCTTTTGTCAGTATATGTTTCTACATTTTTCCCTCAATTCTCATACCGATCTTTTTCGTATATGACAAATTCCCGGATGATTTTCTCTAAGGGCATCTTATCAATAGAAAAAGTAAAAAAGTAAAGCAACGGTCCTCTCTTCCAAATTGATTTAACAACCAGTCAATGGTTAAAAACTTTGCTTTTGGACCTTTACCAATCGTGGCTCGATAGCTACTCCATTTCCATTCGCCGGGGTGTTCAACTAAACCTGCTCTTACAGAATTTAAAACAATATATCGACTCAATTCCAACAAATAGTACTCCTTCTCAACCAGGAACGCCTTGTAGCGACCTTGAAATAGATGACCAACACGCTTGTGCCGCCGGTTGAACTTCTGGGTATATATGCTGTTCAACTGTTTCATCCCCCTGGATAAATTGCTTTTTAGAGTTTCAATGAGTAAATAATGGTTTCCCATCAATACATAAGCGTGGCATTCCCATTCAAAACGCTCAGTTACCAGTGTTAAAATCTCAAGAAAAGTTTTTCGGTCATTCGAGTCACGAAATATCGCTTTCTTTTCATTACCTCGACTGGTAATATGATAAATCGCTCCGGGAAATTCAATACGAAGTGCTCTAGCCATACCAAATTATAACAATAAAAATCTTGTAATTCAAGATACGACCCCTACCCACCTACCCATTGATTTGTTAGCTGACCCCTTCGAGCGATTAATCTTTCTTTCCTTTTACAAATTGAATAACGAAAGTGATAATTAAAACTATTATGTATCCAATAATTTGATAACCCGGCATGAAAATAAAAATAAGAGCTCCCTGAGCGTCCAAATGAATAAAAAAGGCATCAATATAACTTACTAGAACGATCAGTGTAACTATTAATGAACCGATAAAATACGCCTTACTGGAAGACTTTGAAAAATTTAATATAAGAGCGGGAATCCCCATTAAAAAAAAAGGTGACAATATCCAGATTGTGTAGCCAGAAAGTATCCGATCGAATGTGAAATCGGGACTCCAGGGTTGGGTAGCGTAAACCAATATTATGGACGATAGGACCGCCCCAAAACCCAATGTTATTAATATCCTTTTTGAATAAGGTTTATATTTCATTTACACAATGTGCAGCTAACGTTGAAAAAACGAGCCGGTACTTTACATTTTTTCGCCATTTTTCTCATTCGACTCCTGGTATCCTTATACCTTATACCATTTTCCCAATGATGGTTACCTTAACAGGTTAAACGGTGGGATATCAATAATTTCTACATACTTTACTTTAGCCCTTAACCCGACGACATCATTTAACCAAACCTACGGTTCACCTCGCAACCTTTTGTCCGTATATGTTTCTACATTTTTCCCTCAATTCTCAGTTCGATCTTTTTCGTATATGCCAAATTCCCGGATGATTTTCTCTAAGGGCATCTTATCGATGCCAATAGAAAAAGTAAAAAAGTAAAGCATCGGCCCTCTCTTCCTGTCGATTCTATAGTGACTTGTTAGCATTTAACTTAATGTCCATATGTGCCAGTGAAATTGCTCGAAATACTGATGAGCAATTTCAGTTCTGAAGATGAGAGAGTATTGTTGAATCTTGTTCATTTCGTCAAAATGATGATCTCGGTGTAGGCGGTTAACCCAACTTTGATCAGGTAGAACGAGATGAGTATATGAAGGATGAATATTCAATTTGTTTGTAGGTAAGCGCCATTCGCGTTCCCAAGCAAAATCAATTGGTCTCTCTAAATGCGGCTCATATCTGCCATGTCTCCACTGCATAGCCTCAGGCAACCAATAATACTCTGTGTCAGGTTGGTAAATGACTGGTCGTCCTCCCAGTGAATAAATATAGATCTTGTTAAATAGAAAACCGAATGGAGAATACTTTGAATAATAATTCTCGTTTACTAAACCTGACTTCAGATTTATCAATGGAGCTTCAGAAAAGCATACACAAGGTTGTCCTCCTTTAATTTTTTTAGAAGATCCAATCAAAACTCTATCTCGAATTATTTTTCGAAATCTATTGTATGCGAGTTCTATCGTATTGTCTTTCGTAAAGTGTACAATATTTGGTGAAATGTCAGTTCTCATATTACTATGCTAATGACCGGCTTAACCGGCTGACAATGAAGAGCAGCGGAATTTCCAGTCTGAGTTGAAGCCATTGTTAAAAAGACGGGGCTGGTGCTTTACTTTTTTTCGCCATTTTTTCTCATTCGACTCCCGGTATCCTTATACCCTTATACCATTTTCCCAATGATGGTTACCTTAACAGGTTAAACGTTGGAATATCAATAGTTTCTACATACTTTACTTTAACCCTTAACCCGACGACATCATTTAACATTTAACCGAACCTACGGTTCACCTCGCAACCTTTTGTCCGTATATACCAAATTCTCGGATGATTTTCACTAAGGGCATCTTAAATTCCAATAGAAAAAGTAAAGCATCGGCTCTCTCTGCCTTTATGTGGGATTACCAATTGTTCAAAAAATCAACGTGAGTAGCCAAATTATAAAAACTACAATAATGAAGGCCATGCATCCACTCATTCCTGTTTCTTGTGACTGATGCCTTTCTGCTCGCCTGAGTTCATGATTTATTTGCTTATTCCATTCTTTAGGCACGGTAAAAAAAATAGTTTTCTTTATTACATGAGGATTTTCACTTGTGCCTCCATGATCTGTACCAATCAAAGAAACAATTTCATCCAGGCTATCTGGAATTTCTGCAAGTTTCTCCGCTTGAGACCCCAAGAGATTCTTGAGCAAATCGATAAGCCTCCCATACTCTTCGGGCACATTGGCAAAATAAATCTGTTCTTCATACCGAACAATTTGTTCCAAATAATCTCGAATAAGGCAAGTTATGTGATGAATTTCTTCTACATTTCCTGGCTTACCTGGGGGTCCCCAACTCTCATTAAGTCGATCAATAAGACTAGCTATTGGGCTAAACAAATTCGAAGCCTCATTTAAACGCATATGTAGCCATTTTATAACCTCTTCACTATCAACATGGATTTGAGGTTTGACATATAGGCCATCACGAAGATCCTCGATTTTCCTAAAAAGGGGACGATTGAGATGACGCATGAGTTCTGCAGTTAATCGCCATTCCCATCCATCGGGCTTATCTATCACAATACGCCGGATAAGTGGTGGATAATTTTCAAATAGTGACAACTTTGAAGTCTGCTCTTCAAACTGTATTCGATCAGTTGCACTTCCTAACTCAGATTGTATATACCTTTCATGCTGTTCTCGCCATGCAAATAAGATATCACTTGTGTATTTTTGTTCATCTGTGTCTATTAGTTTGTGGCAGTTTCGACATAGCCATATCGAATTAGTTATTTCTGCCCTGGCAGCATCGGTCATCTTAGGAAAGTATCTCTTTGAGTTAGGGCGAGCCCCAAAAATGTGAGCAGCCTCACCGATAAGAGTAGATTTTTGTGAGTCTGAGTTCGGTCCAATCGTGGAAACTCGACAATCAGGGTTTGAACACTTGAATGCAGCTCTTTTAGCTAAAGTATCAATTGTTTTTTTGTTAAAATCAGGGGGCATAAAAGGTTTCTACTAATTTTCTAAATTGTTAAGTATCATTTGAATTTTCTATATCTAATTAATGATGACTTTTTTTAACTAAATCAATTTTGTGCTTAACTATTACTATACTGCATGCAGTATTTTCTTAAATTTTATATTTTCTTTTATAAAAAATCAAATTTCTGCTTTGCCTAAGCTTCCGCCCTTGAAGGTTGAGCGCTGCCCTCTCACCCTTTCTGCCATTGCCGATTTGATTTGTCAATCTCAACTTAACCACTGCCTATCTTTCAATTCCGTCTTCAACAGAAGCTTTCAGCGGCTACTTTTCTTCAACTCTTCCGCTCTCGAAATTATAAATTATCACACCAGAAAAAAAGTGTCAACTTTTTTTAGGAAAAAAATTAAAAAAATACTGAAACAGCAGGTTCACTACTGGTTCAATTTTTGATACTTATTTCGTCTATCCACAACCCGGACGAGCCGGAACCAAAAAGGAATATCGAATATCGAATGATGAACACCGAATGTCGAAGGGAAGCAGGCTCATAACCTTCATCATTCTTCATTCGATATTCGTTATTCGATATTCAAAAATTATTTTCTGCCAGGAAATGGCAAAACTTTACGATTAGGTAACCCTATTTCCTATTATGAATCCGCCCATGTTGCCTCCTTTGTTTCAGACCTAACGATTGAGCTAACCGGCAAGTTTTTCTGAAGCGAAGCGGAAGAAAAACTTGTCTGGTTGAGCGATTGGTTAGGCAATTTTATTTTCTCGTTAATTTATCATTTAATTTTTCTTCTATTTTCTTTAAGGTCAATTCCCCAATCATACCGTCTACATGACGCATGTTATTGAGATTTTGAAATTTTTCAATTGATAATGCAAAATTTTCAGTGAATTCGTTATCCAATTTTCCATCATAATACCCTAAATTTCTCAAATGTTTTTTAATTTCTTGCACAGACATACCATATCTCTCTAAATAGAACATAGTATTATTTTTTTGATATAGAAATAAATCATTCTTACTCAAAGATTTCATATGGTTTCTGTAATTATCCCAATGCTTATTTCTATTCTCAATTTCTTCTATAGACAAACTATCTTCTTCTTCAAGAATTTTGTTTACGCCTTCATGCAAATTTCTATTTATTTTTTCCTTTTTCAGGATTTTAACATCCAATTTTTTTCCAATTATCAGGCAGAACTCATAGGGGGTTTTCAACCTTAAATCAATATAAGCAACTGTATTTGGCAAGCCTGGTATTTCAGTATCATCAAGTTTTGCAGGTAATATATATTCTGAACTCTCTTTAAAAGCCCTTTCCTGGGCACTTTCCCTTTCGTGATTTGTCCATAATTTTTTAGAATAGTTTTCAGAGCAAAACATTATAGTGTACCGAGCTTGATCCCTGTAAATATCTCTGAGATAAGTATATAAGTTTTTGCCCCAAAGATTTGATTCCTCAAATTCATCATAAAACACTTTGATTTTTGAGTCCTTCAAAATCTCGGCAACTTGTTTCACATAATAGCGGTCTTCACCAGCAAATGAGAGAGCAATATCGTATTTTGTTTTCATATTGTTCAAACCTAAAAATATTTTCTATATTGAATTGCCTAACTATTACT
>Ga0114923_10002182_pt1 | contig 13338 bp, 8 predicted proteins | sample SumtaG_FD_89578 | JGI IMG/M metagenome (GOLD analysis project Ga0114923, IMG submission 89578) | Deep subsurface microbial communities from Indian Ocean to uncover new lineages of life (NeLLi) - Sumatra_00157 metaG | ecosystem: Environmental > Aquatic > Marine > Oceanic > Sediment | place: near... | reverse complement strand
TAGCAAACACATCTTGGGGCGTTAAACCCTTTTCAAGGAGTATTTGATAAGTAAAACCCCATCCATGCTTTGCAGAACCAACTGCAACACTATTCTTGGCAAAATCAACACCCCACCCTGAGCCTTCGGGTCTAATTTTCTTAATCAGTTCGTTAACTTCTTTTGTAATTTTGTCTATCTTTTCAAATGTTTTTTGCGGACTTAATTTAAGTTCGCTAATTAACCTATCAACTTTATTAATAAATAAAACAGGTTTACAATATTCCTCTCCTACAGCTAGCCTAATATTTGTTTCCGTTTGGGTCATTACTCCTTCCAATGCATCAACTAGAAGGATAGCCCCATCAGAACCCCTTAGAGCTCTGGAGACCTCTCCGGTGAATGATATATGCCCGGGAGTGTCGTTAATTTGTAGGATATAAGGTTCGCCTTCTTCGGGATTCTTTGGATCGTTAAAGGCGAGTAAGACAACGGAAGTAAAAATCGTGATGCCTCTTGCCTGCTCCTCTTCATCAGAATCAGTCATTTGGAGCTGACCAGCATCCTCTGGTCTCATGAGCCCCGCTCTTCTCAATAAATAATCAGTTGCAGTGGTTTTCCCATGATCTTGAATAAGAAAGAAGCTTTCTTATTTATCAATATGGGCCACTATCGAAAACAGCCTTTTTCTATCGTACGAGCCAGAGGTAACCAGTTTAGCGATTTCCTCCGAATTTTTAACTTTTACCATAATATATTCACTTTCTCTAAATTGTACTAATAATAATATAAATAAAAATATAGGAAAACATAAAAATTTTATGGATATAGGCTATAAACTGCCAATTCTTTTATATTTTGAAATAATTTTTCACAATTCTAGAAGGCTTTTAATGCTTAAATTCTCTGAAATATAAATGAATCATATGGTTATGCAAGATATTACTGAAAATAAATCCTTAACATTCATCCATGCAAGCGATATCCATCTTGGGAGTCAGCAATATCGTAACAGCCATCGATCTGATGATTTCATTCGGGCTTTTCAAGAAATATTAAAACTCGCTATTTTTAAAAACGTCGATTTTATCATTTTGGGCGGTGATGTTTTTACTTCATTAGAAATGTTACCAGGAAAACTGACTAAGATTGTTAATATTTTAAATAATTTTAATAATAAGACTAAAGGAACGATTCCCATTATTGCAATAGAGGGCAACCATGATATCAGAAAATTCTCTCGTGGCCAAAAGTTTATCAAACGAGGTCAATCTTGGTTAAAACTTCTTTCAAGTTTAGGATTATTAGTTTTGCTCGATGTTGATCTCGAAGCTCCTCCGAATGAAATGTTTCAAGAATATAATAAAGAAACTAACACAGGTGGAAAAATTAAAGTAAAAAACGCTATTATTTATGGAACTCGATATATTAATCAAACTCCCGAGGACTATATTCTAAAATTTAAGAGGGCGATTAAAAGAGAGGATGGGAGCTTCCAAATTCTGCTACAGCATTTTGGTATTCAAGGCCAAATGGAGAATGTTCCAGGAGTAGAATATCAAAAAGTTATACCTTTAAAAGAGAGTGTGGATTATTTGGCCTTAGGGCATTTTCATTTACAGTTTACTCTGGGGAGATGGATTTACAACCCCGGTTCTTCTGAAGCTGCTTGTACATTAGATTCTTCATATAAACGGGGGATCTTTCTTGTGGAAGTCTTAGGAGAAGGTCCTTTCACTAAACATATACACTCAATCAGGTTAAATAACCGGAAATATATATGGAAAACTATTTTTTTTCCAATACAGTTTAAAAATAAAATTGAAACAAATAATTTCATAATTCAAAAGTTAAAATCTTTACTCGGTTGTTTAAAAAACGATTTAAAACCAATTGATCCCCAGATGCCTATTCTATATCTTGTATTGAAAGGTTTAAAACCTTCGAAATCATCGAAGATTAATATTAAAACGTTAACTAATTTAATATGTGAAACTTTTCCTGTAGTGGATGTAAAGATCTTTCAAAAGTATATCGAGACTATTAAGACGATCGATAACTATTTTTAGTCGTTTATTTCGGTTTATTTTTCTTCTTTTAACAGGATTAAAAAAGAGTTTAAAGATTTAAAGGATAGGTCCCAAATTCTTTTGTTGCTTCGACCATCCATCGTAAATTTGGAACGTTTACGCCTGGATGCATGTTGGCCGCAGAAACAACAAAACTACCTCCTGGACCGCCTGTTTTAATAGCATATTTCACAGCATCATAGACTTCCTCTTTAGTAGCATCAACAAGGATATGTGCTACATCAATGTTGCCCATAAGACAGAGTTTATCTCCCACTTTCTTCTTAACAAAAGCTAAGTCTACACCAGCTGTAGGTTCCAGACTATGTAATCCGTCAAAGCCACAATCGACTACAAAATCCAAAAGTTGAGTTACCCGACCATCAGTATGAAGCACAATTTTTCCCCCTCTTTCATGTACTGCATCTGTTATCATTTTATAAGCGGGTAAGAGGACTTCATAAAATTTCTTAGGGCTCATCATTGGACCAGTCTTATAAGCGAGATCTCCTGATTCGATAAATAATTCAGCTCCAGCATCCATATAGCTCATATAGCAGTCTTTTGTAAATTGCGCGATTACTTCGTGTACTTCTTTTATCAAATTCGGATCTTTATGAAGCATTCTTGAATAAAATGCCATTCCCATTCCTTGAGAAGCACTCTCAAATACTCCTGCTAAATCGTTTGTTACTGCTACAAAAATTTTATCTTTATGTTTTTTATTTATTCGACGATAAAATTTCTTAACAAATTTAGTGTATTTTTCTGTCATTGGTCCTTTGAGATTTTCCTTTACTTCTTTCCATTTTTCTATAGAATTTGTCGTACCGTACAAATAGTAGGGATTAAAATTCCCTTCATTATCTCTAGCCTCCCAGATTCGTCCGAAGGGATCTTTCAAAAGATTTCTCTCTTCATTTGGATCATCTATAAATTCTACAGGTACAAATCCTACTTGCATGCAATCCAATCCTATTTCTATAGCTGCCTCTACCATTCGAGAGAATACTGATGTTTCGACAGATTCAACTAAAGCACTCATTTCTTTAACCCAATTATCAGGATTGTCTCGCTTTACTTCTTCAAAAGTATCAAAGTCTGTGATTTGAGGTTTTCCTAGTATCTTATCCACATTATTTGCATCAATTAGGATTGTATGGCATGGAACTCGATCTGGTTCTTCCAAATTTAACACTGCCAATATTCTTTCTCTACAATTCACTTGATTACCACGTTTTTTGTATAAAATATATCATTTTTTTTTTTAATTAAATCCAATAAACTAGATTATTTTAAAATTAAAGATAAAGAGTTAAGATTCAATTATCTCTTTAATACGTCTTACTCCCAATACTGCATCATCAGCAAATGAATCAGCCCCAAGTTTTTTAGCGAGGTCCATATTTAATGGGGCACCACCAACTATTAATTTCACTTTGTCCCGTAACCCTGCTGTTTGAAGGGCTTCATGTACGGTCGTTATCTGATTAACGGTCATCGTTAAAAGTGAACTCAATGCCACTACTTTGGCATCAGTTTCTTTAACTTTATCTACAATGACTTGAGCGTCAACATCCATACCTAAATCAATTACTTCAAAATTTGAACTCAATAACATAGTTCCAAGTAAATTTTTACCAATATCATGATTGTCCCCTTTTACGGTACAAATTATTACCTTGATTCTATTTTCTGATTTTTCAGTACCCGCCATAGCAGGTTTTAAGACTTTAAAAGCTTCTTTCATTGTTTCACCTGCAAGAACTAATTCAGTTAGATAATATTCTTCTGTTTCATATCGTCGACCAACTTCATCCATCCCTTTTGTCAGAGCATTTAAAATATCAAAAGGATCTTTTTCATCTACCTCAACAGCTTCTTTCACTGCCTCAGCTATATCATCAAATTCTAATTCAATAACGAGTTCAGTTAATTTTTCAAAATCCATATGTTTTAACCTAATATTTTTTGATTTTCTTATGATCTATACTTTACATTTTATTTTATTTATAATTAATAATAAATATTATTTGGAGTTATAGGTAAAAAATTCTATTCTATACATGAGATTTTTTATTCTTACTTCTAAATATTGGGTAATATCATATTCTTTAGGATATAAATCGTTCTTTTACCTGATGTTGTTTTAACATTGAAAGCTTCTGAAATATTTATAATTTCAAGATTCTCTTGAATTTTGTTTTTAACAATATCTTTAACGAATTTTAAAAAATTAGTGTATTCTCTTTGAGATTCTACCCACAGATAATTGTCCCTTTCAATATAATTTGGATTTTTCTTTTTAAATTTTACTGCATGAGATTTTTCTTTTACTGGAGGTCCTTTTCTTGTATAAGTTTTTGAGATAACAGGTTTTTGGCAATATAGCGCTACATTGTATTTATCAATCTCATCCTCAAAATATACTTCAAATTCGATTTTACCAAATCGCTCTGAGTGAGAAAATTCTCGTTCTCCATTTGCTTTAATATGTTCTCCTAAAGAATATAGTTTATCTCTGTTTATTGTGTAATGAACATTTTTGTTATTATTTTTTAATTCTATTACAAATATATTTGAAAGGATTATATTGTCATAATTTGAAACATCTTGTTCTGGAATTGGATAAATTGTGAAAAAATCTTTATTTGGATTCTTAATAAAATCTTTTATCCTCTGATTGCAATATTTGTATGCTTTTTCTGAAATTGCAGAAGCAACATTCCTATTCCTATCAACGGGATCTGTGATAATAAGGTAATCATTTTGAAAATGAGTAATTTTTAAAAGATCTTTTTTTTCTCTTCCATGGAAATCAATAGGTAGTTCATTAAGCTTTCCAAAATTTTCGAAAACCTTTTGTATGGTCCCAAAATGGTGAATTAATAGCTCAGCACTGTATCCAATAAATCCAATCTTTCCAACAGCACTTTTATCACCATAACTGTGGCAAGCTTTAAAGAATTGTTTAAGCAATCTTACATCATTTTTTTGATTTCTATTAAGGTTATCTCTTATAAAACGTCCGTGCCAAGGAGATCTATCAACTGCAGTTATAGGACCTTTTTCTTTAATATGCTTTGAATCTAAATCAAAATAGAGTACAATATCTATCTTCCATTTGTCATTATCGATGATGTAGTCAACCGTCACATAAGGATGTTCAGCATACAAAAGACGGGGATTATGAAATTCTTTTGAAGCCAGAGATTTAATTATCCATGTATTACAAAGGTCCAAAAAATCCTTTTTTGATACTTTTTTTAATTTATTTTTACTCAATCCCACATATTTTTGAGAATATAAATCATAATTTAGACCTATAAATAAGTCTATATCAAAATCGTTTCTTAATTGAGTTTGTTTTATTCCCGTTGAACCTTGAGGTTCAATTCTAGTAAAATCAATACCCAATTCATGAGCCTTTTTTTCTAACAAAAATTTTAATTTATCAACTACCTCATTGATTAAATTTAACTCTTGATTGGTTGGAATAATATCAATTAATATTTCCTCTAGTAGTTGATTTACTGAGTTCATCTAATTTGGTCATATAATAGTGATTAAGGTGATAATAATCTCATTAATAATAAGTATTTTCTATTAATAAACAAGAATGTTTGGATTGTATTCTATTTGAAATTAATGAAAATTTAACTATAAAATTCAATAATAAATATTCAGTTTTATAAGTTGTTTGAAAATTAGAGCAGATTATTGAATTACATGCCCCACCAAGGGTGATTCGTAGCTCTCATCACTTTTATATAATCTCTAAGAACATCTTTTTGATCTGATGTGAGTTCATTCAAAAATTTGGACATTAATTGCCGTACATGGGATTCAGGTACAGTCACATAAAGAATTTCATCTTTTCCAATATCACGCCCGATTTCAATACCTCGAATAGATATCGCAACCTCGCTGTCTTTATCTGCTTTTTCTAATGTTTGTCCTCTATCTTGAATTTGATGAACTCTGCCAACTTTTTTTCCTTTATCAGTAATTACCATTACTTTTGGTTTCAAAGTCCCACCTTCAACACTTACCCCAAAAACAGCAGGATTTGATTGCCTAAATATATATTCAGGATACATTTTAAGTTTTGCTGGCAATATGAGGTCCTTTAACTCTTTAGCAGTATCTTCTGCTCTCCTCGTGTCAGCATATTCAATGTAATCTTCAAGAAGCCGATAGATAACATTGTTCGTAAAAATTCTAATATTTTCATTATATGCTTGCTCATTAGCTTCAGGTAAAATAGCTACATTAAAGCCAAGAACTACAGCAGAGTAGGGATCAAAATCATTAACTACTTTGGCATTTATAATATCCTCCTTTTTAATAGGTCCCACATCGGCCACACTTATCTTAACACCGTTATCTGAAAGAAAACCTTCTAATGCTTCAAGGGAGCCAAGTGTATCCGCTTTTAATACAACTCCAGCCTTATCTGTTTTTATTTTAATACTATCCACTTCAGCTTCGATTTCATCATAAACTTCCTTCTCTTCTGAAGGATCTAAAAAAGATCTAAAAGGAGATCCAGCAACTACATCATCAATATTTGGGGCCAATATTTTAATACCTGCAGCAGCACTTACAGAATCAACAGAATCGAATTTTTGACGAGGATCTCTAATCTCATCTAAAGGCTTAGGAATTAATAAAGCTCTAATTTTTGACTTAATTGGTTGTTCTAATCCGCCCACGATAAAATCATCTCCTTTATTGAGTATTCCATCGTAGATTAACACGTCCATAGTTTTACCTTGTCCTTTCTCCTTTTTAACTTCAAGAACCACACCTCTAGCCGGACCTTCAGAGAATTTTAAATTTGTAGTGAGATATTGCTGAACTAAACCCAGTAAGATCATCAATAGGGTTGAGATCCCCTCTCCAGTTTTAGCACTCGTTGGGACAATCGCAACTTTTTTAGTAAAATCTTTTATTTTATCATATCGATCAATACCTTTGAATCCTTCCTCCAAGAAATTCCCAACTATTTGTATTAGTTTCCCATCTAAAAAATCTTTTACATGTTGCTTTTGCTTATTATAGGAATCCAAAAAATCGGCATCCTTCGTGGATTTCCAACCAGAGATCCTATCTATTTTATTCGCAGCTATGACAAATGGAGTTTTTTTATCCCTAAGAATTCGAACAGATTCCATGTTATGGGCATGGTACCTGCCATTACATCTATAACCAAGATTGCAATATCTGCAACAGCACCACCTCTTTTCCTGAGGTTCAGGAATGCTGCGTGTCCTGGAGTATCAATTATTAATAATCCGGGTAGTTTAATATCTTTTTCAGCAAATGCTTGTTTTGATTTTTTTAAAAATTCTTTGATATCTTTGGTAGGAAAATAGGATGCTCCTATGTGTTGGGTAATTCCAGCTGCTTCTCTTTGTTGAACAACGGTCCCCCTAACATAATCAAGGAGACTTGTTTTCCCATGATCAATATGCCCTAATATACATGCTATTGGGGCCCTTATTACTTTATTATCAGTTTCAGCCATTTTAATCGCAACCTTAAAAATTTTTTTAGGGGTAAGGATTATTTTTAAAAATGAAACAAAGGTTTAGAATTTTATTTATTAATATCGGATGCTAAAGGAAATTATTAATTATTTTTAGACTAAATTATAAATACTTTTTTAAATATTTAGAAGTATGGGATTTTCCATTTTTAGCATTTTTTTTGACGATTTCCTCAGGAGAACCCATGGTGACAATCTTGCCGCCTCTTCCTCCTCCTTCTGGTCCTATATCGATAATATAATCAACAGATTTAATGATTTCCATATTATGTTCAATAATAATAACAGTATTACCTTTATCTACAAGTCTCTGAAGAACTTTCAATAGAATTTTAATATCGTAAGCGCTTAATCCGGTTGTGGGTTCATCTAATATATATAAAGTATTTCCAGTACTGGCTTTTCTTAATTCTCTTGCAATTTTTAATCTTTGAGATTCTCCGCCGCTTAATGTTGTGGAAGACTGACCTAATTCTAAATAACCTAAACCTACATCTACTACTGTTTGCAGAGTTCTGTTAAGATTTGGAAAGTTGTCAAAGATTTCTAGAGCACGATCAAAAGTCATTTTTAAAACATCTGAAATTGTTTTATTCTTATATTTTATATCAAGAGTTTCTGCATTATAGCGTTTTCCTCTGCATAAATCACATCTTATATACACATCTGGAAGAAAATACATTTCTTTTAAGATATAACCAGTACCTTTACATTTTTTACAGTGTCCTTGTTTAGTATTAAAACTAAATCTCCCCTTCTTGTACCCTCTTTCTCGAGAATCCGGAAGGGATGCATAGATGTCTCTTATATAATCCATAGCTTTAGTGTATGTTGCGGGTACGGAACGAGGAGTCCTTCCAATAGGTGATTGATCAATATCTATTATTTTATCAATTTGATCATATCCAATAATCTCATCAAAATCACCCTGAGTTATTTTAGAACTACGAGTATTAATAAGATTGTGCAGTCCTTTATATAGACAATCAATTATTAAGCTTGTTTTTCCTGCACCTGAAACTCCAGTAATACAAGTAAATAACCCTAATGGGATCTTCAAATCTATATTTTTAAGATTATTTTCTTTCGCTCCTTTAATCTCTATAAACTTGTTATTTATCTCTCTTCTGTATTCAGGAATTTCAATACCTTCTTTACCAGTGAGATATTTACCTGTTATTGTATTTGAATTCAAAATTGTTTCTATTGGTCCTTCAGCTACGATCTCACCTCCATTCTCACCCGCTAAAGGCCCTAGATCAATTATATGGTCAGCATTGCGAATAATTTGATCATCGTGTTCAACTAAGATTACGGTATTACCTAAATCTCTCAATTTCTTTAACATAGTAATTAATCGAGATATATCACGAGCGTGCAGTCCTACACTTGGTTCATCAAGTACATATAGCACCCCTACAAGACTTGATCCCAATTGAGTTGCAAGTCTTATTCTTTCAGCTTCTCCAACAGATAGTGTATCAGATCTTCTCCTAAGTTGAATATAGTCTAATCCGACATTATCTAGGAAAGATAATCTTTCTCTTATTTCTTTTAATACTGCCTTTACAATTTTTAATTCAGTTTCATTTAACTCAAGCTGCTTGAAAAAACTGAGCGATTCCTTTACAGACAATTCAGTGAGCTCTGATATATTTTTTTCATTAATAGTGACTGCTCTACTTTCAGGATTTAATCTTTGTCCATTACATTCAGGACATTTGGACTTATTCATAAAACCCTCATAGATTTCTCTTCCAGCTTCCGAAGATGTTTCCATATATCTTCTATGGAGCATAGGAATAATCCCTTCAAATGGTTTGGTAATTTCGAAAACTGTTTTTCTGTTATTCTTTTTGTATTTAAAGTCATTATTTTCACTTTTATAATGAAATTCTATTGCTTCTTCCCCAGATCCAAACAATAATTTTTGAAGTTTTTCTTGTTCAATATCTTTGATTGGTGTTAGTTTCACATCGAAACCAAAATGTTTTGCAACTTGTTTTACTGTCGCCCAAGAATATCCCGTTAAGGTCCCAAATCCGGGAATATTTCTTATCCGGCTTTCTTGAATCGGTACGGTCAAATCATACCCTAAAATTGACCCATAATCAAATTCTAAAACACTCCCTAAGCCATTGCATTGTTTACAACTTCCATGAGGAATATTAAACGAAAACATTTTATGATCTAATTGGGGGATAGAGATACCACAATCTATACAAGCATAGTGTTCAGAAAAAATCTGTTCTTCTTTACCAACAATCTCCATTACTATTGTTCCTTCACTTAAATCTAAGGCAGTCTCTATGGAATCTGCTAAGCGTGTCTTTATATCTTTTCTCATCACCAATCTATCCACGATTACATTAATGTTATGCTTAACATTTTTATCCATAGGTATATCTTCATCAAGAGTATATTGAATATCATCCACTTCTACGCGGACATAACCCTGTTTTTTGAGATCCTGAAGTAAATCTTTATATTCTCCTTTACGATCTCGAATAATTGGTGCTTTAATTATGAATTTCTGATTTTCATCCAATGAGGTTAAAATTTGCTCAATAATTTGTTGCGGTGTTTGGGGTTTTATCTCTTTACCGCAATTTGGACAATGTGGAATTCCAACATTTGCAAATAATAATCTGTAATAATCATAAATTTCAGTAACCGTTCCCACGGTACTTCGTGGATTTTTTGAAAGAGGTTTTTGTTCTATGGCAATTGCAGGGGATAAACCTTCTATAGAATCGACATCAGGTTTGTCCATCTCACCTAAAAACTGTCTTGCGTAGCTGGAAAGAGATTCCAAAAATCTTCTCTGTCCTTCAGCATATAGAGTATCCATTGCTAAACTAGACTTACCACTTCCACTCACTCCAGTAATCACAACTAGCTTGTTACGGGGGATTACTACATCAATATTTTTTAGATTATTTTGCCTAGCTCCTTTAATAATAAGATTTTCAGTCATATATCTTTCCAAAGAGTTCAATTAATTATAACAGAAAAATTCTATGTTTTTATTTTATAATCTTTTTTAATGTCTTTTATTTGGTCTCTTAAGTAAGCAGCGTCTTCAAATCTAAGCTCCTTAGCAGCAAGAAACATTTTATTCTCTAAATATTGGATAATTACGTCCATATCTCCTATTTCTGCCAATTCATCTAGTTTATTCTTAACCGTCTGCTTTAATCTCTTACCTTCTTTCTCTTTAAATTCTTGTTGGTCAGAAAGAGATTCTAAAATATTCTTCTTTATGGTTTGAGGAGTAATATCGTTTTCTTCATTATATTTCTCTTGTTTTTCACGTCTTCTATCAGTTTCGGCAATTGCCGCTTTCATTGCAGGAGATATTCTATCACCATATAAGATGGCTCTTCCGTCAACATTTCTTGAAGCCCTTCCAATAGTTTGAATTAACGATCTTTTATCTCTTAAAAAACCTAATTTATCTGCATCTAAAATGGCTACTAATTGAACTTCGGGTAAATCTAAACCTTCTCTGAGAAGATTTATTCCAACTAAAACATCATAAGTCCCATCTCTTAAGTGTCTTAATATTTCAAAACGTTCTATTGTGTCAACTTCTGAATGTAAGTAGGCTACTTTTAGTCCCAATTCAGCATAGTATTCTGCAATATCTTCGGACATTCTTTTTGTGAGTGTTGTAACTAAAATTCTCCCTTGATTTTTTATAACTTTTCTAATTTCAGCTAATAAATCATCTATTTGATTTTTAGCTGGTCTCACTTCAACTTGAGGATCAACTAATCCAGTTGGTCTAATTATTTGCTCTGCAGAGGTGCCCCCGCTTTTTTTTAACTCATAATCTCCCGGAGTGGCACTCATAAATATAACATTTTTTATTTTATTTTCCCATTCTTCAAATTTAAGAGGCCTGTTATCAAATGCACTTGGAAGTCTCCACCCATATTCTGTAAGATTTTTTTTTCGCGAAATATCTCCCCCGATCATACCATGTATTTGAGGAATTGTAACATGAGATTCATCAACTACTATTAAAAAATCTTCAGGAAAATAATCAATTAGAGTCATTGGAGGTGTTCCAGGTGGGCGTCCATCTAAGTGTCGAGAATAATTTTCAATTCCCTTGCAAAAACCCATCTCTCTCATCATTTCAAGATCGAATTTAACCCTTCTTTCAATTCGTTGAGCCTCAGCGTATTTTTTATCTTTTTTAAAAAATTCAATTTGTTTCTTTAATTCCTGTTCAATTGATTCAAGAGCCTTAATTTTATTTTCTTCCGGAATAATAAAATGAGTAGCAGGAAAAATCCGACAATTAGGCAGGTCTTTAATCATTTGATTTGAAATAGGATGTATTTCTTGAATTGATTCAATTTCATTTCCGAAAAGAGAGATTCTTATTGCTGTATCTAAATAAGCAGGGTATATATCTACAATATCCCCTTTTACTCTCACAATTCCTCGTTTGAATTCAATATTCTTTCGTTCATAATTCATTTTTATAAGGCCTTTAATTATATCAGACCTCTTTATAATCTGCCCCACTTCTAAATTTAATGATACGGCAACCCATTCTTCTGGATTTCCAATTCCATATATACAAGAAACTGTAGCAACAATTATTACATCCTTTCTAGTTCTAATTGCGTGAGTAGAAGCTAATCTTAGTTTTTCTATTTCTTCATTTACACTGAAGTCTTTCTCAATATATAGACCAGTGATTGGTAGATACGCTTCTGGCTGGTAGTAGTCGTAATATGACACGAAATAATGTACTGCATTATTTGGAAAAAGAACTTTAAGTTCATTATATAATTGTGCTGCTAAAGTCTTATTAGGTGCCATAACTAAAGTGGGTTTTTGAGTCTCCTCAATAATATTAGCAATTGTAAAAGTTTTACCAGTACCTGTCGCACCTAATAAGGTTTGAAACATTTTCCCCTTAGTAAGATTATCCTTTAGAGTTGCTATCGCTAGAGGTTGATCTCCTCTTGGTATAAATTCAGAGACAATGTTAAATTTTGTACTCATATGAACTAAAAATTTATTAAGAATAATAGCTAAAAATTGTATTTAAACGATAAGTCTAATATACTTTAATAAAAAATAACTTATGATTTTTATGATTAAAAAATATCGACGCAAATATTAAATAAAAAGTAAGAGAATTAAGTGCTTTATTATACTTTGTAGTGATCAACTTCATCTTCAGCACCCTTGTTAGACCGAACTGTTATTTTATAGTTATTTTCATCAATTATAGTAATATAGGCAGCAATGACGCCTAAATCAATTGTTAACTCTAAGAATCCATTTATTCCAATATCAAAAACAATTTGATCAAATGCGTTTAATGGAATATATGTATTATTAATATAAACAGAATCAATTGTGATTGTAGTTTTGCCAGGATTGTTGATTGTTATGCTCAAATCAAAATCAGAGAATCCCCTATACTGAGTTAGAGTTTCATTTATTTCAATATCGTAATAATTTGGGTTATTCGGGGAATTTTCAAGCGCGTTAAATACTTGAACTCTTTCAAATATCGAATCAAGGGTAATATTTACTTCAACATTATCAGATTTGTTAAAGTTAAAACCTATATCATCAAATTCAAAAGAAATCAATGCACATTCCTGAACATCTAAAATTGCATCGCCAAAGTTATAATTAAAGCCTCTAGTAACTTTCGTATCATTGATACGTATGATTGTATTAGTTAAATCGATTAGGGTATTACCT
>Ga0114923_10002181_pt1 | contig 13345 bp, 23 predicted proteins | sample SumtaG_FD_89578 | JGI IMG/M metagenome (GOLD analysis project Ga0114923, IMG submission 89578) | Deep subsurface microbial communities from Indian Ocean to uncover new lineages of life (NeLLi) - Sumatra_00157 metaG | ecosystem: Environmental > Aquatic > Marine > Oceanic > Sediment | place: near... | reverse complement strand
GACTTCGAGTTCCCACACAAGGAGGTCTCCCCTCCACGGGTCCTGAAGCCTCTTCTCTATCTAGTAGCCCTTCCTGTGGCTGACACACAATCGAGGACCTGCCACGGTAGCCTCTGAAGCTACCTTCCTCAACCGTTCCGGAAACGACAGACCGGGATTGTCACTGTCTACTTGGAGTAGCTCCCCTGTTTCGGGAGTGAAACTCACATGAAGAACGTCGTAAGTAGGGTTCGAATCCCTGCCCCACACCAGTTTAACACCTTCACCGTATTAGATGGCCCAGCGCGCTTCCGTCGTGAAGAAAGCGAGGAGTACCTTCTAGCGTACGGGAAGCTCAGGGGTAAAACCTTGTGAATCTAATTAAAATGATATGATAGATTAATGGAGGGACTGACCTGGAGGGTCAGGATCGAACCAAGGACCCTCAAGTACAATAATTGCCTATGGCATCTATAAGTACTTCGATTCCTTGGGGGCCTGAACTGAAAGGACGGTCAGGTATCTTCTACCTCCTCGAAGAACGGTCTGTGTTGTGTTCCTTAGGGGATTACTGCACTCAGCCAAGCCTTAATTGGCCAGAGCTGGGGGACCTACTACTGAAACTTCGAAGACCACAACTGCTTTCCTGGGTCGCAATACTTGCGTCAGCATCGTCACTGCCATCTCGGGAGGTGGGCTGTATTTTCTATCTTTAGTAGGAGCTAGCTGTAGCTATGTCGGGTTTATCCTGCATAGGGAAACTAGTGCCTGTATAAATGGTCTGTCAGGTTAATACTCCGGATGTGATGCACGCAGCAAGGACCAGCTACTTGGTAGCGATGAAGCTATGATCCTTGTAGTCCGAACTGTGAGCGGAGCTGCCGGGTTGAATTCCTGACCAAAGGGGCGTTGCTCTAGGGGCCCCCTTAGTTGGATGTTTTCGGCCTTGGGGTCTGTAATAAAGGTGATGGTGCCCATACCTAGGGTGACCCACAGATCAAAGTAATCGAGGGGGGCATGAGATCCTCGTTCCCTCATTAATCACCAGCTTAGGGGTATACTCTATGTTCGTACTCTACAAGAATACGGGCGTCCACTCTGGTCGTGCGCTGCGGAAGATGCTCGCCGACCTGCACGGTGAACGTGTACGGGGTGGGTACCCCAAAAGATTCGCTAGTCTAGTGAAGGCGGGTACTGATCCCGGGATCGTCATCAATCTAGGAGTGACCGATGACCTACCGTATGAAGGAGAGCTGCTCAACACCCAGGACATGGTCCGGGCAGCGTCGAACAAGAAGAAGGCCCGCCAGGCCTTCGCTGAGCAGGGAGTCCCTGCTCCTGAACTCTTTCTCAAGCCGAGCGATGTGTCGAAGGACGATCTCCCGGTTGTTGGACGAACCTCTTATCATCACAAAGGTCAGGGATTCTGGTTCTGTAAGACCCTCACGCAGGTAAAGAGGGCCTCCAAGGAGGGGGCAACCCACTTCATGGAGTTCGTGAGTAATACTCGCGAGTACAGAGTCCACAGCTTCGTCAAGATGAAGTCCCGGAACCTCTCGGCTGACGAGAAGGGCCCCGATCACTACGTGTCCATCAAGATCTCTGAAAAGAGATGGACAGCTGAAGGTGAGCCCGATCCGAGTGAACCCCAGAAGAACCACGAGTTCGGCTGGACCTTCATGGCTCCGAAGGATCGCAGAGAAGAGGAACTCGATGTAGTGAGATACGCTGCGAAACAGGCCATGGCAGCTCTGGGTCTCGATTTCGGTGCAGTCGATGTCATGTACAGAGTTCGGGCCAAGCAGCCTTACGTACTGGAAGTGAACTCTACTCCGAGCCTATCGGACGAGAACGCTACAACGTGTGAAGTCTACGCCAACAGGATTCTGAAGACGATTGGCGCAACTAAGGAAGAGTAGTATGCCCTACGACAAGGTCAAGAAGGAGGATCTATGGGGAATAGCCGCAGACGCTCCGGCTCCCGACGAAGAAGTGGAAGCTGTAGAGGTTGTAGTCAACCCCGACGGAGTCATCAATGCCTTCGAGAATGGCGAGGGTGTAAAGTTCAACGTTGACTTCGCCCAGGAGTTGAAGATCAACTACGCCGAGGCAGAGCAGAAGGTCATGGCCGACCAGGCCTACGCCGAACAGACCAAGCTCGCTGGAGAGATCCAGACCGGCATCAACAAGCTGCTGGACAACGAAAAGGTTGCTCCCCCTCAGGAGATGTTCATCGACATGGGACAGGGCATAAAGCCCCTGATGAATCTGCCCAACCCTGAGCCAGACCACCGTCAGACTGAGCAGCTAGTCTGGTACCCGCGCAACGCTGACGTTGGGGCAGGATACGACGACAATACGGCAGCTGTGGACCCGATCCAGTACACCAACATCACTGATCTTCTAGCCCGGTTCTTCATCCAATCCCACGCAATGTGGGGAGTGATCAAAAACTGGCGCTCAAACATCATTGGCTGTACCAGTATCTGTTTCCAGCAGGGCATCCCCTTCGGGCCTATGCACATGCCGATGCTCGACTATGACGGGAAGAACGTCAAGAAGATAGTCCGGAGGGATGTGAAGGCTCTCCAGAAAGACCACGGGTTGGGAAATGCCTGGGTCTATGAAACCAGGAGGGGCTTCCACGTTTACTTCTTCACCGACGTGGTGACCTGGGATCAGTACCATGAAATGCTGGAGAAGGTCCAGTGCTGCAAGGGATTCAAGCGGGCCTCCATCAATAGGGGTTACGCTGTCCTGAGGGTCAGTGCCAAGTACACCGACTTCGACATCAAGCCTCTGTACGTCCTGGAGAGTGACTGTACCAAGCTACGGCGTCTACCTCAGAAGGCACACGTCATTCAGGCTCTGATCAAGCTGGGACAGGACTGCGGTACTCACTTCGCTTCCATGTACCCACAGTGGGCCCACTTCAAGCAGGACTACAAGGAGTGGAGGCTCAACGGCCAGAAGAAGCCCATGGCCAAGCGGGTCAAGAAGGTCGGCTACAACAAGCAGGAGCCGACTGGGTTCTTCACAGCAACGACTAGTACCACTACTGCGGACGTCACGTTCAGCAACACCAACAACCAGTACATCGTCAAGACCGGCAATGGTACTGGTAATTGGTAATTCCATTTGACAAATAGGGGAATTTACCGTATTATTTAGATGTAGCCCGAGAAACGGGCCTATAAGGAGACGACAATGGGTCGCACAGCACACGCGAATTACATCGAAGCTGCGCAAGCAGTACTACAGGAACTTGGTGGTGGACCCATCAGCACCAAGACCTTGGTAGCTGCTGCGCAAGAGCGCGGGCTGGTCGGAGACGGGAAGTGGGTATACCACAACTTCTCTCGCAAGGTGCGAGAGTCCGACCTGTTCGACACGAGCGTCCGAGGTCAGATCAGTCTGATCGCCGTGGACGTAGGACCGGTAGTCGAGGAGCCCGTAATGGAAGCTCCTGCACCGGTAGCAGAAGTAGCCCCGGCAGACGAGCCTCAGGAAGAGACTGCTTTTCCTGGTCCCACCCTCGGTGGTGGCAGTTTCGGAATGCCGGGCTAGGAGAAGGTCATGAAGATCTGCCCGGATTGCCAGCGGCAAAAGTGGACCGTAGCCGCTGGTGATCCGGACTCCGGACTCTTCTGTGAATGCCCTGTTCTGAAGGTAGAACCCTACCTGTACGACGAGGAAGATGACCCTGAAGAAATGAGCTAATGGAACTCTTTGAACTAATCAGTATAGCCACAAGTATAGCCAATGACTGGATCGCTAGCAGTGCGTTCATTCAAGCTATAACCCAGGAGTGGACCATCCTAATAGAGAGTCGAGCCTTTCTCTTGATGGGTGTCTCTGCTATCTGTGGGGCTATGATTGGCCTTGAAAGAGAACACGCAGAGAAGCCTGCTGGTCTGAGGACCAACATGATGATCTGCCTGGGTTCCACTCTCTTCACTCTCGCCTCGCTTTACTCCTGGCAGCACATTGCCGGAGCTTCACCTACCGTAGATCCTGGAAGGATCACTGCCCAGATTGTCACAGGGGTAGGATTCATTGGGGCCGGTGTCATCATGAAGACCGGTCTCCACATCGTAGGGATGACCACAGCTTCCACCATCTGGTTGGTAGCTGCTATCGGAATGGTTATCGGACTAGGGTTACCCTTGTTTGGGTTCCTGGTCTCAGTTGGTGCTACCATCATGCTCTTTCTCCTCGGAGGAATTGAGCTACACTGGGGCATCAGTAGTAAAGAGGAATAACTTGAGCGCTACCTGTTAGCGCTAGACGCTTCCCCCATCTCCCAATAAGAAAAGAGCCCTTACAGAGTGTATCTGTAAGGGCTCTCTTTTTTTTGTCCTCGATTTGATTCCAGTGCTTGTGGCGCTCGGGTTCGTTACGTCGATTTTTTCTGGCGAGCCTCCTCGATAAATCCTAACAGTTCCTTTACTGTGGGACATGTGTCACAAGAATGGTCTGGATCAGCAAACGCTTCTACCCAGTATTGTCTCCATGTCTCCGCGTGTTGTCCATTAGGGAAGTCAGGAGCAATGACTGCAGGTTTCTTGTCAAAGACAGACTCTTCTATGAAGAACAGTTTGTCGTAGACTTTGACAAAAGATGTCAGCATTGCTTCTTCACCCATAATCACAACATCAAAGGTGTTGTCGTCCACTTTTATCACAGCAAACTGTGCGTCGATAGGCTCCATTACTTTCCCTCAACCCGGTAGATGGTGAACTCTACCTTTCCTTCCTTAATCAGGTCACGAATCCCCCGCTGCTTCTTACTCAGCTGGGACTTACCAGACTTCACTTCAACGAAGGTGACCTTATCCTCATCGAAATGTACAAAATCAATAGGGTCGCCAATAAACCTGGCGGTCCGCGAGTTCAGGGGGTAGTCCTCCAAGAAGGGCGCGATCTGTTCTGTGATCTTACCCGTTCTTACTTCGGAGGACTTCTTCTGGCCGAAGAGCTTAGCATACTGCTCCTCCTGAAAGACTATCTGAGATTTCAATCCTGAAATCTCCTCATCTGACGCAGCTCCCTTTGCGTTGGCCGCTTCTATAACCTGAGCGGTCCTATCTAACAAGACATCCTTCCTTCCCATGTCTTGGAATAATCCTTCTACCTTAGCCTGGGCCTCCTTAGCGGAAGTGTCGGCCATCTCAAACAACTCTTTGTATTCTTGTAGCTGCCTTTTAGTAGATCGGTTGTGTAAAAATTGGAAAATGCAGGAACCTACCAGGGCCACAAGGATAACGACCACTAGTGTTTCTAGCATTAGTCACTCCTAGGCTTATGTCTTCCATAGTACGCTTTCCGCCGTGTCTCCTCGTCTCTAACTCCCAGCTTGCCCTCTTCACGTAGTCGTTCCACCCTACGGGCGAGACTCTTAACACTACGTTCGGGCCACATCATGTCCTCACGAAGCTCCCCATGCAATTCTAGGAGTTCGCGGGCTGTCCGTTGCTCGGCGTTATCCGACAGGAATTGATCTTCGGAATGCGTAAATGCAACTCCACGTCCCATAATCTCTCCTGATTACTGTCTAAGTAGTTGTAAAGCTATCGATGTTACAGACACAGCATCGACTGTGGTGCCATCCTCAAGCCTTATGTCCACAGTTGACCCTGTAGGGTCTTCAGCACCTTGGTGAAGATACGTAACGACTCCAAACTTGCCGTCAAGTGTTACCTTGGTACCTACTTGATAGACTCGACCCTGAGCCACATCCTGCAACCTACCTAGAGCAGCGTCCATTCTGTACAGAACGGAATCTACTTTATTTAGTTCATCTGTCATTAGAACAGTGCCTCCGGTTCGTCAGCTAGGCGTTTCTCAGCCCTAGCGATGTATTCTTCATGGATCTCAGTCATGATCCATTTACGTCCATGCCTCTGGGCCGCAACGGCAGTGGTGCCGCCGCCCCCAAAGGGGTCGTAGACGATGTCGCCTACATTAGAATACGCTTTCACAAACCATTCAGCAAATTCAATCGGGTACGGAGCGGGGTGCCCTGTACGAGTAGACTCAGAAGGTATCCGAATTATGTTCTTTGGATACGCACCTAGTGGGTGTAGTTCGATCTTCCTATTACCTCTGTCCTCCCTAATAGAATTCCAACGTACTTTAACGTCCGTCTTGTACCGTTGCTGGGTTCGTTCCCCATACGGTGTTCTTACTTGATCTACATTCCAGGTGACATCAGTGCCTTTGCCGAACACGAGAGCGAACTCCCACATGTCCATAGGCCTGCGACCCTTAGAGTTCGGTAGGACCTTAACCTTGTCCCACATCATGTCCTCTATCAGGTCAAACTTATCGCACAGCTTGTAAATCAGTTCATATACATACGGGTGTCTTGCCTTCTTCACAATGTGATTGCGAATGTTCAGCACGAACACACCGTTCTTTTTCAGGACTCTGTGGATCTTGTCCCCTATTGGCAGAAACCATTCCACATACTCATCCGGAGGAATCTTGATGTAATCTCTCAGGTCCGCATAGGGAGGAGAGGTCACAACCAAATCCACAGACTCTGGCTCTAGCTCATCCATAAAATCTCGACAGTCTGTCCGGTAAATCGTATTCAATTCAACCATTAATGAACCCAGAGCTTCTTGATCATCTCCTGGTCCTCTTCTGGGGCGTTCTCATCAATCCAAAAGACCAAGCTGCCACTGGGCTTCAACAAATGCTTCAGAGCCGTGGCCATAAATTGAAGCATTTCCAACTCTTCCTCTTCGAAGGTATAGTGGTCCACGAAAATGAAGTCATACATAGGCTCAAGGACTGGGAAGCCTGCGAGCCACTCTGTAACGTCTGCGTGGAGGATGTTGTGCCGGTGCAGAGGCCTACCAAAAGCCCCTATGACATTCTCATCCTTCTCTACTGTAAGCAGGTGGGTTACGTGGTTGGTAGACAGCATGACTTTAGAAGCCACTCCCAAACCTAAGCCTATCTCTAGGCACTTACCCCTGGCGTAAGGGAGAACATTGGAGATGTACCAGCTCCTCTCGGTGGTGCTTGCGTACATGATTGGTCCTACGAAGAGGTACTTCTCCCCATCCATGTCATAGATGCGAACATCCCCTTGAGAGAATTCGTTAGTAGCATTCTCTTCCCACCAGTCGAACGGTCCTATCGCCATTACAATTATACCCTCATTTCTTCTTTTTGGCAACCCGAGTTGGGTAGAAGTGTGTTCTTATGTCAAATTTATCGTCGTCATCGCAATGCTTTTCCCAATGATAATCACAGATGTCAACGTCTTTGTTTCTACCCGGGCCAAAAGCTGAGTACCCCAGGATGGAAGGTCGTTTACATTTGGTTACGTCACACATTTCCTCAATTCCTTGATCAAGTCGTGAATGTCATGGAACATGTCGCCAATTTTTTGACTACCCTCCCTCCCCTCTTTCAGAACATAGATAGCCTTGCTATCATCTGTTTTGAAGAGCAGGGTATGGACAGGAGAAGCGTACTTCTTCTCTAGCTCGTCTAGCTTTTCCGCCGAAATCTTCTTACTCATTTGGCACCTTTTATTAGTCCTGCTGGAACGTGTCACCCTTGACGATGAACATTTGTCCATCCTCAGTTTGAACAAAGTAATCCAGGCCATCAAGCAGCTTTACTGTTACAGGAATCCCGTCTGGAAGTACCCCACACTGTCCGTGCAGCTCCATTTCAAACGTCTCGGGGTTGAAGTGCTGGTGAATGGCCAGTTTTCCACCCTCTGCAAGCTCCTCTTCAGTAATGGTACCTGCTTCTCTCTTTGCGTTAAGTTCCCGCCACCTGTTCAGGGTGGCCTTGGTCTCTGTGGTCAGATCATCTGCGAAGCACGCCAGTTGATCACCCACAAGGGTGCCTGTCATGGCCGGGATGTCATCGGCAGATTCATACTCGACGACCGGGATGTACGCGTTGGTCGGTGTTGCCAAAATCAGGCCCACACAGACTACCAGCGCTGCGATAAAACGTTTCATGATTTACTCCTTCGAGATCGTTCTTCTGATTCCTGGAAGTACGACTCCTTCGTGCGCCCCTCATTATGGTCACAAGTAGGACAAACTATCCACCACCAGTGACCGCACTCGACGCACTCCTTGCGGTTGGGATCATGATAATGCTCATCATCAGGCCACCAACCAATGCACCACTCAAAATAGTTTCCAGAGCCACACTCTGGACAGAGCCAGGCCTCCTCGCCAATTCTTTTTCGCCACTTGTCGTCTAGCTCTCTGTGCTTGCGGATGTTCTCATTGATCTGCTCGATGTGGCTAAGAGGCTTGTCATACACCCAGAAGCCTCCCTCTTTAACCCAGCCGGGTGATTTCGATTCTCTTGACATCTTCCACCTCCGTACCAAATGCTAGAGTAATGTCTGGCATGGGATGGTACTCCACAATAGTGCCAAACGCTGTAGCGAGCCGTGTGGTCATCTCTGTACGCTCTACGTTGCGGTAGACCGACCCACAAACAACTCGTCTTACGCCCCATTTTAGAAGCTCTGAGAGGCATACCTCGCAAGGGGTTACATTGATATACGCCGTGGCCCCCAGGAGATTGGGGTGCCTCTTCTTCGCTTGGTACAGGGCGTTCTGCTCTGCGTGGATGGTTCTTTTACAGTGGGGGCGACCATCGTCACCTTCCACCATGAGATGTCCTACCTCATCGCATTCTGGCAAGCCTGAGGGTGCGCCATTGTAGCCAGTGGCTACGATTTCGCCTGCCACCACAATAACACAGCCAGCCCAAAGGCGATCACAAGTAGCCCGGGCCGCAACGATGTTAGAAATCGCCAAAAAGTATTCATCTCGGGTCAACCTTCTCACGAAATTGTAACTCCTGAGGAAACCACCCCATGTCGTGAGGTGAAAGGATTCTGATCGAAGAACGTACCAAAGGGCAACGTGCCACTAGGTACTACATCTCCTGGGTCATCTCCCATTCGATACCAAAATTGAAGAGCCGGTACTTGATCCAGGGAAAGGAGATCCGCTCCTGGTACCCCGGCATTGTAGGCTCCGCTGATAGTTCCACTGCTCATCACGTCATTGTATACAGCGAACTCGTCTAAGTCTCCCTCAAAAAACTCTGTGTAAGATTCTATGGGAGAACCCACAGGTAAACCAGGGGCTATTGCAGGGCGAGCACCAATAACAACCTGGGTCTGCTCGGGCGTGTTAATCGCGGTACTGACATGCACACTTCCATCACCGAAAATGAGTTGGTTTCCTGGACCTACACCCTTACCATTCTCAATGAAGGTATCTAGAATGATGTTACCTATCTGGAAATCCTCATGGCCCGGAGCAGCGTCCCCCTCGAACCATGTACAAACCACATGGTGGAAGGCACCGTCGTTTACCTTGAGGGCACTCCTACGCCTTGAACCCTTACCAAACAGTTCAATGAATCCACCCACCAATCGGACCCTACTCTCGGAACCGTCTGGAAAACCAGAGGCTACTATGTTGGGGTGGTGGATGCTAATCTCTTCTTTCCGGGCCGGGCGCGTCCGTAGATCATGTCCCCAATAACAGATAGTCGCTAGATCTTTTTGAGTAGTGCGGATCCAAAACGAGACAGAGCGATGGCGATTCCCACCTACACCCTGGTATCCTGAAACAACTACAGTGCCTTCGGCCCCATCGAAGTTGGCAAACTTGACCATCTAGAGCCTCCAGTAGGCCTGCCAAAACTCCTTCAGCCACTCGTCGACTTCCCTCTTTGTACCGAAAGTTCTAGCCGTCAAGAAATCTTCTTCCTTGTGCCCGGTGTACCATGCTGAAAGGACAGGTTCAATCTTCCCATCCACATTCAGCACACGCCATACTGGAGTATCGTCTATTTCCAATGCTCCTGGAGCCATTCTAAACCTCTTCCTAAGTCTACATCTTCCGCAACCTTAACCAGATCCGGAATCTTCTTCCAGTCATCAATGCGAAACTTATCTGGTAGTTCGGGATTGATTCTTAAGTATCTGTCTCCTAAGAGACGTTCGCACTGGAAGTCTGTCGCATCTACGGACCCTTCCAGCATCATGAACAGGATGTGGGGAGCCCACTGAAGTGCGCCCCAATCATGGTTCTTACCCTTAATCCATCGGCCACTGCGGCCGGCTCCCAGGGATAAGACATTGATGCTTTCAAAGGCTGCACCAGGGCCTCGCTTGGGATCCAATGCTTGGGCTACACCCACCATAGCAGGATTGTTAGCGGCTACCCCGCCATCTACATACCCATCAACTGTGGGGAAGTACACAGGGGCAGCGCTAGTCCTACATCCAATGTCCACCACCTTCTCGTCCCCATCAGAGTCCGAGTTGTCGAAGTTATGAAAGACCTTCAACTTCCAAGAGCGGTTCGGAGATTCGGGCCCGCTATCCAAATCGAAAGCTGTGATAGCCACCTTCTTATCAAGATCACGCAGGAGCGTGTCTCCGAACTGCATCTGGAGAGCCCTACGCATGTTCTTGGCGCTGTAGTCAGCACCACCTAGCTTCCACAAGTCTCTAAAGTCATCCAAGAAACAATCAGCAAAGACTACCTTGGCCATCTCTTCATAAGCCTGCCGATTCTCTGGGGCTGAGTTGCCTGCGGCCAACCCCAAGGCCTGAATGCCTCCAGTAGAAGACCCTGTAATCAAGTCTACTCTCTGTAAGAACTTGGGAAATTCCTTTTGTATTCGGTCTAGGACTACCGCTTCGATAGTACCCCTGACTCCACCCCCATCCAGGGAAAGGATGTTAAATCTTCGATGCTCGCGCACACGTTCCTGTGCGCTTTTAGCCTGTTTTTCGTCCGACATTGTTCCGTCCTATTCGAAGATTCTGTTCTGGGAGTCAAGCTCCTTGGTCCAATCATCGGCAACATACAGCTGCTTGCCGGGTTTGTTAGTAGTCTTGGAGAGACGGGGCTCCCCCTCGATTACCATCTCTTGGTCGATCAACTCCTTGATAGCTGGAGTGACCACGTTGTTAGGCATGCCTAGCTGGTCTCGGATCTCAGTCCGTACCATACCAGGATTCTCCTTGATGATAAAGAAGATCCTGGTCCTTAGTACTTCACCTTGCTGTATCATGTCCAATCCCTTGGGTCTAGTATAATTTCAAATGGGTTTGCTTCCCGTCTTTCAGTAAATACAAACCTACTTCGTTCTTTCCAATTAGTTGAATCGTATTCTATAATTGTCCCTGGGGCAGATGACATGAACACTGTGTTGCTGTCCTCATGGTAAGCAACTGCCCTAAGCCAGCCTGGGATAGCATGGGAGGTTCCTGCGTCGTGTATCGCTCCCCCTTTATTGTATAAGGGGCCGTGATCTACGACACATTGCTTCTCCCCTGTCCTGACATTTGCTTTCCACAGCCTTCTAATAGAAGATTGCGTATATAAACAGTGGTCTTCGTCTACAAAGGTTATGTCGTGCGGGCTATGGTAACCTGGGTTATTCTTATCTGGGGTCCTTGTATCTACTGCCACCTTCTGAGCTGACCAATTGAAGATCTGACCCTTGTGGGCGTACATAACAAACATTTCCCCGGAAGGAGAAAATCCCACAGCGTTAAGTCCATTACTCTCTTCAACAGGAACTTGGTTTGTACCGTACTTGGTGGTACACAGAACAGATTTTACCTCATCATCACGGATTGCCAATAAACAATCAGTCCCGTGGCAGGTTAACCATAAAGTGTGCCCATCAGAATCCATCCCATGGTAACCCCCAAGGCCCGTCTTGGGCGAGCTAACTTGTTCGTAGGAATCAGGGTCTATAGACGTAACTCCCAGCCTGGTAGTCACATAAATTCTGTCATCATGCCAGGACAGGCCCGAAGCCCCCCGGCTCCTGCCTACCTTGACTTCTTTACCAGAGTCTGCACTGTATGATCCTACAATCTCTTTGGCTTCCCAATCAATTGCTAGGAACTCTCCTTTGTCTTCTGGTTTATCTCCTTCATGCTCAACACGAGATCCCACAGTTACGTAGACTCGTTTCATAGTCTGATTATCCCCGTACCCATTCCATAGTCATATAGGGTTTTATTTGGCAAATCAATTTCATGCCAGGCTTTCCACACGTGGTCGTTGTGGGCCTTAGCGTAGTTGGTATCTTGTAGTGCTATAATGCCTCCTACCTTTACCAAAGGAAAGTACAACTCTATGTCCTTCTTTACGCCCTCATACTGGTGATCTCCATCTATAAAGAGGAAATCTATTGGGTCTGGGAGGAACTTCTTGACCTTTTCCACAGTTTCGGGGAGCTGTGAATTTTCTGTCACGTGCTTATAGTTATTTGGAAGAGGATCTCCAAGGGCCCTCTTGGGGTCGCCTCCACTATCGACACCCACTACTAAACCATCCGGACCCACAACCTCTGTCCAAACCTTCGAGGAGCCCCCGTTCGAGACACCTATTTCCACTACTGTTTTGACACCCAAAGCCTGTATCTCTTCAATGACAATCCAGAGTTCCTGAGGACACTGTGAGATCTGGGATTTGGTGGTAGCCCCGAACAGTTCCTCCAAAAAGAGCTGGTTGAAACGGGTTCTATCCATCTAACTTGCTCCTCCAGGCAGCCATGTGCGCTTCTACCTGCTCTCTCCATTTTTCTTGTCCGTAAGGCTTGAATACCTCCCAATCAAAACCATGGTCTAGAGGCTTACGGGCCTCCTGGAAAAGCCGGTCCCACCATGCGTGGTTGACTATCCCCTCATCACAGTAATAGTTGTGGTGCGAGTACTCGTAAATCCTTATGCGCCTGTCCGAGCACCAGTTGGCAAGAGTCTGAAGAGGGTCTGACATTCCCATCGACTTCAGAAACACATGCGGATAGGAAGAATCTAAAGGGCTCCTACCGGCAGTAGGCTCATTGTACCCTGCCATCTGATCTACATTGGTGAACATCTCTTCTACATTCATCAGACGGGAAGCGTTGAAGTAGCCCATCTTAAGCAGCTTGATGTGAAAACCAGTGTCTCCTGCGTTGGTGTAAACCTGAGGAAAACCCCCGGCCTTCTCCCAGGTACTCTTCTTGTAGGCAAAGATCCCCGCTCCGTTAGGAAGGGAACTGATGTTAAAGTCCACACCATTGGCAGTCACAGGCACATTTGTCTCGTTAGGGTTTATGCTCCCGGGCTTAGGTTGAATCACAGTTTGCCACGGGCCAAAACATCCAACGTATGGCACATCTAAAACCTTCTTGATTGTTTGGAAGGGTTCTCCTCCAAGCAAGGCGCAATCATCATTCAGTAGCAGAACATACTCGCTATTAGCCAGGGCTGTGGCCCTGTTGGCTGCCGCAGCTAGTCCCATGTTGATCCGATCTGGAGAGCTAAAGATCAGGGAGCTACAGAGATG
>Ga0114923_10002179_pt1 | contig 13352 bp, 13 predicted proteins | sample SumtaG_FD_89578 | JGI IMG/M metagenome (GOLD analysis project Ga0114923, IMG submission 89578) | Deep subsurface microbial communities from Indian Ocean to uncover new lineages of life (NeLLi) - Sumatra_00157 metaG | ecosystem: Environmental > Aquatic > Marine > Oceanic > Sediment | place: near... | reverse complement strand
TTAATATACCTCTTGTAAGCCATAAGACCCTCTTTTCAAACCAAAAAAATAGGTAGTGTAACTATTTAAGTATTATCATTTATAAAAATAAAAATTCAATTGTTAAACCTTATTCCTTCAAAAATATTTTTTGAACAAGTTGTATAATTTATTATTAGATAATAAAAAGAATCTACAATATGTTTGATGTCTTTTTGACAATTAGTAAATTTTAAATATATGTAAAAATTCATTTCTTAAACGAGCCTGTAGCTCAGTCTGGTTTAGAGCACTGCTCTTATATGAACTTAATTCATAAGAATTAATTTCTCTTGGATTCGTCTAAGAGAGGCAGGGGTCCACGGTTCAAATCCGTGCAGGCTCATTAAAATTTGAAACGCTTGCGGTTTAGTTCAAATTTATTTTAATTTGGATTAATGGGGAGTTTTAACTTCACTTCAAATGTGTGCAGGCTCATCTATAAAAATGACTAAAATAAAAAAGCTTTATAGAAGTAAAAAAGATAAAATAATCGGAGGAGTTTGTGGAGGTATTGGAAAATATTTCAAAGTAGATCCTACTTTTATTAGATTATTATGGGTATTTACAACCTTGCTTTGGGGAGCAGGACTCGTCACATATATTATAGCATGGATAATTATTCCAGAAGAAAAATAAGGTTTCTATACTTAGTTATCTTTAAAAAGTAATTTTTTCTTTCATTATCAAGCCCCCGTAGTACAGTGGCCAAGTATGCAGCCCTTTCAAGTAAGATGCTCTGCATCTTCCATTCATCGTTTTCCACAGAAAACAAAGAAAGGCTGTGACCCGAGTTCGAATCTCGGCGGGGGCGTTTTTCTATAAATACATTTGTTATTTAGTCACAAAGAAAGAATGTATTTATCCGATACTTCGAACAAATCAGTTTAAATTTTTAGGGAAGTTGACTGTCAAGAAACCATAGGTGTCTTACAAGTTCGAGTTTTGGCGGGGGCGTTTTTCAATTTTTAGGTTTTGACGCCACTTTTTCAGCAATTTGATTATATTTACCAATCACTTTTTTCCAACAAAGATCTTCATAAATTTGTCTTGTTAAATCTTCTTCAATAACAAAATTCCTAAGTTCTGCTTTTGCTAAAGCATCTTCAAACGAACCCATACTATCAATTGAAAAAACTAAATCAGAAAGTCCATATTTTTTATAAACTTCACTAGCTCCAGCTCTATCGGACAACAAAGTTGGAGTCCCACAAACTAAAGATTCAACAGAACCATTACAATAAGTTTCAAAAAAAGAGGGGACAACTCCTACAGAAATTTGCGTTTCATAAAACTTTTTCAATTCTTTTTTAGATCTCGGAGCATAATAAAAAACTTCTCCCAAAGTCATCTTTTCTAACAAAGGTTTCCCAGTAGATTTATTTGCTATAGAAGAAATATCTGTAATTATTTTTAATTTAGCACTTTTTTTCATATTTTTATTTAATCCTAAAAAAAAAGGCAAATTTTTTACATGATGAACTCTACCAACATACCCTAAAGTTAATTCATCTGGGGCTTTTCTATTAAATCCTTCTGTAATAAACTCTTCAGAAATACCATTCCAAACAATATGTGCATTCTTAATATTAACTCCATGAATTTCTTCAACTGTCTTTTTACATATATTTGAAGGGAACATATAGGTTAAATTGCCTACCGCAACTTTTGAAACAAATTCTTTGCCCACCTGTCCTAAAATAAATCTGGTATCTCCAGTATAATTACCAATTTCTTTTTCCAAAACTCCTGCATACTCTTGAACACCTTTATTAAGAATATTCTCTCTCCTACAAGCTTTAAATAAAAAATAACTAGTAAGAGAGGTTCCTGGAATTAAAACAACATCAGGATTAACTCCCCTTATAACATTCTGATACTCATTAACAATTTTTTCTATATCTTGGTTAAATTCAGCATAATTTTTTGAAGTATTTAAAACCTCAAAAATACTTTTCCCAGCAGTACAATCCAAGGCATTAATTTTATGAATATTGCAATTATCCCGCACAACATATCCTTTTTCTTTGTTCAATTCAATAATGCTAAATGTATGGTGTGGTGAATATTTAATATGCTCCATTTTTCTTGTATGAATTCCACCAAACCTATCATTACCTGCAGAGTTTGTGGTTAAAATTTTCATTTTATAAACATTAATTATTCATTTAAAAGTAGTGGCTTTTTAAACATTTATATGGTGATTCGATAATTAAATATTCTTGACCATATAACTTCCTTCTAACTTATACCCTAATTTTTGATAATATTCCTTAACACCTACTCCAGAAATAACACTTAATTTCTCAATTTTTTCTTTTTGAACAATCTCTTCTGCCTTATTCATTAACCATTTTCCCAATCCCTTATGTTGTGAAGAAATTTTACTTTTCTCACCAAGTCTTAATGCCTGTCCATAAACGTGTAATTCTCTTATTATTGCTTGTTTATCTGATTCGCCTCGCTTTACTCGGGATTTCTTAGAATTATTAATATCATTTTCATCTTTATGTAACCTTATTAGCTCCTCCATTAACAAATCTTTATCAATATGATGAACTTGTGAGTGTAAATTATGTATAGACGATACTGGCTTAATAGTTAGGCTATCAAATATCCTCAATCTTAACAATCCAAACAAAACATCATCCTTATTCACAATCTCTAAAAAGTATTCTTCTCCTTCAGAAGCTTTATATTTTGTAAGTTTTAATTTTAAATCAAGATTAATTTTTCTCTTATCCCTAATAGCAAAACCAATTTCCCTGTACCTTATTTCCTTTAATTTATTTTTTTCTTTTCTTAATTTTTCTTCTATATCTTTTCTTAAGTCAATATTAATTATTCCTGCAGTAAGATAATCTGGAGGAATCTCTCTCATAATTCTCATAACTCTGCAATATCTAGGAATTGCCTTTAACATTTCAATAAGAATTTTTTCTGTTTTTTCTTTAGTATATGGTTTATATTTTCCTTTCCAGTATATTTTTTCGAGTTCTGAACCTGGAATTACCTGACAAGGATAAATTTTTAATTGGTCTGGTTTAAATCTCTGGTCAGAAAAAAGTTCCTTGAAAAGTTTCAAATCTTTTTTAAAATTGCTTCCTGGCAAACCTGGCATAATATGATAACCCACTTTAAAACCAGCATTTTTTAAATCCCTACTCGCATCAGCAACATCTTTAACTGTATGTCCTCTTTTGATTTTCTTATAAATTTTATCATCAATAATTTGTACTCCTAATTCAACCCTTGTAACTCCCCATTTTCTCATTTGATTTATATATTTAGAACAAACATCTGGTCTTGTTTCAATACATAGTGCAACACAACGGTGCTCTGCTTTTCCATTTAATTTTTGTGCCTGTCCTAATGTTTTAGAAATCTTTTCATTCAAAGCATCATAACATCCTTTTATAAATTTCTCCTGAAATTTTTCAGAATATTCCAAAAAAGTTCCTCCCATAACAATTAATTCAATCTTTTCAGTGGGATGATTCATTAATTTAAATGCCTTAATTCTTGCTTTTACTTGTTTATATGAGTCATATTCAAGTTTCATTGCCCTCATAACAACAGGACTTTTCGGAGTATAACTTTGGGGAACTCCTAATGATGGACAATACAAACATCTCCCGTGTTCACATTTTCGTGGAGGCAACATCACAGCTACTGGAGTAATTCCTGAAATTGTTTTGGTAGGTTTACGAATTTCGTTTTTCGTTGGTTTTAACATCAAAACAAGACATTTTTTAAGTTTAAAAAATGTTTTCAAAGAATGAATCAAAAACAAGTTTGGGACAACATTGCTCAAGAATGGTATGAATTCAAAACAGAACCTGCAGAACATACATTAGAATTCTTAAAAAATAAAACAGGAAATATTCTTGATTTTGGTAGTGGTGCAGGAAGAAATCTCTTAAACATTAATCATGGAGAAATGTATCTTGTTGATTTTTCTGAAAAAATGATTAAATTAGCTAAAAAAAGAGCAAAAGAAAAAAATATTAAAGCAGAATTTTTCCTTTCAAGATTAACAAAACTTCCCTTTTCAGATAATTTTTTTGATTTTGCTATTGCTGTTGCATCTCTTCATTGTATCAAGGGGCAAAAAAATAGAGAAAAGGCAGTCAAAGAACTTTTTAGAGTATTAAAATCGGGAGCAGAGGCAGAAATTAGTGTTTGGAATAAACAATCAAAAACTTTCAAAAATTCTCCAAAAGAAAAATATATTGCATGGCATGATAAAGGAAAAAGATATTACTATTTATTTGATGAAAAAGAAGTTCATAATTTATTCAAAAGTACAGGGTTTAAAATTAAAAAAAAGTTTGAACCGAGAAGGAATATTATATTTATTGTTGAAAAACTATAAATTTTAATTTTATTTATCTTTTTTCTTAATAACCTTAATCATATCAAACAAAGATTTTTTTTCAAAAGAAGTTACTTTTTTTTCAGAAACATCTATATTAATTTTTAACAAACCAAGTGTAGAAATAAAAATTGTGCCAATAAGAAAATCTTTTCCATCTAAATTTTGTAAAGATAAAAGTATTTTTTGAATTTTATTTTTAATTTTTTGTTTGTCCATTTCTGAAACAATTAATGTTTCTATTTCTTCAAAATTTAAATCTCCTCCAAATAAAATTCTGCCAGGAATTTTATCTTTAAACATTTCAACAGGAACTAATTTTATTTCATCTTCTAATTGAAAACTAAACATCTTTTTCTTTGAAGGACTGTAAAAATCAAAATGTTGCTTATTATTCTTACCTTGTTTATCTATAATAAAAAATCCTGAACACAAAAAAGCATTAGGATTTTCCTCCTTAAATTGTTTAAATTCTTTTGAAGTATACAATTTTTCTAAATAAAATTTGAGATTCATTTTAATTTCTTCCTTCAATCTCTTTTCTAACTTTTTCAACAAAATCATCAATCTTCATAGACTCGATTTTCTTATTTCCTCTAATCCGAACAGCCAAACTTTGATCTTTCTCTTCTTTGCCTCCCACAACGATTATGTAAGGCACCCTCATAATTTCAGCATCTTTAACTTTAGATTGGACAGTTCTCTGGGTAAAATCTGCATCAATTCTCAAATTAGGGATTTCTTCTCCAATTTTTTGAATTACATTTTTTGCATATTTTTCATTTTTATCTGTGAAGCTCAGAACACGCACTTGAACAGGAGCAATCCAAGTTGGTAACCTTCCATTGGTATGTTCAATTAAAATTCCAATAAATCTTTCCAAACTTCCAAAAAGAACTCTGTGCAACATTACTGGTTTCTTTTTCTTATTATCTTTATCAGTATATTCCAATTCAAATCTCTCAGGCATTGCAAAGTCTAATTGAATTGTTGCGCATTGCCACTCTCTTCCTAAAGAATCTTTAAGATGAAAATCAATCTTAGGTCCATAGAATGCTCCATCTCCTTCATTAATTTTATATTTAATCTTTCTTTTTTTCAAAACTTTCTTCAAAGAATTTTCCGCCTTATCCCATATCTTATCACTTCCGATTCTTTTGTCTGGCCGAGTAGACAATTCTATCCCATAACTAAAACCAAATTTAGAATATACTAAATCAATTAAATCCATTATTCCAAAAATTTCTTCTTCCAATTGTTTCTCGCTACAAAAAATATGTGCATCATCTTGAGTAAACTGTATAACTCTAAAAAGTCCTGCCAACACTCCAGAAAGCTCGCATCTATGCACCACTCCAAGTTCTCCAACTCTTAATGGCAATTCTTTATAACTTTTAGGTTTTGCTCGATAAACAAGCATACTCCCAGGACAATTCATTGGTTTAACAAGAAAATCCCTCTTCTCGTATGTTGTTATAAAATTATTTCCTTTATATTTCTCCCAGTGTCCAGAAATCTGCCATAATTTTTTATCCATAATTTGAGGCGTAGAAATCTCTTGATACTTTGCTTTCTGATGAATCTCTCTCCAAAAATTAACAAGTTCATTCTTAATTATCAATCCATTATTATGCCAAAAAACCATTCCAGGCGCCATCTCAGAAAAAGAAAATAAATCCATTTGCTGTCCCATAATCCTGTGGTCATTATCCTTAAGTTTTGATGTATCTAATTTTGTCTTTGAAATTTCCTTAAGTAATTTCTTTGAATCGTAAGTTTCAGAATCAATAATTTCTTTTTCTCCCTTAATTTCCCTCGACAACTCACTTAAAGGATGCCCTTTAACTTTCAACTCAAATTCTTTATAATAACCAAATGGAGCTCTCACAACCTTGAATTTTTTTTTGAGTTCTTTTTCAGCACCTTCTAAAACCTGAACTGCAATCTCTGGCGAGGCTAAATCACTTGATAAATGGGCATAAGGATAAAGAACTATATTTTTAGCATTAACTTGCTTTGCAATTTCTTTTATATTTTCAACTAAATCTTTCCAAGAAGAATCTCCCTTTTCTACAGCTGTTAGTATAACTAAAGCTTCTTTAACTCTGTCTCCTTTTTTCTCTTTCTCAGAAAGAGGCTCAACCCTCTTAAGCGCTTTTTTCAAAGGTTTAAATTTGATATAATCACAATGCAAAGATAAGATTTTCATGAATATATTAAAAAAAGGATATTTATAAAATTTAGCAAAACAGCAAACTTTAAATAATAATTTTTAAGGGAAATTAAATGAAAAAAATAGCAAGAATAGGATTAATAGGAATGTTGTTAGTTGGTATCACAACAGCTTCAAACGAAGTTTCATTAAACACAAAACAGAATCTTGAGAGAATACTCTCTATAGTTAGTACTTCAAATCCAATCAAAAAAATAGAACCAATTGGCTTTCCAAAAATAGAATTCCCTAAAACAAAAATCCAAAAACCACAAGAATATGATGGACCTAAAAGATTGGATGAGGAGACATTAAATGAATTTATAAATTTTATTTATGAAAACATAAAAATTTCAGAAGTCATCAATAAAAAATTTGCAAAATCTATTATAAATGCAGAATCAGAAAGATATGTATACGCAAAAAGTAAAGTGGGAGCAAGAGGGCTTATGCAATTAATGCCTGACACATGGAATACTATAGGGGAGGAATCCAATTTCTATACAGAAGCTTTTAATCCTCATAAAAATCTTGAAAAAGGAATAAAATATCTTGAAAAACTTAATAATCATTATTGTAAAAGAAATCATCCACAATGGGATGAGTTGTCTACAAAAGATAAACAGCTTATAATTGCTGCAGCCTATAACGGAGGAATAGGAAGATTAATGGAAAATAACTGGGATATAAGTAAAATGCCTCCAGAAACACAGTCTTATGTTAAAAAAATAGAAAAATTTAATCTCTAAATAATCTCTTCGTCTTTCTTCTGGCTTTTTCATATTTTCTTCTAAAATCATGCATAAATTCTATCAATAATTTAGTTGCATATTCTTTATTTTCTGAATCAAGTATTTTTCCTTTTTTGTAATCTTCTTCTCTTTTAGTTAATCTGTCATCATTTTTAATTAAATGTTGCCTGAATAATTCAAAAAGCATATCTTTATCAGGATTTGCTCCCTTTTCTCTTTGTTCTTTTGAAGTTTTTCTTCCACCTGTTAATGCTTTAGCAACTTTCTTTTTTATTTCTTCATCGCTATCAAGCAAATAAAGAGAATTTCCTTCTGATTTTGACATTTTCAAACCTCCACTAAGTGAAGGAAGAAATTTAACATTAATTGAACTAGGCAAAATAAAACCAAATTTCTTTGCTCTGTTTGTGATATCTCTTGAAAGCCTAATATGCGGGTCTTGGTCAATACCTATTGGAACAATTCCTGGCATAGATTTATTTAATTGAGGATGCAGTATATCTGCAACTTGTAAAATAGAAGCCATTATTCTACTAGGTTCAGCATTCCCATAAATAGCTTTGTATTCATTTAAAGTTGCTTTATTCGAAAGTTCAAAGGCCAAATTTCTAACATCATTATTCTCTGATTGAAAATAAAATCTTGTCTTCTTCGCATCAAGCCCAAGCGCAATATAACAAGGAATATGAATTTCAAGTGCTCTTGTTCTTGCTTCTTTTAAATCCACACCACGAGTAGCAGCAGCCTCTAAATCAGCAACAAGCACATATGTCTCAGCGCCATGATTTTGAAAATAAATCATCTGGTCAATAACAGATTTTGTACCAAAATGGATTTTATCGGAAGTAGGCATTATTCCAGTAAGAGCATAAAATTTTTTTCTATTTTTAATGCAATCAGAAATTATTTTTAAATCCCTTCCAGAAAATACAAAACCCCTTCTCATCAAAAGATTTGGCTTGGGAAAATCTCTTACATCAAATTTCTCTAATCCAAATTTCTTGATAATATCTTTGTGATTCTCTGGTAAATTCGCAGACCAAGGATCAATAAACTCTCTTTTCATAAATTTTAGAGGAATCAATTATTTTTAAACATTGTCTAATTATCAAAATTTTACAAGAAAGTTTATAAATAATAATTTGTTACATTTAATAAATAGAAAATGAGGAAAATAATATTTGTTTTTGTGTGTATAATTCTTTTAACTCAATTTATATCTGCAGAAATAACTATCATAATTAATAATCCTCCAAATGAATTATACAATCTTGGAGATTTTTTTTCTATACCTATAACAATAACATCAATAGGAGAAGTTTCTGGAATCTTTCAGATGGATTTAATCTGTGAGGGGCATGAAGTTAATTTTTATAAAAATAGTGTTTGGTTATCTCCTGGAGAAGAAAAAAATATGGAACCTTCATTATCTTTAACAAAAGAAGTAATTGGAGAAATTAAAGGCAGTTGTGTTATAAAGGCAATATTCAAGGAAAATTATATTCTAACAAATGAATTTCAAATTTCAAGTTTAATAAATGCTCACATTACAAGTGAAGAAAGAGAATTTAATCCAGGAGATAATATTTTGATTAAAGGAGGGGCAACAAAAGAAAATGGAAAAGATGCTGAAGGATTTGTCCAATTAGAGATGCTTTTTGATGGCTCAGCAGAAATTGCTCAGTTAGAAACAATTCATAATGGTTTTTTTTCAATAAATCTTTCCCTTCCAGAAGATATGAAAGCTGGAAATTATTTAGTAAGCTTAAAGGTATATGAAAAAAATTTAGAAGGAGACATAACAAATAATGGATTTACAAGTTATGATATTTTAATAAAACAAGTTCCAACAAATTTAGAAATTTCATTTGAGAATTTAGAAATAGAGCCAGGAACAGATTTAAAAGTCAAAGCAATTCTTCATGACCAGACAGGTAAAAAAATAGAATCCAGTGTAATTATAACAATTAAAAATAAAGATGATAAAATTATAGAACAAGTGGAAACACAAACAGATGAATTTTTAGAGTTTCCAATTGTATATAATGAACCTGCAGAAGAATGGATAGTAGTTGCTGTGTCAAATAAAATAACAAGTGAAGCAAATTTTAAAATAAAAGAAAAAGAAGACATAAAAATTGAACTTATAAATAGAACAGTTACAATCACGAATGTAGGGAATATTTTTTACAATAAAACAATTTTAATAAAAATAGCAGATGAGTCTAAAAACGTAGATGTATTTTTAGAAGTAGATAAAGAACAAAAATATATTTTAAGCGCACCTGATGGAGAATATGAAGTAGAAATTATTGCTGATAACGAAAACAAAATTACTGGAACAGTAATGCTTACTGGAAAAGTAACTAATGTGAAAAAAGCACCAAGAGGAGTATTAAGCTTTGTAAGATACCCTATTGTTTGGATTTTTGTTATACTTATTTTGGGCTTTGTTACTTTTATGATTTTAAAAAGAACCCACAAAAAAAGTTTTTTTGGCCATATTTTTTTCAAAAAAAAAGGGGAAAGAAAAAAACCACGAAACAAAGATTCAATTATTAATTCAAAAAATAAAGCAGAACTTTCTTTATCTATTAAAGGAGATAAACAAAATGTAAGTCTTATTTGTCTTAAAATAAAAAATCTCAAAGAAGTTGAGTCTTCAAAAGGAAAAGAACAAACAAAAAATCCAAAAGAAAAGTCCAAAGAAGCGAATGCTAAAGAAACATTGCAAAAAATTGTTGATTTAGCAGAAGAAGAAAAAGCAGCCACATATGAAAATCAAGATAATATCTTTTTTATTCTGGCTCCAGTAAAAACAAGGACATTTAAAAATGAAAGATCTGCAGTAAATATTGCAAAAAAAATTGAAGATGTTTTACAAAATCATAATAAATTATTCAGACAAAAAATAGAATTTGGAATTTCATTAAATTATGGAACAATAATTGCTAAACAAGAAAAAGGTGTGTTGAAATTCATGAGCATGGGAACTTTGATAACTTCTGCAAAAAAAATAGCATCTCTCTCTGAAGAAGAAATTCTTTTGGGAAAGAAAATAGAAGAAAGATTAAAATCTGATATTAAAACAGAAAAAGAAGAAAAAGGAAATGTTACAGTCTATACAATAAAAGAAATAAAAAACAAAGAAGCTAATAAAAAATTCATAAATAGTTTTATAAAAAGAATTGAAGGGAAGAAGTAATTATCTATTAATTTCGTAAAGATCAATTATACGTCTGCATAATACAGATTCAGAATCAGAGAAAAATATATCTTTTACACTTACAACCTTGTATAATTTAGATCCAGGGTTATCTGAAACTGGTTTCTCTACAATTTGACCCTTGTGATAAGGAACTAATCCTTCGATAGACAAAGATTCAACATTTTTTGGATTTAAATCTTCAAACGTAACAAGACTATCTAACTTTAAATTATGTCCCATATCTCCAAATTCATTATATCCTTTTTAAACATTCTTATGCCCTATTATACAACTCCAAATAACCGTTTACAATTGCTCTTTTAACTTCTGGGTGATTTATTTCCAATTTATCAATAAAAGTTAAAATTTCATCTTTGTCGGATTTTTCTTCTTTAAATTTCAACTTTTTTAATTTAGCATAAAGAAAAACTTCTTTATCCAAAAGCAGATAAAGCGGCTTGATAATCTTGCTTTCAGTAGGTGCAACATCACCAAAATTCTTAGCACTCTTATTAATAAGTGTATTAATTATCTTATAAGCAGTTAAATCAATACTTTGCCCAATAGCAACTTTTGAAATTCTCTTATTATCAATTAATTGTTTATTAATATCGTGAGCCTGCGAACGCAATTCCACAATCTTAATCATCCATTTCTCTGCAAACATTTCAAGAATATTTTCCAAAACCACATTTCTAAAATCCATGCCACGCTTGTATCCTATAACTTCATCCCTCTTAAGCATTTCAAATCGCCTAATTGTATACAAAACCTTTTTTTGAAAATATTTTATAAAACATTTTTTGCATAATTTTCTTTTATTTGTAAATTCATATACTGCTTTTGTTTCACATAATTTACACATTTTTTTTAATAATAAAATCTTTTATTTTATGATTAGAATAATTTTTTATCAACTCTTTTGCTTTTTTTTCATATTTTTTGCTTTTAATTAAAGCTGTAGGTCCAATTTGTTGGGGGATAACTTTTATTCCTTCTTCTTTTTCTAGAAATTCATTCTCTTTTTTATTTCTACCCAAAATAATCTGGCTTGCTTCAAAATGCCTGCCAATTTTTAAAAGTTTAATATCATTATAATCTAAATCTTCTTTATCTAATATTTTTTTTAATTTTTCACAGTATAATTTCTCACATAATAAACATCCTCCCGCAGGAGAAGGATAAGAAATCTTAAATTTTTCAGCGAGAGCTATTTGTTTTATCCTTCTTCTTCCATGAATTCCTTCTCCAATCAATGGCCTAAATAATCTTCCTTTCAATCCTGATTCTTTTTCTACAATATCCAATCCCCTTTTGTGTTGTGACATTGGTCTTTGACCTAAAACTTCTCCTGTAGCAATAATTTTTATATTCTTTTTATTAGCAAATTCTTTTGCTTTTTTCAGCATAAAAATTCTACAATCAATGCATGGATTAATTCCTTTTCCTACACCGTGCTCCGCTTTTTTAATAATTTGCAAATATTCTTCAAGAAGCTCCCCCTTTGTACAATCAAAAATTTTTAATTTGATTTTCTCTTGTGTAATAAATTCTTTTAACTCTTTCTCGTCATATTTAACAAAAGGCAATTTGAAAAACAAGGCTAAAATATCAAAATCTTGTTCTTGCATAATTTTTAGGACAAGACGACTATCTAATCCTCCAGAAAACATCACTATTGCTTTCTTCTGATTTTTTGTTTTATTATTCATAGAAATCTAAAAAATAAATACTATAAAAATTATTTGGATTTTGTTTTTAAACCCGTAGTTTTATCTTTTTTTGTAGAAATAGATTTATTCCCTTTAGGAGTTGCTTGAGAAATTTTTTTAGATCTTTTAGATAAATGCTCAGATATTTTAAATCCAATTTTAAAAATTTTAAATAGAACTCCAATAATCAAAAGAACAATTCCCAAAATAAACATAATCAAAAATACTGTATAAGATTTACTAAAGAAAATAGAAAAAATACTCAAAAAAGAAGAAGGTAAAGTATCAGAAATTCCCATGACAGATGAAACAGGATTAATAAGCCATCCAATAAGAGATTCTAATTTCATAAATGGCAAAGAAGAAATTATTAACGTGCTTCCAACAACAAAAGGTAAACTAGTCTTTTTTTGAATTAAAACAAACATTAATACAACAAGCCCTATAGAAATTATCAACAAAAAATAAAATTTTGCGTTCCAATAATTTTTAGCTTTTTCAGAAATTAAAAATGATGGACTTCCAGTTTTTTCAAGACAATCCCAAAAATTACAGTCATATTCTGTATAATAAACCTGTTTTATAACACTTCCAATTGCATAATCAATAATAACCTCTGAACCCTGATAAATAATTTCGCAAGGAATTATAAAAGTATTTCCCATTTCATTAAAAACAAATTCTGAATTATTTTGACAATATAATTCCATTGGTTCAAATTGTTTTTCCAAAGTTTTTTCTAAATCCATTTGGCTTTCAAGAATTTCTTTAGTTCCAGAAACAAGCTCTGGACGAACATTATCATAATCCAAAGACAAAGACAAAGTCAAAAACATATTTCCTATAAAAATTGATAAAAAGAAAAGCATACTTATCAAAACAAATAAACTACTTCTTATAAAACCCATAAAGAAAAAAAGGTAAGTAGCATTTATAAAATTAATTCATTACATTCTTTCAAAAACACATATTCTTTTTTATTCATAAAGCAACCATGATTCAATTAAAAAAATAAATTTATAAAGTTACCTGATTAAATTTTATTATGGTAAGCATAGATAAATCTAAATGTATC
>Ga0114923_10002178_pt1 | contig 13352 bp, 4 predicted proteins | sample SumtaG_FD_89578 | JGI IMG/M metagenome (GOLD analysis project Ga0114923, IMG submission 89578) | Deep subsurface microbial communities from Indian Ocean to uncover new lineages of life (NeLLi) - Sumatra_00157 metaG | ecosystem: Environmental > Aquatic > Marine > Oceanic > Sediment | place: near... | reverse complement strand
TATCGAATTCAATGATTCTGGAACACCCCAAGTTGCACCATCATCCTGACTAGCGCTCATCTTGAATTTATCTTCAAGAATTTCGCCAATAGATTCATAGAGAATTACCAGGCTTTGATCATCAGTCCTCAGATAATCAATATCCACGTACATCTCATCAAGATAGGATGTAGTTGCTTGATGTGGACTTACTCCAGTGAAGTTGAATTTGTTATCCAAACTAACACTTACCCAAACATCGTAATCTGGTTTGTATGTGTCACGATTTATGGCAGACATTGCCACAGCAACCCGTCCATCTGCGAGTCGTACTGCATCAATATCATGGGTAGTGAAATAGTAACGGCCATTGAAATTCATTTGCGCACCTGAGAACCCACCAGTCAAATCTTTGTTAATGATTATACAAGCCATATCGGTTATTTGAAGCGATGCATCGTATGTATAGACGATTCCAATGTGTGATTGGTTAAACTCGAACACACCAGGATTGAATCTATCAACCCAGAACATTCCAGTAGTTTCAGGAAAGAGCTCTGCTCCTAACCATGCAGTAGCAGATACATCATACAGACCCACCGCAAGATAATGCGTACCACCTTCATCGTAGGCTTCCCACGAGATTAGGAAATCACCATCGGTAGTGGAACAGATTGACGGATTATACTCATTGACAATATTGGTTGAGTTTCCGTTGTAAGTCCATACACCACCAAGATTCCCAATCCTTGCCCATTGGTCAGTGGAATCCAAATATATCTTAAGCCAGATTTGATCTTCAAACCCAGGATCTGCATTCCTCTCATAGACCATCCAAGCATAATCTTCCCAAATTCCACTATAACCATATGCAACATCTTTATGACTTCGACCAGTCATCTCATAGGTTTCTGCTGCGTTAAGTGTGGTTTTAACCGGCATTATTGGATAGTTCGGATTTGCAGTAACATATTCCACCTTCTGGTAAGTGTTGTCTTGACCTGGAACATGCTCCCACATATCGAAACCATTTGTATGTCCGATGATAATCTCCTGTTCGCCATCGTAGTCCTGATCATCCAGCAAGATTACACTAACAGGATTCCATGTTGTCACCTCAGAAGGAGCTTGCCAGGTTTTCTGGAAAGTTCCTCCAACGCACTCGTAAATGTATACGAAGCCGTTCTGGCGGTCTAACTGGATATCCTCCACACCTCCAATGATCACTTCGCGGTAGCCATCTTTATCGGTATCACAAAGAGTCATCGCATTGATTTGGAAGTACTTGAACAGTGAATTGTCACCGTTACCAACCATGAAGTAACGTCCTTCCATTACAGGGCTCGTTACGTAGTAGTCATTGTCTTCCATAGCCTCGAATGATTCTAGGTTAATGTTGAATATCCAAAGATATGGTCCTGCAGCAACAGCTAATTCTTTTCGACCATCATAATCGAGGTCATCACCAGCAGCCATTGCAGTAATTTCCATCGCATAATCTTCGAAGTTATTTCGGTCACCCCAATCAGTATCTCTAAGGTCTACTGAATAGACGAATCGTACCGCATCTCCTCCGGTCAATCCTACTTCTTCAAAGATATAGAATTGCAGATTTGCTGCAACTATGATCTCTTTCAATCCGTCCTGATCAAGGTCCACGTCAGCAACCAGATGCTTAGCATGGTCCCAGATTCTTCGGTTGAAATCACCTGAGATACCTTCCAAGTCCTCATAGGCATATGGACTGATATCAGTAACATCGGAGTGATTAAGATCGAACGAACGGAATATTCGCTTGTATGTGTTATTGACCAGGTGCTCAAAGGCGTAGACATTGTTGTCGTAATCACCTATGATGATCTCACCATTGCCATCATTGTCCGTATCCGCTGAAGTTATCGTCAGGGTCCAATCGTTGAGGTCGGCATCGTTGTTCCAGTCTTCCATGACGTGGAATCCCAGATTATAGAACTTGCCAACGTCACCATCCATGAGACTGAAGTGTAATCTAGCAACCCGAGGATAGCTGGCCACCATGTAACTATCAGCTGCACCAAACACTGGTTTTGACATGTAGAGAGATTCAATTTCAGAATTGTAGGAATACATGTAGTATTCAGGTTTTTCATTACCCAGAACCTCATCATACCATTCAAGGTATAATCCTTTGTAGTAACCACCATAATCAGGTACGATTCGTGTATTAGTTAGATTCAACAGCTTCATGTTGGTGAGTTCACCAGGATTGGACATCATCTTCTTCTTCTCGACCCAGACAGGTTCTTCAGCTGTGCCCTCGTTAATGAAACAGGTTGAACCATCTTTGTTGTCGTAGCTCATGATCAAATCCATGTCACCATCGCCATCCAAATCATGAAGTTCTGGTTGGCCCCACACTGAAGCGGTTTCGATAGCATTGATTGACTCAAAGTATCCAGGATTGAGTGTGTAATTCAAGTAGTTTGTATCATCCTGAACATTTTCTGCCATGTAGATACGACCATTTGACACGACGAAGTCCAAGTCACCATCATCATCATAGTCCGCGAAATCCATCTTTGGTGTTGCCTTCGCAAGATTGACGAGAGCCGATAGTTGACCATCAGTGTCAATTTGCCAAAGTTCTACGAAATCATTGAATGGAAGGGCTGAATCATCCCTATAGAAGAATAGAATGTTGGCTCTGTACTTTGCAGATATTGATTCAATTGGTGTATCTGTGTCGAGGCCTCCAACAACAAACATTGGGAGCAGAGGACTACCATAGAGTGGGTTCTGTAAAAGCGGAACCTCAGCTGACACAGTATCGAAATCAAAGATTGTTTGCCCGAGCTCACCATTCACATCAGAAAGCAACAATGTAGCATCTGTATCTTCAGCACCTGTAATTGTATGTGCTGAGAATTGAGGGTCACTTCCGTCCTTTGTACTAGCGAGGAACATGTTGTAGTCAGGGTCAGTTAGCGGACTAAGCACACCCCAACTCCAATGATGAGCATCATATCCAGAAATGGGGTGCATAAAATGTCCTGCCATTAGATTCCAGTTTGGCAGATTAGTTGGAGTACCTAGGTATTCAATATCCCAAACGTTTGCATCGAATGTGTAGTAATCGTCGTCTCCAGACTCCCAGAAGAGGTCATAGATACTTTCGCCTTCATCCCATTTGATTCCGAGAAATTCACCAATCGAAGTTCCGACAATTATCTTATCCAACTCACTTCCACCGCTATACCAATTATTACCGTCTTCCTTTAGAGGGCCAATTGTAACGGAGAGTGCTTCTGTTACTAGGTTGTATACCTGTTTCAGCTCAAGTGAGTTGATACCATAGCTAGCACCATTGAATACAGATATCTTAGCGTACCTGAACCAATCCCATTGTCTTCTACTTAGCGCATCATCCACATCTACCTTCAGGTAGTAGCTGGAATAAATGAAGTGATCAGGAGTTACCTGTTCAAAGGTGATTCCGTCCTGTGATATACTAAAATTAAAGTAAGGACTGATGTCAGCTCCGATAGTGAATATACCATTGAATTTGATGTCTAAATCAGGATCTGAGTTTGCACTTCCAGTTCCTTCTTCATCAAGACCAAAGTCGATGATTGCTGTAGCGTTATCGACTGTTGCATCCGAAGCATCGAAGGTTGAGAAGTTACCATCACTGAATGTTGCCATTCCTGTGTTGTACGGATAGACGCTTGCATCAGGAATGAAATAGCTTCCACCCCAGACATACTGGATAGGTTCAGCCACACTGATTGACCCATTTACTGGATCATGGTAAGTGACATTCCAAGCTTCAACCACACTGTCTGCCCAATAGTCCAAACCCCAGAATCCGAAGGTTTCCCATTCATCATATGAGCGATAGACTTTCTGATACTTGTAGGTTCGAGAGGGTTGATCCCAATCCAGAGTGAATATACCTTGTCCCTGAGCAACGAGAGCAATCTCGTCACCCAAGCTTCCATCAAGTTCACCCACTGCCATTGAAAGAATCGGAGTCCATGTATAGTTCTCACTTGTCCAATTCAGGTAGTAATGGTTGTCGTAGATTAACGGGAATGGATAGCCGTTGACCCAAAGAGTAATCCCCTCATTCTCAAAGACGGAAACGGTCCCGTCGCGAGTTCCAACAATAATCTCAGGAAGTCCGTTACCATTGGTATCTCCGGTCTCTAGACTGTAGACCTTGTCACCAACATCAAGGGTTGCAACTTCGTCGAAAGTGATCCAGTGCTCCTCGACAAATGGATAACCTGAGTGGTTGTCATATTCGTAAATGTGAACTTGACCATCCCAACCTCCTGCAATGATGTCAGGACGATAGTCCCTATCGATGTCGTCGATCTTTACGGTGAAGGCTCTGAACATACTTGGGCTGGTCCAAACAAGGTCGAACTGATTCTCAGTGTTCGCGTATGGGTCATAGAGGTGTCTCTGTTCGAATAAGTAGACGTGTCCATCTGCACAGGCTGCAGCAATCTCAATGAAATCGTTCAGGTCAGTGTCACCAAAGTCGATGCTAAGAACATCGCTCTGGAAGACTCCGTCACCTGTATCCCATACCTTATCGAACTCGTTTGTTTCAGTGTTCAAGCGAAATACGTGAACCTCGTTATCGTAAAGATAACCGCCACCTAGTGCCATGAAACCAGTGTCCTCATCAAAGGCAATCGCGTGGATCGCGGCCTTTGATTTCCAAGGTTCATAGGTCGTCTTGTATTCGTTCAACCTGTCACCTAAGACTGAGCCAATATCAAAATCGGCTGGAAGGTTCGGGTTGTCCGCAGCAAGTGCAGCTTCTACCTGAGGCATAATACTCTCGGGTATTTCCAAAGGTAGCGTGGGTTCGAATTCTTGCGTCACAGCTGCATTCAGTGGTAGGGTTGGAATGACTCCAAATGTACCCACCAGTAGTACTGTGAACATTGCGATAGTTAGTATTTTGAGTTTCACTTTATGAACCTCCCTTCTTGCCCGTCGAAGGGCTATCTTTGTCCGTCGTCTTAATGGACTTCGTACTCTTCACGGGTTTCTTGCCCTTGGAAGGTTTCGAATCCTTCCGCCGGATCTTGTTACCCAAAGCTCCGAAAGCTCCGCGTACCTTACCGGTCTTGTAATCCACAATTCCTAGAACCAGAACCGCACCAACCACTCCAGCTCCAAGCAGAAGCATGTACAGCCAGAACGGGTCATCTCCAGATTGCACAACGAATCGCACTATCTGTGCATGGACGATTCCGGTATTATTTTTCGCAAACACCTGCAGGTCGTAAGTTCCCGTGGCCCAACGAATCTCGGTACTTTGCCATAGTCGAGAATCAGCCATATACTCCATAGTGTAGTTGTTACTCCACTCGGTACCGTTCATGTACCTGAACCACATATCCTGGAATGGTGTGTAGTTTGCTACTGTGACCGGCGTGTTCTGATACGAGCCGTCGCCTTCCTTTGGCGTAAGTATCTGCATCGTATGCACCCCTCTCATCATTGCTAGAGCCATCTGGAATTCCTCAACTGTGGTGAACACCAGTGGGTCTAGACCTAGCGAGATTTCAAGACCGTCCGAGTAACCATCCCCGTCCGTATCTTGCAATGCCGGATGCGTACCATAAATGAAAACTTCATCTCCGTCCAAAAGCCCATCGAGGTCAGAGTCGGGATGGAAGATTCCACCCATGGGGAGCGTTTGCAAACCGAAACCGAATTCCATACCGTCCGGTAGGCCATCAAAATCTGTGTCAAATTCGAAAGTATCAGCTATTCCATCGTTATCAGAATCAGTATCCATTGGATCAGTGTGGTAGAAGTAAACTTCTGCACCATCTGGAAGCCAATCGTTGTCCGAGTCCCAGTCGGTGGCAGACGTAGTGTAGGTGTCCTGTGCTGCGTAGAATGCACCGAATGAGTTACCGTCTCCTGCAGGCATTACTCCAGGCCAAACTGGTTCTGGCGGTGGGTCACCCTCAGCGGGCTCGTCTTCCGTGCCCATACCTATTGACCAATTCTCAGGAGGCCACGAACCATACGGCCACACTTCTGTCAGGGTCTCTTCGTTATCAAATAATCCATCCCAATCGGTGTCGTTGGTCAAGGCGCTTGTATTGTAGACCCATATCTCATACCAGTCTGTGATTGTGTCATTGTCTGTGTCCACATTCGCGGGATTTGTATTGAAGACCATGACCTCTTGATAATCTGTCAAAGTGTCATTGTCAGAATCCATCACACAAGGTGACGTATTGTATTGGAACACGATGGTTATTCCTCTGAACGGGTACACAATATCGCTTACGTTCTGTAGCATTATTTCACTACCGTCAAGTAACCAATCTTGATCCGTGTCATTACTCAAGGGGTCCAATGGAATGGGGTCGAGCCAAGGAATCAGGTCTGAACCAAGATACAACTCATATGCATCTGATAATCCGTCCATGTCAGAATCAGGTTCTGTTGCGTTCGTACCATGAATCATGATCTCATCATAGTCGGACATAGGCCAGGACATCTCTCCTAACTCGTTAGGTTCTTTGATTGAATCACGGTCGGTATCCCAATTTAGTGGGTCTGTACCGTAGAATAGAATCTCAGACCCGTCAGATAGGCCATCTCCATCACAGTCGTAGGTGAATGGGTCAGTCCCGTAGATTACGATTTCTTCAAAGTCATTTAGACCATCGTTGTCAGAATCTTCGTCCATAGGGTCGCTACCGTACAGAAGCACCTCATCGCCGTCCACAATTCTGTCGCCGTCCGAATCATCAATCAGCGGGTTGCAGTGCCATAAGTAGACCTCTTCCCCGTCTCCCAGGCCATCCATGTCTGAGTCCCAGACGTTGGGGTTCGTGTGGAAGGTGTAGAATTCTTCCCCGTCCGGAATCATATCCATGTCAGTATCTGGATTGCGAGGGTCGGTCCCTAGCAGCATTTCCTGCATGTCGAATAGGCCATCATCATCTGTATCGGGATCCAAAGGATTTGTGTGGTTGCTATACTGGCTTAGAACGCCTTCTAGCCCATCCAAAAGACCATCGTCATCGGTATCGCCGTCAGTCGGGTCAGTTGGAGGAGTCTGAGCGAGTTCGTAGCCGTCAGAGTTTATCCAAGCTCCGGGTTGAGGCATACGGTCAGTTATTCCCGTGTCCCCATCTGTGTCGGGATTGCACGGATTCGTGAACACCTGCTTCCGCTCCGGTTCACCTTCGTTGTCGTAGATAGTTATCCAGAAGCCAGCGATCTCAGCACCGTCGTTCATGTCCTTGAGGAACAGAAGGGCCTGAGTGTCGATTGCACCGTTGTAGAGTTGCAGGTAAGAGTCGTCATCCGTGTCAGCATCAAGAGGATGGGTATACCCGCCATTGAATATCAGTGGGTTCGGGTCCATCACCCAGTCGCCGGTACCTTCGTTCTCTTCAGTGTCGTTGTAGAGTGTGGGTAGGCCATAGAATGCACCAGTGTTACCTTCGTCACCGTCAACTATGGAATCTCCATCAGTATCTTGGTTCAGAGGGTCAGTGTGGTCGTTGTAAGCAACTCCGCCAATGAGAACTTCTGTGACTGTAGGAGTGATGTTGGTGATATCCCATGCTGTGCGAATCTCATATGTATCGCTGAGACCGTCGCCGTCAGTATCCTGAGTCAAGGGGTCTGTACCATAGACTTTGACCTCTTCGTAGTCGCCAGTTCCATCCCAGTCGGAATCAGCCCGCATTGGATTGGTACCTAGGTCCCATTCTTCTCCATCTAAAAGCCCATCTGCATCTGTATCTGGCACGATGGGGTCAGTACCCATGGTCTTGACCTCTAGTTTATCGTTGGCACCATCATCGTCCGTGTCAGCTTTTGTCGGGTCCAGGCCGGGTATAGTGGCCTCATATTCATCCGAGAGACCATCTTTATCCGTGTCGAATCCGATTCCCGAGTCCTCATACTCCGCTTCTCCCTGCTTTGGAGACAGGTCCCAGGGCCCGCCGGGCTCCCACGTCCATGTCTTCTTCCAATCCCACCAGAGGAATTGGAGCGTTAGTTTTATCGTAAATATAAGCCGCAGCGTTATCTTCATTGGAGACGACAGAGACAGGTCTTGGAAGAACGTTAGTATTATCTCAAGAGACCCGTAGAACTTCGCAGACGCTATTATGATGTCGATCCCGATATTAAGCGCCGCGCCTAATGTCAATACTATCGTGAGGGTGGAAATACTGGGTGCAATGGCCGAAGCGGCCTTCTTCACAATGTCCAGCTCGAGTCCGAACCATATGTCAATGCTGATCGAGTCAAGTCCGATGTAGCTCCCTAGTTTGGAGAGCACACCACCACCTGCACCACCAGTTATGATGTCGAGCAAGGTAATCTTTCGTGACATTGCAACCTTCAGCGAAAGACCCCATTCAACCACGTTGAAGAAGTCCTCCATGTCGAACATTCCATTACGAAACGTGAATAATGTAAGTTTGAAATGAGCAGAACCTGAGAACGCGAGTTCCACGCCAAGCATCCCAAGAATGGCAGCCATGAACGGGTTCTTCGAAGAGTCAAATCCCTCAACTCCTAGGTTCGCATAGAACTGTGGAGATATCTCAAAGAACGAGAATATCAGCTTGAAGAAGTCACCCGCTGAGGAAAGACTGAATGGACTCCTACCCTCGAACAGAATTCCTCTGATGAACTCGAAAAAGGGAGTCGGGTTGATGTGGAAGTTTGCGCTCAAGCCTAGATCAAATGTAAGTGTGAATAATGACCACTCGCCGAGACCTATGGGTAGTTCACCATCGTATCCTAAAAGGTCGCTGAGTCCGCCGAATAATCCGTTCAGCATGTTCTCAAGGTCAGTAAGCAGAGGTGTGATCATACCCGTGAGCCAATCGTACGCTTTGCCCAGTAGCCATTTGATACCATCAGTGAAAATACCTTTGATATCCATTACAATTGAGAGGATATCGCGGAGCATATCCACATCGAGTATGCCGGAAAGAAGAGGACCTGCGAGGTCAAGAATTTCATCGATGATTTCAGTGACGCTTGGTAGATTGTCCAGATCAATACCAAAGGATTCAGGGAAGAATGATTGTAATAGTTTAAGGAATGAGTCAATTGGAACATCATCGAATGATGGGAACATTCCAACGATTGAGCCCACAGCCATGAGTAGTGACTGCATGATTCCCTCGAAAGATTGGCCTTTCACTGCACCGATAACATTCATGATTCCTCCTGTGATTTCACCAAATGAATTGAGCACGTTCTGAAGGTCAGGTGCTCCCGATAGAACATCACCAGAATCTAAGAAACCAATGAGTGTGTTGAACAGACTACCGAGGTCTCCAATCTCTGAATTGAAGTTACTAACAGTTTGGCTGACCATTTTCTTAAGACCATCAGAATCAGTCACCTTTGCAATCAGACCTATGATTGGTTTGACAGCTCCATTGATGACTTCCATGATATCAGCAGCATCAGATAGTGCGTAAGCTGAAGAATAGGTTGGTAGTAGATAGACTGCATCGTTAACCACATCGAAGATATCAGGAACATCAGCTGCATTGAAACCATCATTGAAGAAACCGGTGATCAATGTGAGTGCATCCCGGACTACTTCTTTGATATTTGTAGCAACGCCTGAAGTAAGCTCATCAAGGATTTCCATAATCTCAGTTTGGAAATTAGCGATGCTTGAAAGACCTCCCTCTTGGAAGGTCTTTGTAACATTCATCAATCGCTCAGCCAATTGTTTAGCTTCACCAACGATATCAGTGCCAAAGAATTCAGTTGCGAGTCCCTCTACAATCTCCATTATTGTATCAGCATTATAGCCGTCTATTAGGTCTAGGGCAGTGAAACCCATTTGTATAACAGACATGATTCGGTCAATTGTGTCCTGACCAACTGCATCGGTCAATAGGTTAAAGCCAGCTTTTAGGAGCTTGTCCCCTACATCCTTGATGAATTGTGAGAAATCAAAGCTAGCAAGATAATTTACAACAGAAGTAATGGTACCGACTGTCTTGTTAACAAGGTCAGTGATTGTTCCTGCTGAAACGCCAAGAGTTGCAACGAGCGTCTTGTTTAGCAAACCAGTTAGAATATTGTTTGTGACAAAACTAAGAATTGTATTGAAAGCGCCTTTTCCATCACTGATAACGTCACCAATCATATCCCAGAGTTCGCCGCCAAAACCAAGAATCGTGTCGAGCCAAGTCATAATTTCGCTGGGGATTATTTCCGGAAGTAATCCAGTGATTAGCTCGCCAAGTACATTGATTATGCTGCCCATGTCCCCACGAAGTTCAAAGAGTGCGTTGATTATGGGGCCAAGGAATTTCTTCAGGTTCTCAGGGAATGGAAATTCGCTTACTAATGAAGTAATAATCGATTTGAGAGGATTTTCACCATCGATGTCATCTACAACACCAATAAGGGGCATTATCATTTCCATGATATCCTGTAGTCCACCTAGAGCTGACTCTGGAATTGAAATGACAGATTTGCCTGCTGCTTGTAAGATGTCCAGTAGTACATCCACTACTTTACCAATAGGACCACGCAGACCAGAAAGGAATGGTAGGTCTCCAAGTGAGAAATCTGTAGCTCCAACTTCTGCTGGTGAAGATAGTTTAATCATAGGTGAGAAATCTTCAGGTAGATCGTCGAGAGGCAGTTGCTCCATCTCACCGTCTTCTGAAATTCTATATGCTGCTGGTTCAGCACTGCCAGGATTTCTTTCAATCATATCCTGTTTGCGCTGTTCAGCTGCTACCGGATCCATTTCACCAATGGTGTCAATTGGTTCAAAGCTCCTTTGGAAGAAGTCATTGAAGTGATCCGCATATATTTGAAGGACCATCCTTTCGAGGTCATCAGCTGCACCCTGATATTCTTCATCCAACAGAGCTCGTTGCTGGAACATCTCCATTATCGCGTAAACACCATATAGCGTGAGCACTAGAACATCGATTTGCTCTGCTTCGCTGGTGTGAATCGTATCATCAGTGGGTTTCAGCATACTGTCCAAAGACAAAGTATTACCCATCGCTACGAGGTGCTGAGTTGAACGATGATGATGCAATGTCTGGTAGAATTCACTCCAGGGCATTTCTCGATCCTGGAAGTTGACACTGTCCAAGTCGGATTGAAATGCATACACCGCTAGCCAAGGTTCATCCCTCAACCAGAAATCAAAATCCGAAGCGGCCGTTATAGGCACCAAGACTAAGCTATTGATTCTGAATGATACAATGGCTTCTATGCCTTCAGCTACGGCAGTCAGCTTTTCATCTGACGGGTCGTAGAAGACGTAGATATTCTGAAGATCATAACCCGTGAATGGTTTCGGAAAAAGCTCTTCTTCTTGTTGAATGACCTCTCCAGCCCAAACAGCTTGTGGAACTAGGCCAAGTAACATTATTGAAATAAAAGCAACGGAAATGAGTTGTACCTTTAGCAACTGACGGTTCATGCGCATTTGCGCCTCCTCATGGCGTCACCGAGTTGAAAGGTAATCAGCGTCTTCCATCATGTCACGTTACCCTACAGTTAACCGCCCATGATGTCATGCACTGGGGTGGCATGCGACTCCGGTATCTCTCTCACTCCGGTCGCCCAGCGAACATTCTTTGTGTGCATAATCATGTTATAATACTTTGGTAGAAATGTGGACATATAAAGAGAATAGACCCTTGTTTAATCAAATAAATGAATTTGAGAATATTAAACTCAACAACAATTCTATTGAAAATCGTATTATCTTAAATGGCTAAATCAGCTTAACTCTGAGAATCAATTAGGAATATGTTCTAGATAACCGTGTTGTTGATGTAAACAGTGCAACTCGGATCTCATACAGTGTTAGATTCCCCTGAATCTAAAACATTACTGGTAATATCTGGTACAATATACTCACCTGTGTGCCATTTCTGGTGATGCTTGTTCTCATTGCTCAATTTCTTACTCCGATATTCGGAGAAAATGCAGCAGGTGTTGTCGTTTTCCCACTATTGATTGTGTTCGGGCTTATCTTCCTGTGGATTCCATCTTGGCTTTTCAGGAGAGCATGATATCTGGAGATTGACGAAGACGGCATCTTATACAAAGCGATACTTTTTAGACACTTCTATACTTGGAATGACGTGACTGATATCTCCATGGAGAAGAGTCCAGAATTCACTGGATCCTACAACGACACTCTATGTGTTCACACTAAAAGAGGAACAGTGAGCTTCTTCCTCCCTGATTTTGGCATCCAGTCTAAGACAGAAACTCTCGCGTTTACTGATATGATGGTTCAATATTGGAAAGACGCTCAGACAAGAAAGGAAATGAGATCTCTACTATGAATTACCTTTCTGACGCAAATAGATTATGAGCACAATGACAACTACCGCCAAACCTATTCCACCTATCATCAGAACTATCACCATGAATTGGTCGACTGGTGTGGAACCTGTGGGTGGAGGTGTTTCGGTCGGGGTAGTGGTCGTGGTTGTAGCAGTTGTTGTCGTGGTTGTAGTCGTAGTTGTAGTCGTAGTTGTAGTCGTAGTTGTAGTCGTAGTTGACTCAAGAACTTCAATAGTAATCAATGATGTAAGTGTGTTACCATGTGCATCTGTAGCGGTTATGTTCAGACCATAGATTCCTGGTTCAAGAGTGTCAGTGTTCATAATATTACAGCTGCTTTTATTCCTCCCGAAATAATCATTTGGATCACTCTCAATAACAGCAGAAATTTGGAAATTAACTGTGTCATTAATTAACCAAGTTATTGGCGTATAATCTATTGCTTCTACCCAGAAATCTAATGCAACCATATGATCTAGAGTGTGATTTGTCGGAATTCCCATATACCATGTCGGCGAGGTGGAATCATCATTAGATATTAATTGAATAGGGGCACTGGGTGTTTGTCCTTCATGGAGTGAGGTATTTTCTATTTCAGAAGCTGGTTGTGATATGAACGAAACAGAACTCGTTCCTAAAAGGACAATAACAGTTAGAAACAGAAAATAATTCTTCATTGTATTACACCTTTGAATCATTCTTTTAATAAACATCTATATGGATATCACATTTCCTGCACCACTCAACTCGCTACTCATATCCCCATTTCTAACAATAACATCCAGAATATTAGCGCTATACAAATCAGAAATTGATTCAATATTTGGCATACAGAATCGACCACCTTCTGCGGTAGAAAGTATTTGGCTCTATTTGAATGCTGATATTCTCGAAAGCAATGAACCCCAAATCAAAATCAATCGTTGAGAACAATATTGAAAACTCAAATCAACTCGTAATGTTATAAGATGGTTTCACAATAATCAATATGTCTAGGTGAATATGATGATTGACGAGATCACGAAACTGCT
>Ga0114923_10002177_pt1 | contig 13352 bp, 6 predicted proteins | sample SumtaG_FD_89578 | JGI IMG/M metagenome (GOLD analysis project Ga0114923, IMG submission 89578) | Deep subsurface microbial communities from Indian Ocean to uncover new lineages of life (NeLLi) - Sumatra_00157 metaG | ecosystem: Environmental > Aquatic > Marine > Oceanic > Sediment | place: near... | reverse complement strand
TCCTTTAAGTCGCTCTCCAGCAATCCATCGGGGTTAAGCTGCATACGCAGCGCTTCACGCAGGGTCAAACCGTGTAATTCCATCAACTCCCGGGCTTTTTCATAAGCGGCGATGGTCTCCCTGAGTTTTTCCGGGTCTACGGTCACCCATTTGTTTTTAATATAAGCCAACCCTTCGGATGCTTCCAGCAATTGCCTGGCTTCGGCTTCGGAAATAGGGGTGTCGCCGATAAGTAATTGGACATTAAAATCCAGGATGGCATCCATGCCCACGAAGGAGGGCTGGCCTTTGCCTACGGTGATATTCAGCCGGATATGGGCGGTATTGTCTTTCCACCAGTTGGGAATGCGGCACAAAATAGCGGATGCTTCGTATAAGGGAATTTCCTTTAAAAAGGCAAAAGCTTCACCCGCGGACCAGGATAGGGGATGGAACAATTCCCCGCTGTCCAGGAGTTGGGTAACCAGGGCGCTTTGTTCGGCAGCCTTGTGAACGGTAGACAGGAGATCCAGCAGTTTTTCGTTGTCCCCGGCATATTCGGTTAAGGCCCACTTTAACGGCCAGTGCCTGGATTGACCCTGTTTATCCAGCCCGGTGGAAAACGTGGCCAGGAAGGCAAAGGGTGTATCTTTGTATTTTTGTTCCACCAAGTGGAAAAACACCCGGCCCACCAGGTGGACATCGGGACTGTAGGTTTTGATAAAACTCTCGACGCTCCCTTCATAGGTCTCGATAGCCCGGGCAAAGGCGCGGTTCAATTCTTCCCAGGAATCCCGGAGTATCCGGATGGTCAGGTATTCGCCGCCGGTCATCATGGGGGCGCTGTCCAGGGTATATTGAAGTTCTTCCGGTTCGACAGCGATTTTAACGGTGTGGCGCAGCAGTTCGAGGTCCGGGGTTAAACTTAATTTTCGGGCAAATAAAGCGGTAAAATTTCGCCAATAGCTGAGAGAAGCGGGAAGAGGCACTTTATGATCGCAAAAACTTAAGAACAACAACCAGGAAGGCTCGGCATGGAACCTATTATATATTTCCTCCTGTAGAAGCACACTGCTTTTATCGATGCTCTCTTCCGTAGAACTCCATTCCAGTTGCAAGGAGCCTTCGGGCATGATCACTACATGTAATTCTTTATTCATGGGAGCAAGTCCACAGGTGGAGGTAAAAAAACCAACATGTGTTCATTCTTATGCAACAATTTTTCACAATCATATTACAGTTATATCATAAAATCCCGAACAGGTAAATACTAATTTTAACCGCGAAGGGACGCGAAGAAAAAAAACCAGGCCCGGAGGAAAAATTGGCCTGGCACCAAAAAACACAACAAAGTGTCCCCATTTTGTTTTTTTCATTTGTTTTCTTCTGCTTCTTGTAGTAACTGTTCGGTAACAGAAAGTTCTTTATTTTCTGTTACCTCTTTTTTTGATGTTGATGTATTATTGGGTTTTGATTATTTTATGCTCTTTTTGAAATATTTCTTTAATCGTTTTTGAGCACTTTCTGCTTCTTCACCTTCAATTAGCGGCATTCTTGCCTGTCCCCTTTTTTTGTAGAAAAAAGCAATGTAAAAAAAACTCCTTATTTTCTTCTGTTAGCGCTCAAAACCTTCTTTTGTTCGATTATGCAAATCACTAACTAATTTTCTCTTTTTGTCCGCCAGCTTTTCAGGGGACGTGTCCGTCCACTGGCTGATAAGAAGAAATTATTAGTTATCCTTATCCACATAAATAGCTTCGCCGAATAAACCATATTATCGGGGTTGAGTATGGGTGGCTTATTTAAGCGCTGCTCAGGTCACTAATTTATGATATAACGTTAACATAGTTTTTTTCACACGATTATTTTATTTTTTAATCTTTCTTTATTTTTTTCCTTAATTTCACATTCCCAAATTCTAATAACTTTCCAACCTTTTCGTTCTAATCTTTCATTAATCTGTTTATCTCGAATTCTGTTATTTTCGATTTTCTTTTGCCAGTATTCTGAATTCTGTTTTGGTGTTAGATTTCTACAATTATGACCATGCCAAAAACAACCATCAGCAAAAATAGCTATTCGCTTATTGTGAAAGACAAAATCGGGTTTGCTACCAGCTATCTTATAGTTCCTTCTCCAGCCCTTCAAACCTAACTGCTTGAAAAGGTGAATAAGCTTCAATTCAGTTGATTTGTTACCCTTAGGTTTATTAGCCTTCATTATCTCCGAGCGCTTTTTTTTCGATACGGTATCGGACATGATTAAGTGTATTCCTCTAATTCTATTCTTTCAAGCAACATTGTTAAGCGACTAGCCTCAGCATTTTTTTTAAGGAAAAGGCTATAAGATTGATAAGCGTCCTGAATGAGCTCTCTATATAAAATCACTCTAACATTAGATTCTTCCATAGCTCTTATGGATTCTTCTTTCGCCTTCGGAGTATTCCAATCGATTAAAGGTTTACCAACAAGACATATCACTTCTACAGGTTCATCTTCTCTATTCATAGACCTTAATATTTTTTCAAATGCTTTTTTGTATTTGTCTACTTGCTTCCCTAAATCGAATCTATTTGTAGAAACATCTGACCTTTTTAATTCGATTATCACATGTTTCCCCGATGGATTCTTGTATTTTATATCAAACCTACTTTTTTTCTCTTCATCAGAGAGTTCATGACTATCTAGTTTTTTCACCATTGTGCTAAAAGCATTTTCCATTTGAGGGGTTTCAGTTGCCCTATCCCAAGAAGGATCGAGCAACCAAAGATGTTCGTATAAATACTTCTGTAGTACTTTTTCCAATACACTATCCTCAACTTGACTATGCAGCTTATTTATTATTGACAATCTTTCCTTGATAATTTGATAGTAAAGAGTGGCTTCTATATCATCGATATTTGCAATAACCCTGGTAAATTCTTCTAAATTTTCGATTGATATCAATTCGAGAGCTTTTAAATTCCTTTTATATTTCATATTCTCGAAAGCTAAAACGCTTTGTTTATACAATTCCCGTCTTTCTTCGTCTTTATCTACTTTAAGTTGCCCTATTTTACCGAATAGAGACCTTGCATGTGCTTTATCGTCTCCCTTTAAGCTGTTAAACCAATCGGCGATAGCTGGTATCGATCGAGCTTCTTCCGTCCCTTTCCCCTTGCGCAAATCCGTCCACTTGTTTTGAATATGCTTTAATTCCCCGTAAACAAAATCCCTTAAAGCTATATATCTCTCGTCGTCTTTTTTTACTTCCTGTCTACTACTCGTAGCTATATCCTCATTACCAGTAATATCTATGAAATCCGCATGTATTTCACCTATCAGATATTTAGAAAATAGACCGCCCTCGGTGAAATCTTTCAAAATATCTTCCTGGGCTAATTTTCCCCGAACCATTACAACTATCTTATTTAAATTATCATACTCGTCCTTTAGTTGCCCGGAATTCGATACGGTACCTATCCAACCGAGAACACTATAGCGTTTGTCGTCTCCTTTTAATTCGATGTTTATAGTATTTTCTCTTTTTTCGTCAAATTCTAATTTATCCTTTTTACAATATTCCTTATATTTCGTCCCTTTTTCTCCGAAATACCATAGATATTGGATCTTATGAAAGTAATCCCTATCGGTAATATCTATGGACTTTCTATCTATATTAACTTCAAACCCATCATCTGAACCGATTATACTGAAACGTCTGGCTATTCTTTTACGTAAAGCTGCGGGCGTTTGCCACAACCCCTTCTTTATATCGGTTATGGTTATACGTGTCCCGTGTTCTATAATCTTGACTACACCTATTTCATCGTCGATAGTTAAATCACTATTATCCAACGGATCTGGTTTATAATTTTGATTACCTTTAGATATTTCTTTTTTTATTTTTTCTGCCGACATCTTTAATCCATGTTTTTCACCGTCTTTTAAAGACTCGACTCGTATAATGTTCGCAATCGAGAATAACGAAAGTTTGCCTATACCCTTTCTCCCCATTAACGGCCTGCCTTCTTTTGTTTTATCTCCTTCCATTACGCGTTTTTCATAGCCGACGTTTAAATACTTATCATTCATATCTTTTACTGTCATACCATACCCGTCGTCCGTTATAATAATTTTACCATCTTGAATCGTCATATCCACGTTATGTGCGTCTGCGTCCCACGAGTTAGAAACTACCTCGGATAATACTGCTGGAACATTACTATATAGATTGATACCCAAGTGGTTGAGAACATTTAAACTAATCGTCATCTTATATTTTGGCTCTTCAACCATGATATTCCTCCAAATGTTTCATTATGCTTTTACCAATGATTTTACCTAATCTAACAGGAACTGCATTGCCGATATGCTTTCCAAGGCACTTAATGGAAAAGTACAGTTCTGGATCGATGAATTTATAATATTTTGGAAATGTCTGCAAAAGCGCCCCTTCTCTTAAAGATAATGCTCTATGCTGCTCCGGATGTCCAAAACGACCTGTTCCAAAATTGTAGAATTGCGTCGTAATTGTGGGTGCAGGCTTGTCCCGTTCCATTCGAGAATAGACAGAAACATAGGTTTTACCCGAAGGTTTTTGATGACATGGGGTAAGCAGTTCTTTGTCCCAATCTCGCCAAGTTCCTCCCGGTTTCGACTGATGGATTCGTTTTTTATTGATTGCTGTAAGCTTACATGCCTTATGTAATGGATCTTTGCTAGAAGTTTCTCCATCCTTTATAGGTTCAAGATTTCTAATGGTTTTTTCAACTGTGCGATATTGAGAAGGTGTATGAGTTTTGGATATTAGTTGGATATTTCCAAGTTTTGAAGCTAACAGAACCAAACGTGTTCTTGTCTGTGGTATTCCATAGTCGGGACAATACACAAATTGCCAAGATATATGATAATCGAGTTCTTTTAGATTTCTAATAAAATCCGAGAATATCTCTTGCTTTTCAATTTGAGGTACATTTTCCATAGAGACAATATCGGGTTCTATCTCTTTTATTAATCTTGAGAATGAATGCAACAATCCCCATTTCTCGTCTTCATTTCTTTTGCTGTTTTTTTGCGTATGGGTCGAGAATGGTTGACATGGTGCGCAACCTGCAAGTATTCTGATCCCATTTTCTGGATATAGCCTTGCCAATTCGGTTCCGGTAATTGCTCCAATATCTTTGTTGATGAATTTTGTATTATTATTTTTTTCATACGCGTATTTACATGTTTCATCGGTATCGATACCTGCAATTACAGTTATCCCAGCTTTTATGAAGCCGTGTGTCATTCCGCCAGCTCCACAGAACAAATCCACAGCAACTACAGACAATGTATTATTTTTATAAGATTCTTCCTTCATCTGCCTCCGATAAATCACCCCTCATAAAAACTCTTCATGTATCCGTTTAGGGTTATTTGTTAAACGTCATACGGCCAACAACAATTATACAGTCTGTATAAAACAGTAAACACAGATTGTTTCTTTCCGTATAAAAAGTTTCCGTGACTTCTTGTATCGCATTTAAACTCTGTCATATCAACCTCCTTTAGGTCATAAGCTAATTGCTACTCCCGGTTTATACAGTCTGTATAAACCGGACTATAGCCCATTCATCGGGCTGCGTACCCCATGGCCGCCTCTGTTCAAGACATGGGTATAGATCATGGTCGTGCCGACATCCTTGTGCCCAAAGAGTTCCTGGATGGTGCGGATGTCATAGCCTGCTTCAAGCAGATGCGTGGCAAAGGAATGTCGGTTATTAATATTACTTTTCATAACATAATATAATACATAAAAACAACAAAATGTCAAATCTTCTTTCCCCCCCTAAATCGGGAAAAGGGGACGCCCATTAGAAGGTTTTCAAAGAGGGGGCGGGGCGTGCAAAGGTGCAAACGTGCAAATAAGAAGAAGAACTGGTTTTGACCTTTATGACCTTTACTATTGCTATTGCCTGTCGCCCGCGGCGCGGCCACCCTATATACAAAATCGTCATGATTGCCTGGCACCTTTCCTCCTCCCGGGTCTGTTTTTTTAATATTCGCGTTTCTTCGCGGCTAAAATTAAAGAAAAAGGGCCAGACGAAAAATCCCATTTAAATTCCTGTATGAGGATTTTTATCGATGTCGGCGGGAATGTTTTTCCCGGTATTCTTTTATGTATTTCATCATTACATCAAATGCCTCTTTTAATAAAGGGTCTTTTTTTTTGAGTTTATCCAGACCCATGCGAATAGTATCGTGCCATTTTTCCAGGGCATCGGCCGGCAATTTATTGATGATCAAATCTTGCTCTTCCATTCGTTCTACCGCCTTGTTTTCACGCGCTATGATTTCTTCATATAAGTCCTTTGACAACTGCTGGGCCGTTTCCTTCATTTGTTTTTTATAGCGGTCAGGAATTTCTTCCCAGGTTTTTTTCGTGAGTACGATGCTCCAGTACTCCGGGGCAACCGTTTGGGTACACATGTTGGGGGCATGGGTGAAGTATCGACCGGATTGAGCCACCAGCGGCGACATGAAAAAGGCATTAACCATACCGCTTTGCAGGGCCATTTTCAAGTCTTTGAAATCAGTGGGGACGATATGAAAGCCGGAATCCCTCCAGGCCTGTTCCATTCCCGGGGTCCAGGTGATAAGAGAGAGCTTGTGCTTTTGTAAGTCCCCGGGATAAAAAACAGGATGCTGCGAAAAGAACTTGAGCCATCCGCTCAATGACCAGGTGATCACCTTAAAGCCTTTTTCTTCGATTCTTTTTTCAAAAACCGGTTTCATTTTATTAAACACATAATCATGTTCTTCTTTGGAATTCATAATTAAAGGAATATTAAACAGGTAAACATCAGGGCATATACGCGGCATTCCCCGACTGAAAAAAGCAGCTCCGTCTAATTTTCCGTTTCGCATTTCCTCTATCATATCGTATTCGCTGCCGATGAGTTCCCCGGGATATATCTCGAATTTTACCTTTCCCCCGGTTATTCTTTCCCACTCCCTGCCCAGTTTTTCCAGGGCCCTGTCCCATGGAGACCCGGGCCGGGCAACATTGCCAATTTTAATTGTCAAGGAATAGACCGAACCCGGTAAAATCAACACACTTAACATTAACAATAAGATAATTTTTCCGATTTTCATTTTATTTCACCTCTTAATTGCTCTCCAAGAAATTTTTCACATATCCCTTTTTCCAGGAATTTCTCCAACGGCATCCTGATTTCCCATTTGCGCACCGTTTTATCCGCGTAGCCGGTGAGAACCCGTTTTCCATCCGGCGAAAAGGCCACGGAATTGATCTTTTTTTCGTGCCCTTTGAAATCTTGTAATTCATTACCCTGTAAATCCCACAAACGGGCGGTTTTATCCCACGAGCCGGTGAGAATATAGGAGCCGTCCGGGGAAAAGGCCACGGAAGAGATGCGATACTTATGCCCGGTTAAAACCTGTAATATGTTTCCCTTCACGTCCCATAAACGAGCAAAAACATCGATTCCATCATTGGAGCCGGTGAGAATGTGTTTCCCATCCGGCGAAAAGGCAGCGCAACTGATCAAACTCCCGGGGCTTGTGAACCGTTGTAAAATGTCTCCTTGCAAGGTCCATAAGATGGCGGTTTTATCCCAGGACCCGGTGAGAATGGTTTTCCCGTCCGGGGAAAAGACGGCGCAATTGACGTCATCTTTATGTTCTTTAAACTCATGAACCACTTTTCCCAGCCGATCCCATAAGCGGGCCGTATTATCCCAGGATGCGGTGAGAATATTGCTGCCGTCAATGGAAAAGGCCACAGAGGTGATACGGTCTTTATGGCCTTTGAAATCTTGTAATTTGTCTCCTCGAAGACTCCATAAACAGGCGGTTTTATCCGCCGAGCCGGTGAGAATATATCGACCATCCGGCGAAAAGGCCGCGGCGGTGACAGGACCGTTGTGTCCGCTGAAGACTTTTAATTCCTTTTCCTTTCCCTCTAAGTCCCATAACCGGGCGGTTCCATCCTTTAACCCGGTGAGAATATATTGACGCTGCGGCGAAAAGGCGGTGCAGTTGACAGCCGCTCGATTCTCTCCCAATACCTGGAATTTAGTTCCGTTAAGGCTCCACCGCCGTATGGTTTTATCCCATGAACCGGTAAGAATAGACTGACCGTTCGGGAAAAAGACCGCGGATGTGACATTGCTTTCATGTCCTTTGAAATCCTGTAATAGGGTCCCCTTTAAGTCCCATAACCGGGCGGTTTTATCCCAGGACCCGGTGAGAATATACTTGCCGTCAGGAGAAACGGCAGCGGAATTGACAGGACCGCTGTGTCCGTTGAAATCCTGTAATTTGTTTCCCTCCCGGTCCCATAAGCAGGCGGTTCCATCCCTGGAACCGGTGAGAATATGTTGCCCATCCGGCGAGAAAGCAGCGGAATAAACCCAATCGTTATGCCCTTTGAAAACTTCTAGCTCTTTTCCCTGCCAGTCCCATAACCGGGCGGTTTTATCCACTGATCCGGTGAGAATATATTTGCCAACAGGAGAAAAGGCTGCGCATAAGACATCCTTTTCATGCCCTTTAAAAACCTCTATTTGATTTCCCTGTAAGTCCCATAAGCAGGCGGTTCTATCCCTGGAACCGGTGAGAATAAGTTCCCCATTCGGTGAGAAAGCAGCGGAATAAACCCAATCTCTATGCCCCTTGAAAATCTCCAACTGGTTTCCCTGTAAGTCCCATAACCGGGCGGTTCTATCCTTGGAGCCGGTCAGGATATATTTACCGTCAGAAGAAAAGGCAATGGAAATGACACTGTAATCATGACCTTTTAAAATCCTTATTTGTTCGCCCCGGGGATTCCATAAATAGGCGTTTTTATCCTCAAAGGCGGACCCGGTGAGAATATATCTGCCATCAGGTGAAACAGCCGCACAGGAGATACTATCTTCCTGTTCAGCAATGATTTTATAAAAATTATTCTCCCGGTAAATTTTTTGCAGGGTTTCGGTGACGATTTTATTTTTATCTATTTGATAGGCCTTTTCAGCTTTACGTAAGGCAATGGTCGGGTTCTTTTCCACGACTCTTTCCGCTATTGCAGCCAGGCGGTTTGCTTCCGATCTTCTTGAACGGTTCAATGCTCTTTTCCATTGAATGACGGCAAACACGGCAAAAATAGCGATAAAGATAACCAAAACAACCCGGATGTTTTTATTCCTTTTCTTCTCTTTTTCGCGTCGTGCTTTACGTTCCCGACTTCTCTCCACCAGTTGTTCTTCATTATTGTCTAAGACCCTCATCCCTTTTTTGCCCTTTTCCACGATTTCCAGGTCCACTTCATCCAGGCATATCTCATTTTTATTTTTCTTAAAGTCCTCGATTTTTGCGGCCAGGATACGTGAGGCGCGCTGCCCGGGCCTGTTGGAATCACTGTATTCATCGATCACGACACGGGCCAGGGTATCGTGGGCCAGGCTGGTCTCATCTTTTCGCTGCGCATCCGTCAGCAAGTAGAAATCCTTTAACTTTTGTACCAGGTCATCGATATCCCTGTTGTGCCTGTAAGTCTGACGTATGTCCCGGATATTCCTGACGCAGGCCGTGCCCCATTCGGTGGTGTGATATTTTAATATATCCAATGCCAGCCCCGAATCCACAACATTCTTATTCCAGTTCTTGAGTTTCTCCATCTGCTGCCGAAAGAAATCTTCCAGGAGCAGCATTTGCTTGCGTAATTCCTGGTATTGTTTAACGCTAAATTCACGCCCGGGAGAAAAGTCATCTTCTTTCGAGGTATCCCACATTTTGGTGAGTATGATTTGCAGCACCGGGGCCACCGGGGTATTTTTGTCTTCCAGGAGATCATCCGCGATAATGACCGGTAATTTCTCTTCTACTTCGATATTATATTTATCCCTCAAGCATTTTGTACGGGTTAACCCGGTAACCACATCCAGGATGTCTTCCCGTCTTAGGGGCTTCACAAAAAGCGGTGTCCGGTCCAATTCGTGATGTTTGAATTTTTCATCGATATCCGGGTGATACCCTTTACGGTATCCCAGGATCAATTTGCCCCGGGGATAATCCGAAGTATTGCCGAATATCGATGTCAATGCTTCAAAAAAATCCTCCTCTTCGCCGGTTAATTTTTTATTAGGGTGGGTATACACTTCTTCCACCTGGTCCAATATGATGACCAGGGGCTTACCGGTTTCGGCTTCGATATATTTCCATTTTTCCGCTGTGGTTAAGCCCCGGGTATTCCGGGTATTCTTTACATTCCCTGCGTCTATGCCAGCTAAAACCCCTTCAAGTGTCCCCCACAGGCCTTTTTGCGGGTCCCTTCTTGCGAAGCAAACCATATGCAATTTCTCCAGCCTTGGTATTAAACCGGCATCCAGGAGTGAAGATTTTCCCACCCCGGATTGGCCGTATAATAAGATAATGGGTGGAGACTTTTTGTCCGTTACCCGGTCGTACAACTCCCGGATATAATAGGATCGACCGAAGAATATCCCGGCGTGTTTCCTTTCATAGCGATTGAGAAACAGGAAGGGTTTATCCGGTAATTTACCCTGTGGTATTTCCGGTAAACCGAATAAAGGGTTCCCGGCCGCTTCGGGTAAATTCCAATCTTTTACTTTTTGCGCTCCTTTTTTATAAAAGATATTCCAGGGGAACCGGTCTTCTATTTCTTTCTTTCCCTCCCAGTACAAATCCCTGAAATTTGCAGCCCCCTTTTGAATTTTGATATAGTCTTCGGCATCCAGCCATGCTCTCTCCAGGGAGGCGCCGTTGGCGATACCCTTGTAAAAACGTATAGCCAGGTTTGCCGCCACTTTATCATCGATGGATTGAGACGTGCCCACCACTGCGGGAATACCGGCCCCTTTGAGTTCCAGGGCATGCTGTTCGGTAGAGCAGCCGTTGAGGAAAACCAATTTCAATCCCTCTTGCCTGGCCAGGAAAGCCGCCAGACCTTCCCGGTGGGCAGCCGCATGTCCCCCTGCCAATGATTCCAGCAGCAATTGATAGCCATTGGCATGGCCGCCGTAGTGAAAGAGGGCGATCCTTTTTTTGTAGGCATCATCCTGGAAAACATCCAGGATATCTTCAACCGAGGCGTTGGAACGTTCCACCACTTCGCACAGGCCTTCATTTTTGGCCTCTTCCAGGGCCCCGCGGATTTCCCGTAGTTCTTTGGGCAGATTCCTCAGGTAAGCCGCATTATCCACCCGGTCGTTGGCAAAGGCCAGGAATATCACCGGCTTTTGTCTCAATTGATCGTTTATTTTGCACATTTCCAAAACCTCCTTTATCCCCCCACCCGGCTCGGTTGTCTGACGGTCTTAACAGTGATAGTTTTGGTGAACCAATCGTTGGTGATTTTTCGTTTTCTTTCACTTACTTCCACCGTACCGATGTCCCGGGGGTCTCTAATGGAAAGAATTTCCCCCAATTCCAGTTCTTTTTGCATCAGCAAAAAGTCATCCACCTGTTCCGTGCTGACAATCAATTTGAAGGTATCCACTGCCTCATCCGTACCTTCCGGTAATTTGATATAATCGTTTTCCCCTTCTCCCCACAGGGTGACAAAGCCTTTTCCCCGGCGCAGCGGTTCATTCCTTAAAATATATATCCCGAATTTCCTGGAAAAATAGACCAGTGTCACATGAAGCTTTTGATCCGCCCGGTTTCTTACCCGCAGCCTGGCCCGAATTTCTTTCCAGCCGCTGCCGGTATTGATGAAATCAAGGATAAGCGAATCCCCCTGACATTCTCGTTCCGTACCGTTTTCCCGTACTTCAAAAAATTTGAGATCCATTTCCCCCGGGTTAAGAGTGGTCTTATGATTTTGTAAAACCAGGCCCCGTTCCCATCGTATCACCCGTTCCAGGATGGAGTACATATAAACGCAGCATAGACTCGGCTCACCTTCCGCGCCCTGGATCAGCAAATCCGTATCTTTACGGCAGAGTAAGAACCGGCCTTTTCGCACCGATAGGGTATATCTGGCAATCCCAGGTTCATCCGTGAATACAAAATTCGCCCCTTGGGGCGACGTGATTTTCACCAGGTTTTTCTCCTCATCGTCACCCTCCAGTAGAACCGGCATGGGTGGTACGGGCAGGCTGATAATTTCAGCGTAGTAACGGGCTGCCCGGCTGGTTTCGAAGTCCAGGCTTAACATACTCTTTTGTGCCCCCAGGGAAATCATTTTCCCATACCCGGCCATCTTATCCGCAGTCGAATCCCCAGTGGATTCCGGGTACAAGGCCACCTCGACTACTTTTTCCGCCTCTGTGGGAAGACCGTGTAAAGCACCGCAGTCCATTCTCCAATTGCCTTTTTCAAAATAGACATGATACCTTGCCTTTTTTTCCAGGGGCCGGCCATCCAGGAATTTCCTATAGGGCATAAAATGTGAATAGGTTTCAAATTGGGGTGTTTGGATCCTGGTCTGTTTAAGGACCGCTGCCCTGCACCGGACGAACAAATCCGCATAATTGATATTAATACCTGATTTTGCCAGCACCTCCAGCAGCGTAGTAGAAAAAAGGCCCCTGTGGTCTCTTGTTTCCCATGCTTTTTGCCTGCGGTCGCAAGCTGCCATCAGCACATGCCTGCTTTGCGGAATACGGATCGGCGCATCCATACGTTTATAAAAACCCTCCAGGTAACTTTCCAGGGGTCTCGGTGTACTTTCGTCTTTATCTTCAAATCGCCCCGGTATTTCCCGGATGCCGGCCAGGTTGGAATTATCCGCTTCCCGTGAGCCTGAACCCGAATGGCAGCAGTCCAGGCTGACCACAATGTGCGGATTTTTTTTCGCCACTTCCCAGAGCAGTACGGCCAGCTCCTTATCGGCCAGGTCATACCCACCTGTGATGCGGCTGTCGTAACAAACCATGGTCTCACCTTTACGATCCGAGAAATACTCGTTGAACACAGGTGCTGCTAATTCTCTCGAACCATGCCCACTGTAATGAAACAACACCACATCATTTTTACCGGCCTTACCCAGGTGCCGGCGAAACAAGCGAATAATATTCTCCCTGGTGGCGTCGCTGTTTTTTAACGTTTCGATACACCGGTTAAGAGCCACATGCTCTTTCAAATAATCATTTATATGGTTCACATCGTTGACGCATCCACGCAAATCACTAATATTCGCCGGATACGTATCGATGCCCACCAAAAGCGCAAAAAATCTTCTTTCCATTTGTTACCTCTCTTCTCTGTTAAATTCTAACAATCTAAAAACATATTATAGCATAAAAAAAAATTGAAAGCTGGTAAAAATGATTCAAAATGATATAAAAATTGATTCACATTTACTAATTTATATTAAAAAGAACTCGAGCGAATACCAAAAGAGTAAGGCCTCCCCTGGAATGATCATTGGATTTCCCGGGA
>Ga0114923_10002176_pt1 | contig 13353 bp, 10 predicted proteins | sample SumtaG_FD_89578 | JGI IMG/M metagenome (GOLD analysis project Ga0114923, IMG submission 89578) | Deep subsurface microbial communities from Indian Ocean to uncover new lineages of life (NeLLi) - Sumatra_00157 metaG | ecosystem: Environmental > Aquatic > Marine > Oceanic > Sediment | place: near... | reverse complement strand
GTAATTATAGTTTTTGCCGGCCACCTCGTAGGCTAAGAGAACTCCCTTTTCCAGATCAGTGATGTCATTCACTATTATTCCGTCCAACATATCATCCATCATTTTCCGGGTCCCGGACTCTACAACATGGGAATCAAGCAGAACTTCAGCCCGGCGATTGCAGACAACCAGAGAGAGTATATCGCCGGTATGCATTATCTCAACCAGCCGCCTGACCAGTAGTAGCGCCAGATCTGCAGCCTCTCCGGCCATAGACCCGGAAACATCGAGTAGCAGGGTAACATTCAAAGGGGATAGTTTATTCAAAGAGCGGTCCATGCTGCGCAGTGCTATCTGCAGTGAGTACTCATCATTCTTTTTCAATTTTCGCATCTGGGGGATAATGCGTAGTGGTCTATCTGCCGGAGGGGTGTAGGAGAAGGTGTAGTAGTTGAGGAATTCATAGGTGCGGATAGCCGCGGGCTGTACGTATCTCCCCCCCATGATCATCTTCCTGGCAATCACGGGCGAAGCCGAGGAATTGGAATCATCAGCCGAGAGGTAGCGCACTGTGGGCTCCGGCTTGACAGCACGTGACCGCGCTTCAACAATTTCCTCATGCATTTCTGCAGTGTCTGCCATGCTCTCCATTTCAACAGGTTGAGCTGCCGCCATTTCTTTATATGCAGCCTTTGACTGCTCCATAGCAACACCGGCAGCCGGTTCAGCAGCCGTTTTGGACAGTGCAGGTTTCTCTTCTGCAGGAGTAAGTTCAACGGAAGTTTCGGCAATATCCCCATTTGCCTCTTCAGCCTTCACAGCGTCGTATTTTTTTGTAGCAGCACAGCCGGATAGAAAAGCAGCCATAACTGCAAAGATCAAGAAATAGAGCGGCTTCATTGAACACCTCCTACTTAAGAGCGCCTATATGCTCAGCTCAGCTGACATGGACAGTAAGCCGATATCATACAGAGATCATATATGGATAATATAGTGAAATTGACCGGACCGCAAGAAAAGACAGGTTTGAGTATTTCGGCTGCTTACCGCGGACCTGCCGGGCGGCAAGGATGTGAAAAGGAACTCAAAGATCTTGAAGAAAAAAGGGTTAGTGCTTATCCTGGTATTATTGTTAACCACGCTCCAGGGCTGGGCCGTGGGACAGCAAAGGAGTAATCATGATTTCAGGAACCTTTAAGATCCTTTTTCTAATCGGCCGGCCGGCAGCCGGCAAGAGCGAAATTATCAGCTTTTTAAAGAGCCTGCCCGCTGAGGAGCGAAGCACGATCTACCACATAGGCGATTTTTACGAGATCGACGACTTTCCCATGATCTGGACCTGGTTTGAAGAAGACGCCATCCTCACCAGAAATGGCAAACCCAGGCTCTACACAGATCATGATGGTTATTTCAAGTTCAATTATCTCTGGAATCTTCTGATTGAACGTCTTGAGATGGAGTACTGGAAAATGGAATCTTCCTCTTTAACCGGTGGAGACACGGCAGTGATCGAATTTGCCAGGGGCATGCAACACGGCGGCTTCAGCGAGGCCTTCTCCCATTTCTCTGACAAGCTTCTCAGGCGGGCGGCAGTTCTCTATATCGATGTTTCCTTCGAAGAATCCATGCGCAAGAACCGCAAACGCTTTAATCCGGATAAGCCTTACAGTATCCTTGAGCATGCTCTCCCGGATGATAAGCTGAATCGGCTTTACGGCGAATCGGACTGGCATGAGTTGAGTTCTGCAAATCCGGATTACCTCCATCTTAAGGGGACCAGGGTGCCGTATATGGTTTTCGAGAATAAGGATGATGTAACCACTAAAGCCGGCGAAGCCCTGGCCGGCAGGCTGCACCAACGCCTTGATGAGCTTTGGGAAAAGCACAACTCTTAAGGAACTATTGACTCCTAACCTTTATCATAATAGCATTCTATCAATAATTAAAAAAACTTTCTCTGATTGGAAGGAAAATGCTGATCTTGCGTTAAATTCTTTCATAAGCTTATCATCAATATCATCAACTACAAGTCTAACAGTATCTATCAGCCTTTTTTCTTCAAGGGGAAGCGGATCACTGTACCGGCATTATTGTAGAAGAAGCGCTCGCCAAAGGCCAGGGCCAGGCGCGCCGCGCCCTGTTGGCCGGTGCAGTGGGAAACACCAATATGCTGGACCCCCGCCTCATTAAAAGCCTCAATGGTCCTGGTAATCTGTTCTTCCGAAGCGGAAATAAGATGTGTTCCCCCGAGAATAAGATACACCTGCTCCATTCCCGTCAATTCCCGGGCATAATTTAAAATGTTGATCACTCCCCTGTGCGCGCAGCCAAGGAGCAATACCAGTCCCAGGTCGGTTTTCAGGAAAATAGACTGGTCGTCGGCCATGGGGTCGGGAATGAACTGCTCACCCTCTTTCAGGAAAAGGGTATCCGCCACTTTCTCAAAATCGGTGGCTGTCGGTTCTTCGCCGCTGGCAACGATATCCTCTGTAATCCAGGTCGGGGCGGATGTAAGGGTAAAACAGCCACCCAGGCTCTCAAGCGCTTCCCGCAAAAAAGGGATTCCCGCATACCTGTATGAACCGCTTTTTTTATTCTTACCGTATTTGCGGCTCCAGATGTCAGGGTGGCCGATAATCTCCACCTCTTCCCTCCTTGCCCCGGCTAAAACAGAAAGAAGGCCACCGGTGTGATCATGGTGGCCGTGGCTCAGCACGATGGTCTCTACCTGATGCAGATCCACTCCCAGGGCATCAGCATTGTGCACGGTTGTAATACTGCCTCCGGTATCCAGCAGAATGTGCCTGCTCTCGGCTTTGATCAGCATACTCAAGCCCCACTCAGCCAGAATTCCCCTCCGACCGCCCGCGGTATTTTCACTTAAGGTAATAATTTCAAGATTCTTGCACTTCACCACTATTCACTCCTTTGTCGTATAGCGGTCTGTAATCAGTTCATATATCCCTCGGAATTGAGGGTCGGCGGGGCCGGATATTTGACCATCTGAAAGAACATCTGTTCGATTCCTGGAGAACCAGCGGTAAAGCCGCGGCCCGGCTGCGCTGCTGCTCTCCGCCGCCTGACATACCCGCACCAGGCTGCGCATCTCCTTGAGTGAAAGAAATTTACGGCTTGACTTCATGATCAGGATAAAATTGCTGCCGCTCTCTTCAATATCTACCGAAACCGGTATACCGGCGGTTTTACCCGCTGCTTTACCTGCTTCCTTGCCTGCTGCTTTGCCTGCATCTCCTGCACGGCTGCTCTTGTTTATCTTCTGATCAATGGCGCTCAGTTTCTGCAGCTCCTTATTGATCTTTTTCACCTGCCGGTTGTGCAGGAGTATTTGGGCCTGGTTAATCAGAAAACGCAGCCCCTCTGAATCGATGGACTCCGCCAGCCCGACCAGTTCTTTACGTAAGGCTTGCTCACCGCCGGAGTCCTTCTTGCCTGCTTTTCCGGATGGGGCTTTGGCGATCCCCTTGTTTTTCCCTTTCATATTATTACCCTATATATTTTACCAGCACTGCTTGCTCTTTGCAATTTAATTTCGGTAATTTTACTTCAATTTACTTTTAGAAATCTCAAAGCTCTGCAGGAGTCAGGTTATGCATCACAACGAGCACTTGCCATCCCGGGCAGCTAAGTGCCTGTACTCTTATCCTTGTTCAAGGTCTCGGTAACCCGGAAGATCATGAACCAGGCCCCGACCAAGCCGAAGCCGGCGATCAAAAGTGGTGCGACCTGTAGGCTGAGCGCTTGAGCCACAGCCCCTATCAGCAGAGGTCCAGACATTGTACCTACATCAGCCATAAGGTGCCATATTCCAAGAAACTCTCCGCTAGAATTGCGAGGTGATAGATCAGCGCCAAGAGTCAGAACAATCCCGCTGCCCAGGCCGTTGCCGAGTCCGGCGATCATGCTCACCATCAATAAGCCAAGGAAACCGCCGCTAGTCGGGATTAAAGCCAGGCCAAGGGAAAGAAGGAGTATGCAGGGAACAATAGTCCACTTTCTTCCCAAGCGGTCCATGAGTAAACCGCCAGGATAGAACAGGAAAAGTTCAAGAGCCCTGGACAGTCCGAAGATCAGACCAATGGCAGCCACATCTAAGCCAATAAGCTCCCCCCAGAGCGGCAGAAGTGTCTGCCGCCCGCTGCGAAGCAGCTGCAATGTGATCACTACCACTCCTACAAGCAGAAATGCCCGCAAATTGCCTTGCACCGTACGCAGAAATGGTATTCCCGGAGCCCGGAAAGACTCACCTTTCCATTCTATTGTCCGGGAACGGTAGTGTATCGATCCAATAAGCAGAACGATCAAAGCAGCGAAGCATGATACTGCCTGGCCAAAATAGACAACTTGCAGCCCGAAGAGCTTGCCTATATAACCACCAATAATGGGCCCGAGGACCAACCCGACCCGTAACGTCCCACCTACCAGGGACATAGCCCGCCCCCGCCGGTGAGATGGCAAATTTTGTCGAAGGTGAGTCTGAATTGATAGCACCCATAGCACGTGGGCAGCGCCCATCGCAGCCGTTAAGAGCATCAAAGGAACAAATCGTCTTATAAAACCTGTAGCTGCCGCCGTTATCACCGCTGCAGCTGAAGCGAGAATCAGGGCAGGCAGTTTCCCCATGCGAGAGACGATCGCGCCCGCGGGCAGATCGAAGAGCAGTGATCCAACTCCACGCATCGATACAATTACACCAGTTATACCCAGTCCCGCACCGAGCGATCGGGCAAATAGGGGAAGTACGGGTATGATCATCCCATACCCGAACATAATCAATAAGGTGGGAATGTAGACTGGCAGAATCAGAGATCGGATGTCGATCTCAACCGTATTTCTCTCAATTTTCATTTAGCAGGGCAACCCCAGGCAGGAGACAAAACAGGGCACAAGCAGATCAGTCCCATTCTACCGTTGAACACACAAAATTTTAAAACCAATAGTATAATACTCTCCCATATATTACCCGCATTGCTTCCTCTATGCAATTCAGTTTCAATAATTTTAGATACTTATTGATCTTTATCTCCATCTATACTATTACTTCCCTACCTTATTTATGTACAATTTCCTACAAAAGCTTAAAAACAGCGGGCACACCTGTACCCTTCTGGGCATAGGACCTGTATCAAAAAGTGTAATCAAAGCAACATTCGAGGCCGGCCTGAAATATTCTTTTCCACCGGTATTTATCGCTTCCAGGAACCAGGTTGATCTTGAAAGCCTGGGCCATGGCTACCTTATGGGAGGTATGGATCAGTTTGACTTCGTAAGTACACTTAAAAAGATCCAAAATGATGTAGGATATGAAGGGCCTCTCTACATCTGCCGGGATCACGGCGGCCCCTGGCAGAGGAACATGGAGCTTGATAACAAGTATTCGTTGGAGAAAGCCATGGAAATTGCCGCGGCATACAACATCGGCTTCAAAGAACATAATGGAGATTACCTGGGCGCTGCGGATTGCTCCATTCATCCGGAAATCGGGGTCACCGGGGTTAATGTAGCCCCTGAGCTCGGCCTGGTTGGAACTGATGCATATCTTTTCCTTGCTGATCTTGAAAACCAGGCTGCTGAACAGAGCCTGCTAACTACCGGCGAATCATCCGGCCTGAAGAATCTGTTAATCGAAAAGACTTTTAAAAGCAGCCCCTGGCGTAAATGGCTTACCCATGACCTTAAGGAACTGCCGGCCGCAGAGGTTGAAGGTAATGGAAGCCTCCGCCAGCTGATTGCCCGGGTCTGCGGCCATTATGTTTATGATGATCCGCAAGTTGCGACGGCCAGGGATCAGCTATTCAAAAACAGCCGCCGCTTCAACCTGGTTGAAAACCCGGAGCACTTTGTTATTGAAAAGCTGCTCCGCGCCATCGGCTTCTATGTCAAGCATTTCAGGATGGAAGGCATCAACAGAATCGCAGGCAGGGATTAAGATGTATATCGAGCCGGAATTCTTCCGGCGGATATTAGGGAAAAATGTATCCAGCCCAGAACGCCAACCTCCTAAAGCAATCCCTTAAAGACCTGTTCTCTAACCAAAAACCTTCTTCAACAGTTCGGTAACCCGCGCGACCGGATTGGTTCTGATTTCCTTCTCCTCCCGGCTTACCATGAGGAAAAGCCCGTCAAGGGCCCTGTTGGTTATGTACTCATCGAGGTTGTATTCTTTCTTCTCGATCAGAGGTATTGAATTGTATTTATCCAGGATAAATTTATATATCCTGGCAAGACCGACCTCCTGCATAGCTCTCTCCACAACCGGGTAAAAACTGTGGTAGAGTCTCTCCCTGTAGTTGTTTTCAAGATAGCGGGTGGCTGCATCGTCAGCTCCCTGCAGAATAGCCCTGGCATCACCAATAGTCATCTGAGTTATGGCATCGATAAATATATCAATGGCCAGAGCCGCTGCATGCTCAGCCGCGCGGTTCATGCTCTCCTCAAACTCATCCATCTTAGAACCAAGACCGATACGGCGCAGCGTCTTATCCACATCCGCAAGTTCCTCAGGCAGATGTATCCTGATTTCCATATTCCCGAAGAAACCATCCTCTTTGGATACAACTCTAACCGCCAGGGTTGTACCCCTTTCCAGCGCCTCCTTCAACCCGGCAATAATTGTATTCTCGCTTAGCGGCTGATCCTGAGCCATAATCAGGCTGTCCAGAGTTTCACAGCCGGAAAACAGCAGGGCTATTAATATTGTAATAACTAGTGAAAAGATTATTTTTATTCTATTTATCCTATGGCGATTCTGGGCCACTTTGCACTCCGATTGTACCTTAATGTTGTATTGCATCTTCCCATCTCCCTAAGCGGATTGTAACAGGATACATCAGCCATGTGTATAGTGAAAAAAGAAAAGCTATTCTAAAATCGCGGCACCCCGGTATTTAGCAATAGACCGGTAAGTATCATCCGAGGGGTAGCCCCGTACACCTTTTCACGCCCCGCTTTTCACTTTTCGGTTCGGCAGATAGCAGAGGATCTTGCCATGAAACTGTACGTCATGAAGAATTACGTTGCTATTGTTTGTAAATTGGAAGTAAAATGAATTATAGTAGTAATATTAGGTGAATCAATTGGACTCTGTGAAGATCGTAAAAATATTAATGATAGTGCATCTTTTGTACCTTCCTTTATCCTGGAATTCCTTCTGGCCAAATACTGCGGCAGCTATGGAAGCATATAATTTAAGATTAATAAAAAAGCACAAACGCATTGGAGTGTAAGCATGAACCTACCAAAACTGAAGCGTTTCGCCCAGGAGACCAGAAAGAAACTTATTTCCCAGACCGGTTCGCGTCTGGATTACGTATTGTCAAATGACGACTCTTATCTCCGTGCTCATCAAAAAGAGAAGAACCTGATAAAAGGGCGGCTCGAGCGAATCGGACGGAACAGGCTGTTGGAGGAGGTTGCCTACACCTGGTTCAACCGCATCAGCGCCCTTCTGTACATGGACAACCGGTACTATAACCGCACTCGGATTGTTTCGCCGGCAGAGGGGGAAAGCCGCCCGGAACTGCTTTCTATGCTGAAACGGGGGGAGATCCCTGACGGTATTGAATCAGTTAAGGATACAATCTTCGGCTTTCTTGACGGCAGGGTCGCGGCGGAGCAGCCTGACCGGGAAGCATACAAGACGGCGCTGCTGGCGTACTGTAGCCATCTGGGTGCAATTATGCCCTTTCTATTTAAGAAGATGGATGACTGGGCAGCATTGCTCCTGCCGGCAGACCTGCTCTCATCCGAATCAATAATATTCGATTTTCAACAGAATATAACCTCTGAAAATTGTGAGGATATTGAGATCATAGGGCGGGTCTACCAGTTCTACATCTCCGAGAAGAAGGACGAGGTATTCGCCGGTCTGAAGAAGAATATAAAGATCAGCCCGGAAAATATTCCCGCCGCAACCCAGCTCTTTACTCCACACTGGATCGTTCGGTACCTGGTGGAAAACTCGCTGGGGCGTCTGTGGATGCTGAACCGTCCCGAATCCCGCCTGACTGAAAGGATGGGCTACTACATAAAACCGGAAGAAGCGAAAAGGGACTTCCTAAAAGTCAACTCTCCCGAGGAGATCAAGATATGTGATCCCGCCTGTGGATCGGGACATATGCTGGTCTACGCCTTTGACCTTCTCTTTGCCATGTATGAGGAAGAAGGATATACACCCGCAGAGATACCGGAGCTGATCATAACCCGCAACATCTTCGGCATTGAGATCGACGAAAGAGCCGGAGAGCTCGCAGCCTTTGCACTGATCATGAAGGCCAGGGAGAAGGACCTGCGGTTTCTGGAGAGGAACATACAGCCTAATATATGTGTTCTGGAAAACATCTGGCTCGAAGAAAGCGAGCTGGAAGACTACATGGATTTTATCGGGCAGGATCTGTTCACCGCGCTACCGCTAACCACCCTGCGCCAGTTTGAACAGGCCGACAACTTCGGTTCCCTGATTAGCCCCGAAGTGACCGATGTGGAGGGAATACTGAAGATCCTGGAAGCGAAGAAGGTTTCGAGGAATCTGTTTCTAAACACGACACATCATAAGGTGCTGCGGGCGCTGCAACAGGCCGATTACCTCAGTCCGAAATATCATGTTGTTGTTGCCAATCCGCCGTACATGGGTGGTAAAGGGATGAATGCAAGTCTGAAGTCTTTCCTTAAGAACAATTATGCTGATGTGAAATCTGATCTATTTTCGGCGTTTATTGTACGGAATACCGAGCTTGCTTTGTCTAAAGGCCAACTCGGTTTCATGACACCCTTTGTATGGATGTTTATCTCTTCTTATGAAAAGCTTCGAGGCATATTGATTGACGAAAAAACGATTACATCTTTGATTCAACTTGAGTATTCGGGCTTTGAAGGGGCAACAGTACCAATTTGCACATTCACCGTTGAGAATACCAATCGTCCTGATTTCAAAGGTGACTACATTCGATTGTCTGATTTTAGTGGAGCTAATAGGCAGGGACCCAAAACACTGGAAGCTGTCAAGAATCCGAATTGCAAATGGCTCTTTCGCGCCGCTGCCGTTGACTTCAAGAAAATCCCCGGCTCGCCGATTGCGTATTGGGCCAGTGATAGGGTGAAGGAGGTTTTTGAAGAAGGCAGGGCATTAAAAGAAATTGCTGCTACACTACAGGGAATGGCAACAAGAGATAACAGCAGATTTATTAGATTATGGTCAGAAGTATGCTTTTCTAAAAGTCACTTGCATGCAAAGAATAGAGAATCTGCAAAATTATCCGGCAAGAAATGGTTTCCCTATAATAAAGGCGGCAAATTCAGAAAATGGTACGGCAACTCCGAATATTTTGTTAATTGGGAATCAGACGGCAAGGAGCTTTTAGATTATGCTGCTTCATTATATGGAAGCGCAAAAAGAACGATCAAAAGTATATCTGAATATTTTAAACCATGTATTAGCTGGTCAAAAGTTTCCGGAGCATATTTAGCAATGCGGTTTTATCCCCAGGGATATATTTTTGGTGCGTCGACTTGCTCTATTTTTTTAACTTCAAGAGAGGATTTATTTTTCCTTCTCGGATTTGCCAATACAATAATGGTTAGACGCTTTCTAACAAGCATTTCCCCTGCTATAAATTTTAAGGCAGCTCAAATTGCTCAATTACCGGTCCTGAATATACATGAGAATGGGCATATTGAGAGAATAAAGCATCTGATTGATATGAGCAGATTAGACTGGGACTCCTACGAAACCTCATGGAATTTTACCAAACTGCCCCTCCTTCGCCCCGACTACCGCCGGCCATCCCTACGGGAATCCTACACTCAACTCCGCACCCAGTGGCGCAAAACAACCATTGAAATGCAGCGTCTCGAGAAAGAGAACAACCGGATCTTCATCGATGCTTACGGTCTTGCTGAAGAGTTGACACCGGAGGCGCCGCTTGAAGAGATTACTCTGACCTGCAACCCCTGGTATCGCTACGGGAAGAAATGCGGGCATCAGGCGCCGGGGGTGTTTCCGAAAGATTCGGAACTTGAGAAGAGGCTTAAAGCCGACACCATTAGGGAATATATCTCCTACGCTGTCGGCTGCCTGTTCGGGCGGTATTCTCTTGACAGGCCGGGAATGGTGCTGGCAAATGCCGGGGATGGGGTAAAGGAGTACTATCAGCAGATCCCTCATCCGTCATTTTCTCCGGATGAATTGGGGATTCTGCCCATCACTACGGAGGATGATTTTACGGATGACCTTCCCACCGGAGTTAGAAAGTTCATCAGGATTACCTTTGGGGACGAACTGTATGAAGAAAATTTACGGTTCATCGAAGATTCACTGGGCAAGAACTTACGCTCGTTTTTACTGAAGAATTTCTACAAAGACCATGTGAAGCGATATAAGAAGAGGCCCATATACTGGCAGGTCAAGAGCCCTTCCGGTATATTCCGATGCCTTATATACCTTCACCGATACACACCTGAAACAGTGGGGCAGATCTTGAACGAATACTTAAGACCCTATATCAAGAAACTGGAAACCAATATTTCTCGGGGAGATCGGATGCTCGATTCCGGCAGGTTGGAACGGAATGAGGAAGCCAGGACACGCAAAAATATAGATCGATGGAGAGGTATGGTTACAGAACTGACTACCTGGGAGCGGGACGTTGTCTATCCCCTGGCCACGGAACGGATCTCCCTTGATTTGGATGATGGGGTGAAAGTAAACTATGGAAAGCTCGGAGCCATACTTGAATCTGTGAAGGGCTTGAATTATAAAATATCGTGATTTGAGTAAAGAATGACTTAACTTGACTTTTTACCTTCCGGGACTATACAATTACTATCCTTTATTCGAGGTTAAAATTATGGCAACTCTGCAAACCAGGTTTCTCGGTATCAATTTTCCAAATCCATTTATACTGGCCGCGGGGCCGCCCACTGCAAGGGGAGTAAATATAATCGAAGCTTTCAAAGCCGGATGGGGCGGGACTGTGCTTAAAACAATTGGCATAGAACCGACAGGACATCCAAATCCGAGGCTTCAGGTAATAAAATCGGGACGAGATAAAAGGGGTATGATCGACATTGAACTGTTCAGTGATCTGACCCTTGACCGCTGGGAAGAAGAAATTGATATGGTTCGCGCTTCCTATCCTGAGCGGCCGATCATTGCCAGCATAGCGGCAGGACATAACCCGCTTGAGTGGCAAGAAATTATAAGCCGTCTTGAGCCCCATGGTGTCAACGGCTATGAAATGAATGTGGGTTGTCCGAATATTTCTACTGAGGAAAACAAGGGTGTTAAATTGGGAGAGGATCCTGAAGCACTGAAATTAGCAGTCAGCTGGGTAAGAGAGGCTACAGACCTGCCGGTTATGGTAAAACTTATCCCGAATGTAAAAGATATAGCCACGCTGGCCCGGGTAGCTGCGGAAGCCGGTGCAGATGCAGTAACCACAACAAACAGCCTCTCCGGTTTGGCCGGCATAGATCTCGATACCTTCAACCCTTTGCCAGCGGTAGATGGTATTGGCATTTTCGGCGGCTATGGCGGGCCAGCTCTTAAGCCGGTATCTCTCCGGTGTACTGCCGGTGTGGCTAAAGCACTGCGAATCCCCATTGCCGGTTGCGGTGGTATTGAAAAATGGCAGGATGCAGCCGAGTATTTAGCGGTTGGCGCATCTGTGGTTCAGCTTTGCACGGCAGTAATGTGGAATGGCTACCAGATTATTGAAAAGCTTAATAAGGGTTTTGAAGCATACCTTGAGAAGAAGGGGTATGAAGCACCGGCTGAGATTACCGGCAAAGCACTGTCCGGTATTGTCAGCTTCCCTGATCTGAATTTGTCTCATAAGCTGGTTGCATCTATCAATGATAACTGCGATGGCTGCGGTATTTGTGTGAAAGCCTGTGCCTCAGGTGGTTACCGGGCCATCGAAATGCACAACCATACCGCTCGGGTTGATACTTTAAAATGTGATGGCTGTGGATTGTGTGTGGGTGTATGCCCGCAGGGATCAATAAGGCTAAAAGCCAGGCTGTAAAAGGGGATAGCCGGATATGCTAACAGACCTTATTCCCCGAACGAGCGGTTGAGGTCCCTCACAGCTGTAGGGATTGTGGAAAGAGGCGGTGAATCACCCTTCACCGGCAAATGGATTATCGTCCCCGTTTGGATCTGCCCAAATCTGTCCCCCATGGTATTCGCAATTTTCCTCAGGCCATCAAAGCCGGTGCAATGTCCGGCAAAAACCCAGTCCACTTCACAAAGAGCCTCAATTGATTTCTCGATCTTTTCTTCGCTCGCCCCAATAAAATGGAGACCGCCGATAACGGCATAGATCTTATCCACCCCTGTTATTCGCTTTGCCTGGGCCATTGTATTGACGATTCCTGCATGACAGCAACCGGTCACTATAACCAGCCCCTGCTCAAAGTTAAGAATGACAGCGGAGTCATCTCTTTCATGGTCCTGAACCGTTTGCCCGTTCACTATGGTGTACAGGTCTTCCAGTACCTCAAAAGAAGTTTCCCTCTTGATCTCTCCTGAAGTAGTAACCCCGGACATCAGGTTCAAAGGCTCTCTGCATAGGGTAAAAACTGCTCCTTTCTTCTCCATATCCACCCGACTCTGTTCCAGTATTCCGATATGGCGGATACCGTCAGGATTGATCTCAAAGCAGGGACGGAAAATTTCAGGATGGGTAACAACGGGAATCCGACGTTTGATAGCCTCCAGGATCCCTACCAGGCCGTCAGTATGGTCATAGTGACAGTGGGAAAGGAATATAGTACTGAGCTTGTCCAATGATTTCCCCAGTATCCCCAGATTGTGGAGAATAGGCGCGGCTGCCGAATTGGTGTCGTAAAGGATTTGTTTTTCGCAGGATGCAGCTTTCAGCTCTAAAAGCGCTGAAAATCCAAACCGGCTTATAAAAGGGGTATCAAAAGCTATTGTATCTTCAGCCACGATAGTTATAACAGCCTCTTCAAGGCAGCCAGGTTCCTTAATCATGATAATTCTCCTCCTGAAATTACAGCTCAAACAGCTTCCGGGTCGTAGGATTTACCAATGGTCTTTGGTGCCCTGGTTCTGCCTACGAACCCTGCAAGTGCGGCAATCGTCAGCAGGTAGGGTATCATAATAAGCACCTGGTGAGGAACGACTGATCCGAAAGTCTGCAGCCGAAGTTGAAAGGCATCCGCTACGCCAAAGAACAGGCATACAACTGCTATCCATATTGGATTCCATTTCCCCACGATAATCGCAGCGAGTACGATAAACCCCCGTCCGGCCGTTATATTTTCCACAAAGTAACCGAGATCGCTCAATACAAGAGCGCTCCCACCCAGCCCGGCGAACATTCCACTTAAAAT
>Ga0114923_10002175_pt1 | contig 13358 bp, 20 predicted proteins | sample SumtaG_FD_89578 | JGI IMG/M metagenome (GOLD analysis project Ga0114923, IMG submission 89578) | Deep subsurface microbial communities from Indian Ocean to uncover new lineages of life (NeLLi) - Sumatra_00157 metaG | ecosystem: Environmental > Aquatic > Marine > Oceanic > Sediment | place: near... | reverse complement strand
TGTTGTTACTGTTGACCAACAGGTACAAATCAATGCTGACTTGGCAAATGGTCAGGATAGAGAGCAATTATTTGCATACTTGTTACAGGTTCAGGATAGTGACGGTGTCACAGTCAAATTAGACTGGATTACAGGTTCATTAACTAGTGGTCAATCATTTAGTCCAGCGGTATCATGGACACCAAGCGAAGCAGGAGTATATACTGCTACTGTATTTGTTTGGGAGTCTGTTGATAATCCAACGGCACTATCACCACCAGTTAGTACAACTGTCAACGTAAGCTAAAACTAGTTCAAACTTTCCCCCCCTTTTTTTTTAAATTGAATACTTATACTACTACTCGCAAAAATTATTATCAAATTAACAAAGACGAGATTAAAAGAAAACGAAAGATACGATATCAGGAAAACATCATACAAGAGAGAGCATCATCCCTAGAGAGGCATCACAAAGATAAGACAAAACGCAACAAGACAAGTCTAGAATATTATTATAGTAATGCGCCAGAACTAAACAAGAAGAGAAGAGCCAAATCTGATTGAATTATAATGGTCTAAATTTAAGAATAATTGTGGCTAATTCTAGATATGGAAAAGGTTTCAGATGGTGCTCATATTGTGCTAAATTCATTAAAACTGAAAAAATAAGATGTCCTAGCTGTGATACTTCTTTACGTATTGGTCCTAAATCTAGCAAATTAAAACAAGAGAAACCAAGAGTCAGTTAGATTGACTATTTTCTTATTAAGATCCAAGATAATTATCTAGTAATGGAAGAACGGACTTGATAGTAAAATGAATGATTCTCATATTGTATACAGTACTAGTTCATGGCATTACAGATTAATTCTATATGTTTATGGAGAGGAATTTTTCTCAACCAAATACATTGATCATTCTATGATTAGAACAGACGAGGCTATTCAAAAAATGCTCAAATCACCTAATAATTTTACAAAGACAAGACCAAAGCACGTTAATTTTTGTCCTTATTGTCGTGCAGTTGTAATATCTATTGTCTTACTTCCTTTAGCTGCAATATTGAAAAGAATACCAGTGAAGAAACGAAAAGATATGACCTTTGAAGAACTAAGAAAGAATAGAGAGAAGCGTTTACAAATCATACTTGGCCTTATAGCGAGTTATCATTTTGTTAACGGTTTTTTGTATATTATTCTCATGGATGATGATTCTATTTTGTGGGGATTCGTCCAGATTGGATTTGGAATTATGTTTCTATTTTTCCCCGAAGTAATTAATATAATTAAAAAAACTATTCCTTATCTAATATCATTTTATAACAAGCCAAAATCAGTTCTAGTTAGATCAAAAATTCGCAACGTAGGAACTAAAATCAAACCAGCTCTAGTTAGACTAAAGATTCTCAAAGTTAAAATTAAAATCAAACCTCACATATCTCTCCCACACTCACCACCATTTATCAAATCTTTCTTCACAGAGAAACACGATAAATATTGTCCTCCAATATTTTTTGTAGATACATCTAAGAGGAAAGATCTGATATAATGGAAAGAAATTGGCTTATCTGTGGATTATTGGGGTGGTTTTGTGCCAAAGAACCTGATATAACTAGTGAAGATCTTAGAATTAAACTTGATCAAAGATTAGCTGATTCAAAGTTTACACCACTAGGATCAGAGAAAGACGACTTGCAATTACTAGATGAAATGATAGCAGAGTTTACTATGTCACTTATTGGACGAGGTTTTAACAGAAAGGATAGGAGAAAAAAACATGACTAAAGTTACAAAAATTGAATTGTTGGATAAAATTTTAAAAGCAGAACATCAAAAAGTAACGATTGAAACTATTGACAAGATATTGAAAGGCTCAAAGAAAGGATCTGCACTAAAAAAAGCCGCTATAATAATTGATAACATTGATGCAATATTACAGGATTTAATAGAAAAGATAGGAGAGAGAAATTGATTAGATTTGCTTGGGAGAGATATGTTTGGGGGGTTGTATTGGGAGTTAGCGTAATGTTAGTTATGGATATGGTAGTAAAATAAAAAATGACTGAGGACAAAATTTTTACTTTTACAGTATATGCAGATGATAAAACAAATACTATCTACTGGGACGCAGATATTCGTATTCGCAAAGGAGAAGAATGGCTCAAGGTTCTCAGAATGCTAAAGGCTGCAGATACTGAAATCATGGACATTATCATAAAGAATATGGGAATCGATCTAGACATAGAGAATCTACACAGGAGACAGGAAAAATGAGCTTCATTCCTATTACTGCTGTAAATTTTGAAGAGCATAAAAAAAGAATAATCAAAATAATAGAGGATATAGAAATTGATGATCTAGATATTAATTTTGAGATGAGTATGAAAAGTGGTATACTTATGGGAAACCATGCAAATCAATGCGATACATGTAATATCCTTCATTATCTAATGGCATTTATCATAAACAAGCATAGATTAACAGTAGATAAATGACTAACCTAATTAAGTAAAATATCTGTAAACGGATATTTTCTTATTCTTCATCCATTCGCCTCTTGTCACCCATTCGTTTCCTGTCTTTACTCTTTTAACCAATCCTCTATCATTACATAGTTTCAAGATATAGTTAATATCAAAACTATCAATGTCAGAATGTAGATCCTTTTCAATATCTTTAGAACCCTTTTTGATTATGGTCCAGATATTATCTTGTAACTCATAGAGTTCCTTTCTGGTATATTCTGGGTGTAATGTGAAATACTTGTCAGTATAATCAAAGATAGATCCATTTAGTTTAACCATAATTTTATTAACCTACATTAATTATATTTCATTAATTTATTAACATCACTACGATCGTTTGATTACTCATGGCAAAAAAAGATGTTTACATGCCCCCAGAATCTAAGATAATAACTCTCAAGGACTTTGATTTATCAAGAATTGAAGAATATTTCGAGTATGCAGAGTTTGAAAGAAAAATCTCAAAGAACAGAGTTCACAAGATGGCTCATGCAATACTTGATAACAAATTCGTTGACAAGTACATTCATGTTGTTACATCTGAAAAGAAAGACATTATCTATACTGTGATAGAAGGTCAACACAGAATCGAAGGACTGCGTTATGCTAGAGATTATTCTGGTCTTATTACATATGATTTGGTTTTGATTCTATATCTGAATGGTAATCCAAGAGAGATTTACAGAAGATTAAACCTCGGAACTCCATTAACTTTAGCTGCACATCTAAGAGCTATTGATAATGGCGGTCACAAATTTTTTAACAACTTGCGTGATTACTGTGATCATCATCCCAAAGGAAATAAGCTAAGTTATGCTCAAGTCATTAACTGTCTGTATTATGCAAAATCTACATCAATCAGACCTGTAAGACCATTGACCGTCGATGATTTTATTCTTGGAATTACAATAAGAGACATTAGAGTAATCAAAAACTTTGTTTCAATTCTTTTACAAATTGCAACAAATCCAGATGATATATTTTATCATTATACAATAATGAGAAATTTCTTTAGAATTTACTATGAAAACGATATTTCTGAGGAGAGTATGATTGAACTAGGAAAACATGTCAGACAATCAAAAAAGATTCAAGATCTTTCTGAAAAAAGAGATACACATGCCATGCGAGGAATCTATCATTATATCATTGATATATTATCTCACAAAGTAAACTTGCATTTGGAGAAAGGACTTGTCAAAGACAAAGAGTAAACCAAAAAAGAAAAATGTTCCCATTCCATACGAGAATACAGATGAGATACCACACTATTTACTGCGAAACTTGGTTGATATTTACTATGATTTTCAAGGTCAAAGAATCCAGACGCAGCTAAGAATAGGGGCATCAAAAAGAGAGAATTCACTGACTGACGATCAGCTATCCATATATGGAATCACCACAATCTTTGAAAACGCACAAAATTTTGAGCGAGATATTGAAAGGTTGATAGTCAAACAGCTAAAACATCATGCGCTGTATAATCAATATTTGGCACTAATTACAGGTATTGGCCCTATGCTTGGAGCAGGACTAATTGCATACATTGATGATATTGAAAACTACAAACACGCATCGAGTCTGTGGCAGTATGCCGGGTATGGTGCAAATAGATTTTGTCCTAAATGTAAAAAGCCTACCTTTGTTGAGAAGAAATTCTCCACAGGAAAGATATCTAAACAGTTGCAGCCATTTGAGAAATGCCCTGTATGTAACTCTACTACTAAATTTATCATACAGAAAAGAACATCGGGCTATCTGATTAACTGGAATCCAAGACTAAAGCAGATGGCGTGGAAAGCTGGCAAGTCATTTGTGAAACAATCCCCAAAACGATCTAAATACAGAAAACTATACACTAGTATCAAAAAAGCAGAGAGGCGAAGGCATCCTGATTACTCAGATGGTCACATAGATAATGCAACAATGCGCAAGGTAGTAAAGATATTTCTAGTCCACCTATGGCAAACCTGGCGCAGACAGCTAGGCCTTGAAACCTCAGAACCATACACAAAGCAACTCTTAGGACATAGTACAGTTGAGGCATTCACTGATGACTAAAATTGATTTGTCTCAATATAGTACGGCTCATTTACTAACGCCTGAAAAATACAAAAAGATTTTAAAGATTTTGAAAGAGAGAGAATCAAACGGAGATTCACATAGATGAAAGACGGTATAGATACAGAATATCTTATAGAGTTAATTCGTCAAGTAAGATGTAAAAATAATGGTATCAATTCCCATATTAACAAAAAAGGATTTTTAGAAATTGATGGGATTTTTGTAAATGAAACTCATTTATCATTTGAGTATCTGCGAGAAAAATCAAATATGATTGCAGCCCTTCTTGATACAATTGAGAGAGATATTCTAATGAAATCAGGTAGATTCAGGCAGCTAGAAAATTGAAATTCATACAAAGTCAATATGTCATAGATCCCTTAACACATCTAACTCCAGAAGAGGGCTATATTGGCATGAAAAAAAATGGAATAAAACTCGTAGATCGTGGAAAACATGCCCTACCATACAAGCCTCCAGGCTTTTTCATATCAATGAATGGTGATTGGGAAAGATGGTGTACTGGAGAGGAATTTAGAGATGTAGAAAGAGAGATTATCTGTGAGGTATATATCAAACCAAATCTAACATTCATTAGAATAGAAAATATTGATGATGCTAACGAGCTTATCAAGTTCATATTACCAGATATTAAAAATGAATTTCCAGACTTGAATCATCCCTTTGGTGGCGATTTTCCAGGAGGTGAATTTCCAATTAGCGATCTATTGAATTTCTCACGATATCATACTAACTTGCTCAGAAAAGGTATAGATCTGATTCAAAGAGAGATCTGGAAAAAAGCATTAGATAGATACGATGGGATCTATTATGTTAATTCCTGGGAGCTGCATATGCACACCATCTTTAACACATGGGATTGTGATACTTTGTTGCTCTTTGATCCCAGAAACGTTATATCCATGCAAAAAAAGGAGGTATAGTCAACATACATTTGGAACCCAACATTTAGGTACGAGTCATTCAAATCTTGAAACCCAATCTCAACATACGAGTCAAATATGAAATGAAACCCATTTTAGAAATACGAGTCACGAAATGTATGAAACCCACAATACGATTACGAGTCACCCATCATGAGAAACCCAAAGGAAGATTACGAGTCAAACTACAATATGAAACCCAAATTGAGGAATACGAGTCAAAATGAGCTTTGAAACCCATAGCATACATACGAGTCAATACAACCCTTGAAACCCAAATAAAGTGTACGAGTCAAATTTCCATTGGAACCCAATCAATACATACGAGTATTTCGATCAGCAGAATATTTTTAGAGAGTAATTACAAGAATTGGAAAAAAGGGATTTAACGTGGAAGAAGTCTCACTCTTCTCCAAATTATAGCACCCATGATAGTATTTACAACTACTATAGGAATTATAATTATTGTGATCACCCAGATCCATTCTTGTATTCCCTTTTGTGTTTGCTTGTAAAGGTGAGCTGCTTCAACCATAGCTTTAGAAGAAGCATCTAAAGTTGATGTGTGATTTTTTAATTGTTCATCAGTTAAGTTAGGACAAACATCTAATATTTTTATATATGCTGCAAGTACAGCTTCATTGGCTTTTATTGCAGCATCGGCAGCATACCAACCTGCCAGATCATCAAGAACTGCATTTGCCTCTCTAGCATCCTGTACTGCTTGCTTAGCATCTGTAGCAGCCTGCTCAAGTTTCGCAATCTCATCATGGCAAGGATCCTCTGCATAAGCAGGAATAATATTCAAACTCATTATTATAATTAATAAAAATATAGAACTAGCGATTACTTTGCTCACAGAGTAATCAAAATAACGATATATATTTGTCTTTATAATCTATTTTTTATTTATCTTATTATGATACCTTTACAGGTGCAATACCAAATGTTATCTGGTTATGATCACCAGATCCTGCAGAAGCTGAAATGTGTATATCATACTGAATATCACTGCCCTTGTATGTAAAATCATTTTTCTCCCAACTCTGAAAAACAAATTTTGCATCTTGTTTGGTCCAAGTAGCATATACACGATTTGAACCTATTTGGGGATTATAGAAAATAAAAACTACATAATCAGGTATACCTGTTATCTCATATCTAATGGCTCCACAAACTCCATATGCTCCTGGTTTCTTTTTTACACCCCATGCGTCTTTTTGTCCACCTTCTATTGCAGTTGAAGGGGTATCATCAAAACCTCCACAACTAAAATAGTCGTCTTTTTTTCGCATAAGAATATTTGAATCACCAATCCAATTCTCTACTTCAATAGCGGATGTCCTATCTAGATCTATTTTTTTTAAATGCTCAATAATAGTTGGCAGAGTTTTAGCAGCCCATTTTAACGCCAAAGCAACAGGAAATCCCATGTGTAGGTATAAAATAAATTACATTTAAGTTAATGGTATTATGTAATTTTGTCGATCAGGATCCAGTTTATATAATCTATTTTTTATTAAATTCAATATTGACTATACAAAATAAAACAATACTCACAATAACTTTCTTTGCATTATTATTTATTCCAGTAGCAATAAACTCTGCAAGTGCTGAATCCCCATACGAACTATTACTACAAATATCTGATGATCCCACATCATCTTGGCTAAACCCAACAGGAGTTACAAGTGATTCATCTGGAAATATCTATGTTACAGCACAAAGTGATAATATTATAATATATGATTCTGAAGGCAATCTTATTAGAATTATAGATGAGTTTGGAGTATTTTATGATCCAGGAGACATAGAAGTTGACAGTGATGGAAATATCTTTAATTCAAGAGCGGATGATTCTACTAGTCGTATGAGTGTCTTTATGAACGACATTTTAATTGTGGAAGATGTTAACTATAGAGACCCAAATTACGGTCTTGATATAGATTATAATGAAAAAATATATGTTTCAGATTCAGCCTTGGAGGAGATATTTGTTTATGACTATGCAGGAAATCTATTGTTACAGTTCGGTGGAGATCCAGACCAATTCAGTGATGCAGCAGATGTTGCAGTGGATATTGATGGAAATATCTATGTTGTAGACAGCAACAATGAGCGTATCCAGATATTTAACAGTACAGGAAATTTCCAGAGGGTAATTGACCTGCCTCTTGAAGAATGGCAGTCTATAGATGTCAACACAAATGGAGACATCTATGTAGGAGGGTACGGAGGTGGTGGACACGTACTTGTATTAGACAACCAAGGAAATACTTTAGATAGTTGGACTGAAATTGGAAATGTCAATGACATCCATATTGATGATTCTGGAATACTATATGTTGCAGTAAAGGATAATTACATTAACGTATATTCTGTACCACTTTTAACATACTGTGGAGAACTAGAATCCTACTATAACATAATTCATGGAACTAATTCATCTGACTATATCTTTGGAACAGTTAATCCTGATCTAATATTTGGATATGAAGGAAACGACATTATTGTGACTAAGACAACAAACAACTGCATCTATGCAGGAGATGGAAATGACTTTGTATACACTATCAGAGATAACAATACAGTATATGGCGGTTCAGGTGATGATTCCATTTTCATTAGAACAGATAGTTCAGCATATGGCGAAGATGGAAATGATATGATTTTACTTAGTGGTAATTTAACATCAAATTATATAGTTGATGGTGGAGATGGAACATCAGATGTGTGTATTGCAGACAGACGAAACGTAACCATTACTACTGAAAACTGTGAGAAATTTCAATAAAGCAAGATTAGGTTCTTAATCAGTGAAAAATTAATAGATAGTAGAGAGTGAAGAGAGGTATGGAAAATATTGGTTCAAAAGGTACAACAATAATTCCTGTCTATAAAGCACTTCCAAAAAATCCAATTCGAGGAGAAACTTGTGTGTTTAATGGTAGGATGACTAGTTGGACTGGAAAAGAATGGTGTTCAGTACCTCTCTATAACTAATCTTCAAAATATGGAATCTTTTGTAGATCAGCTTCTAACTATGATCATTTTAAATAATAAGGTAAATTAGATTTACACATGAAATTACTATTATTATTACCCGTAATTTTGGTATTGTTATTTGCTTCAACTAGTATTATTTTTGCTCAAAGTCTAGGAATGACTATTACAGCTACAGCTGATAGAAATTCAGACATTATTACTGTAACAGGTAAAACAGTTTCAGACATTACAGATGTTACATTTAGAGTGACATCCCCAAGTGGAAATAATGTAGTGGCTGTTGTTCAAGTTTCTCCAAATGATGATGGAGAATTTATGGTAAATTTCATAGTGGGTCCAACATGGTATGAGAATGGATTTTATAAAATTGAGGCAATGCAGCCAGTACAACAAAATTCATTGTATGCATTACATGTTTTTGTTGAAGTAAACGACGGTATGACTGAAAAAACTTTTGTAACTGAATCTAATATAGGTGTAGGAAATTTTCCAGAAGCATGTGTAGGATGTTCTATAGATGATGCAAGAGAAGAAGCAAATCAATTAAATAAAAATATTTTGGTTTATACTGACAAAGAATATTATTCATATGGAGATGTAATTATCGTAACAGGTAAGATTATTGATATATCAAAAGTAAGAACTGCCTTATCTCTCACAGTAATAGCACCAAATGGAAATGTTGTTCTCATAGATCAACTAAAAGTTAATCAAGATAAAACATTCAACAGTAGTATAGCTGCTGGTGGTGCATTGATGAAAGTTGATGGAATATACAAAGCTATAGTTCGATATGGAGGCAACGATATTAATTCAGCAATAACATCGTTTGAATTTGGAGGTTCTACAGCAATACCACCTACTAATAGTAAATGTGGTCCAGGAACTGTCTTTGATTATGACTTTAATTCATGCGTTTTGATTCCCAATAAAAAACACCTAGATAATAATCCGATAAATGAAAATATCTCCTTACAAGAAAAAAACACCCAACTAAAATTAGAAAACAAGCAACTAAAAAATAAAATTAATAAATTAGAGTTAAAATTAGTAAATTTACAAAATATTATAAATGAACAACTCAAAGTAATCATGGATATTTTACTAGAATTTAAATCCAGTGAGTACTAACTAATTGAAACTTGGCAATGACTTTATTCGTGGAATGGCAGGTGATGACTGTATCTATGGAGGAGATGGTAATGACTTTATTCAAGGTCATAAAGGTGATGATACCATTTATGGAGGAGATGGAGATGATTCTGTACGAACTGGTAAGGGTAATGATATAGTGTATGGTGAGGATGGAAATGATATACTTCATGCAGTATACAAAAAAGGTTCTAACATTCTTGATGGTGGAAATGGTGATGATATTTGTGTTCCAGGAAATGATAAAGTTAGTCTAAGTATTCTAAATTGTGAGATAACAGAATAATCAAAATAACGGAGGTATATTTGTCTTTATGATCTAGACTTTATCGATCAGGATGCAGTTCTTATATTCTATTTTTTATTAAATTCAATATTGACTATACAAAATAAAACAATACTCACAATGACTTTCTTAGCTATGATATTTGCTACAAGTTTCATACCAGCACATGCACAAACCACTGACATTGCGGTAGCTACTCCAAGTGATCACTCTAGTATCGTAACACTGGATCTACCCCCAGAAATTGATTTTAGTAATCTTAGGGTTGAAATTACTAGTGAGGATAATCTTCCGACTGTAAGTATTGATGGTCACACTGTTCAAGTATATGGATTAGATAATGGTGTTGAGCATCTAGTGACTTTATTATATTGGTACATAGAGTATTTCGTGATGGGTTATGAAGACATTTTAATATCTTCTATATCTGATCCAGAAAAAGATTCAACTACTACAACAATATCTGGTATTGGTAATCTAACTCTACCAAATGTTATGGAATATGATAATGGAGTTACACTTACAGGATCTAATGATTTTACATTTTCAGGTGATTCCTTCGTTGGAATTGATGGCAACGGCAATGACGGAATAAATGATGGTGAATCCATTACATATGATTTCGAGACCTCTACTGATTATGTATTATTTTCTTATAGTGGAGTTGGTAATAATACTGATTTGGATGAACCTCTCACAATACTTTTTGAAGGGTATAGTAATGAAGATAAAATAATAGATGTAATAGGAGCAACAATGCCTGATAGTAATATGCATATAATTACTAATATGACTGTACCAATAACATCATTAACTATTACAGTTGTGTATGATTCAATTAGTTATATCTCATTATTTGCTGATATTTACAATACAAGTCTAGAAGAAAACTACTGTGGAGAACTAGAATCCTTTTACAATGTAATTTATGGAACAGAATCTAGTGATTATATCAAAGGCACAAGTAATGCTGATCTTATTTTTGGTTATGGTGGCAATGACTTTATTCGTGGAATGGTAGGTGATGACTGTATCTATGGAGGAGATGGCAATGACTTTATTCAAGGTGATAAAGGTGATGATACCATTTATGGAGGGGATGGAGATGATACTGTACGAACTGGTTCTGGTAATGATATAGTGTATGGTGAGGATGGAAATGATATACTTCATGCAGTATACAAGAAAGGTTCTAACATTCTTGATGGTGGAAATGGTGATGATATTTGTGTTCCAGGAAATAATAAAGTTAGTCTAAGTATTCTAAATTGTGAGATAATAGAATGATCCATTTTAAATAAACATGAAATCTAACTAAACTAATGTCCTTTGATACTATAATAATTCATGAAGGCGATGATAGATTATGTGCTTATTGTCATAGGGGATTTTTTTTACATAGAGAATGCGATTATCATACAAAATTTTCAAATACACCTGTGACCTGTCCTTTTTTTCTAGAAATACTCGAATTTTCTAAACCCGCAGTCGTGTTTGATTCTCTCATATTTGATGCAACAATATTTGATACAAAAACTGATGCTAAAAAAATGGAAGAATTAAACAAAGAAATAGATTCCCGTGATCAAACTATAGTAGAATTAAATAAAATTATAGATACAAAAAATGATAAAAATGAAAAACAAAGAGATGAAATAAAACGATTAAAAGTTGCGTTAGGTGACGTAATATTAGCTAAAAAAGCCTTACAATCAATTGCAGATAAGTATCATTCTGAAATAAAATAATCCATTTAGAGAGAGCATGTCAAATATTACTAAAGAAAACTACCCGAGCATTTTAAGGAAATACAGGGATGCCTTTTCTTTTAGTGATTTAACCGCTTTTATGGAATTTATGGCAGAGAATGATTTTGAGCTAATAGAAAGAAGTTGTATAACACTTCAATTACTAAAACTAGCATATGGACATTCATTACTAAAAATTGAAATGCTTGAAAAACAACATTCGGAAAATAGAGATTTGATTATAGATGCACAAAGCGAAATAGCGAGATTAGAAGATAAAATTGATTCTTTAAATAATCCAAAATAGAGAATATTTCGATACTCTTTCAAAAGGATTCTAATTCGATATTGAAGTTTTTGATTCCAGATAGTTATTGTGCTCAAGTAGCCCTTTGTTGATTTTTAGCAGCTCTTCAATTTTTGCCTTGTATTGAGGTATTTTGTCAATTTCATCTAAACAAATGTGAGGCTTGCCGTCTTCTCTAATCATTTTACCACCAACGAACTTTATCTTATCCCCAGATCCGCATCTGCATTTCATTAATGGCATACCTGATATTACGCTCATACTATACTAAAAGGTTTGTGCCTGTTCAATTGATCCATTTTAAATAACAATTAAAATTATAAATTTTAATGACTATGAAATATCTTGGATTAGTAGGTTTAGCAATTTTATCTACTTTTCTAATAACAAATGCAAACGCTCAGACTGACACTCTGCCACCTCTGATTTTAAAATCACCACATGACTATGAGGTTACAACTGATAGACTTCCACATTCATATAAAATTACTACATCTAATTTTGTAGTAGTAGATGATTCAGGAAAAACCGCAAATCTTTATTGTGGAATTGATTCTGAAGAGAAAGACTATATCCATTCATCCAGATCTTATAATTTACTAGCTGGGGAGTATACGATGAATTGTGAACTACGTGATTCAACAGGTAATGCATCTCCTGTTTCTTGGCAAGTTAACGTATTTGCTGATGATTTAGCACCAGTTTGGGTTAAATCAGTAGGAGGACTATATTGTAGTGATATAATAAAGGAAGGTCTCTATCTCAAAGTGATAAAATATCTCAACGATGCAGGAGTAATGGTCTTTGATATTCAAGGAAGTGGACATGGTAAAGTTCCTGATAATTTTAAATCAAATACTTGTGAATGGAAGAAAGGATCTCTTTCAAATTCAGGGTATAAAATTATCTTAGAGACTATGGCATCAAATGGAGTATTTCAGAACGTAAGTTACTGATCTCCGCACTTATTTTCTTTTAGTTCTTTTTCAATTTCTTCAAGTTCTGATTCTGTCGGATTTAGATTAGTAAAGAGTTTTCCAATAATAGCTAGACAAATATTCTCATTAGATGAACTTTCTTCTGTTAATTCTTGTATTAGAATAGATTCTACAGACTCTTCTACATTCTCAATTACTGTGTCTTCTTCTATTTTTGGTAATGAATCTACGACGATTTTTTCTTGTATGTTTTCAATTAATGGGAAAGTATGTTCCTTTTCTGGAAATAATGTAGATAATAACTTAGATTCTAGATAATCAAAATCAGCCACATATCCAATAAATCCTATGAAAAATCCAAAGATTATGACAAATCCTAGAATTGTTGTCCATTCCATAATTTTTTCATT
>Ga0114923_10002174_pt1 | contig 13360 bp, 14 predicted proteins | sample SumtaG_FD_89578 | JGI IMG/M metagenome (GOLD analysis project Ga0114923, IMG submission 89578) | Deep subsurface microbial communities from Indian Ocean to uncover new lineages of life (NeLLi) - Sumatra_00157 metaG | ecosystem: Environmental > Aquatic > Marine > Oceanic > Sediment | place: near... | reverse complement strand
TATATTTCAAGGATCATCTGATTCCCTTGTTTCTCCAGTCGAAGCAGCAGAGATTAAAAAGGTTGGTAAGAAAGAAGACGTCGATGTAATCGTAGTAACTAGTTATTTCATTGGACATGTCCATGATCTTAGCGTATTACACAAAACTATGATGTGTTATTACATGGAGCGATTTATGTATTTAATAAAAGAAGATTAATTCCTTTTTTTTTTTAATATTTATTAATTTTTACAAGAAGCTTGATTAATGTAAAAAAAATCAACTAATTTTTCTCAATTTTCGCTTTATATAACATATAAAAATGATAACACTACTACATAATACACTGAAAGAAGGGATTATTTATGCACCTTGTGTTAACTTATTTTCACCAGATCAAAGGTCCTGAAATATTAGTCTCTTATCCAGATGCAAAACTTGAAGAGGACATCATTGAAAAATTAATCCGCTTCTTTGATTTAGACATAAATGAAACTTTTTTCGAGATAATCCTGATAAATAAACATAAACGAATAATTAATCTATATTTTGAGCTCCCCTCTGAATGGGGTCGGGGAGGATTAGAATTGGGCATGCTCTCATTAATAATGAAAGAAAAATATAAGAGTAGATTAATTTACACGTTTTTAGTTGATACAGTTCATAAAATCATTACTTCTGAAAATATTTTCAAAGCGTTTTATAAAAACGATGATTTTCATGATAATGATATTGAAATTGATCTTGGTTTTGAAGCGATAAAAAAAATCTTGTTTAATTGTTTAAGCAGTTTAATAAATAGATTGAAATCCAGACCTTAACATAAAAAAAAGAATCTTTATAATAGTATTTTTCTATTATTATATTGGGAAAATAATGACGGAATAAACTGCGTTTCGAGGGCATATATGACTAAAGATGAGTATATGTGCAAAAAAACGCAAACATCCAGAATTTAATAATCAGTAAATGCAAAGCAAAATGGGCTCTTAACCAAGCAACGGACGGTACCTAGCGATGAGGTGTGAGTCAGTACCCAGATTTGCGACATGATTATGCCCCAAAAAGGCATAGAAATTATTGCCTGACACGAGAGAACATTTCGATTTTTATGGTAATACCTAAAAATGAAAAAAGTTGAGTTAGTGCTTCAGGCTACAATATATGCTGATTTTTTTTTGATAATTTAAAACTAGTAATAGGATAAAAACCAATTAAAGCTCTATATTATATATTATATAGAACTTGAAGTATCAGAACTATAGAGTTCCTTTAAATCATCACTAATAGTGTCTGGTGCGCCTTTAAGTATATGTCTGTTTAAAATTTGAGCAATCTTTGGAGCCCATTTTTTTAGAATTGCCCGAATAAAGCCAATCTGGACGTTTGAATCTGTTGCAACCACTAAAACACCCTTACCTGCCCTTACAGAAAAAATCATTCCATTATTATATTCTGTTATTTGTAAATTCATGTTTCCATATCCGAGTATTTGCCCCTGTTCTTCTCCCGCAGAATATACAGCTCCCCCTATAGCTCCTATCTTTTCCACTGAAATTTCATTGTCTGGCGCAAAAGTAAATTTCGATTGGTTCAATATGGTTATTCCTGTGTCATCTATAATTATAGCGTGTTTCAATCCTGCTGTGCTGTTAACAATAGCAGTTAAAACCTGCTTTAAAATGTTCTCATCTTCGGAATAACTCATTTTTTTTTCAACCTTAGTTATTACAAAACTTATATTAAATCCTATATAAATTATGTTTTTTTAAGATACTACTTCAAATTTTATCTGGTTATTTCAATAAATTGTAACATAGCGATATAAAAAACCTTTTCCATACTTCCCTATTAAAATTTATAAAAAAAGTTTCTTATTAAAATTTATAATTTTCCCATTTGTCCTTCTGATGCTACGAAAAAAGGTTTAAAGGCTTTTGATCCCAAATATTACTGCGCTTAGAAAAGACCTTGGCCTTCAATTAGTTCTTTCAATTGTTTGAATCGGTTAATATGCATTATTGGTCTTTCTAGTAATAGAAGCAACTTAATGTTTTTTGATTTGCTTAAATCTCGTCTAACTTTAACATATCTACTGCTATTAACATTATCAATATCATTTGAAATTGCAGATAGTGCTAAATTATCTTCTTTAATGTGAAAATTTTTGGGGATCTTTGACGCAATTGGAAATCCATGATGATCACATAGAATCCCAGCAACAAAACTAGGGAAAATTTGCTCTACTTCAGAGAGGAAATAATTTACATCTTCTTGGTGTATTATGTCTTCCAAACGAAAATCACTTAACCAAATTATTTGAATAAATATTAAGAAAAAGAATTTAGACATAAAATGATATAATACGAAGATGATATTGCGTAAGGGTAAAACAATGTAAAGAAATAAAAAATTAGTTCAATATTCACTTCAATAATAAATAAACAATAAGATTAAATATTGAATTAGAACATAAATAATTATCATAAAAATAGTTATATCAACCTTTAAAATTCACTTATACTAATTCGAGGTAAAAAATTATGTCAGAAAGTATCAAAGAGATGTTTGTAACGCTTGCAAAATATAATTCAACCACTAATAAAGACGTTATTAAAGTACTTAAGCGTATGGAGCCCGATCAATTGATAAAAGATTTCGGCTCATATTTTGGCTCTATTTTAGGAATTTTAAACCATCAATTGGTAGCAGATATAATGTGGCTTCGAGGGTATGCAAAAAATATCTCCTCGTTAGATTTCATTCTCCCTATAATAAAGAAAATCCATACTGAGCGTAAACCACCTAAAGAATTACAGTGGTCAAATCTCGAGGATTACAAATCAGTTCGAGTAGAGATTGACGAGCTTATGGAACGCGTAGTTGAAGCTCTCTCTCCTAATCAATATACATCAATGCTCAAAATGGAAGACCAGCGTGGTAGTATTGAATTTGTTACTTGGAGATATTTACTACATTTCTTCAATCATCATACCCATCATAGAGGTGGGGTGGCAATGATCCTAGATCAACTTGAAGTAAAGAATGAATTTTCAGGTCTGCTCTGGAAAAAATAATTGAGTGCTTGTTTAAAATTAATAGCCATATCGTAAATTCAGAATTGGGAAAAAAGAACACTGAAGAAAACAAAAAGAGTATAAATAAAGATTAAATTCAGTTTTCTAATTCTCAATCATGGTAGGTTTGCTACCATGTCTAATTGTTTATTTTTTCTTTATAGTTATACCGAGCTTTAAGTTTTCGATTAGCTCGCTGAAGCGATTTCTGATGGTAACTTCAGTAACTTGAGAAATCTTAGCTATCTTTCTTTGGGTTCTTCTTTCCTTCGACAATATCGAAGCAGCATATATAGCAGCGGCACAAACACCTGTTGGACCTCTTCCGGAGGTTAATCCTCTAAGTTCTGCCATTTTAATAATTCTCTTTGATAATTTTTGACATTCTTGAGATAAATCTAATTCACTTATAAACCTAGTTAAGAAATCAAGAGGTTCAGTAGGATTTAAATTTAAATCCAGTTCTTTTGAGATGAATCTAAATGATCTTCCTATTTCTTTTTTATTTACACGTGATACTTCGGCAATCTCATTTAAAGTTCGAGGCACTTTATACATACGACAAGCAGCATATAAACTAGCGGCAGCAACTCCTTCAATTGATCTTCCCCGGATAAGATGGGCTTCAACAGCATCCCTATAAATTTTAGCAGAACGCTCTCTTAGGTTCCTTTGAAGTTCTAAATTAGAAGCCATTCGGTCAAGTTCACTAAGTGCAAAAGTTAAATTCCTCTCGGTTGCATCAGATACTCTAATACGACTCTGCCATTTCCTCAATCTATAGATTTGAGCTCGTAATTTTGCAGGAATTTCTTTTCCAAAAATATCACGATTTTTCCAGTCAATCATCGTGCTCAAACCTTTATCATGAATCATGTAAGTCATCGGGGCTCCTGTACGTGTTCTTTTCTTCTTCTGATCTGCATCAAACGCACGCCATTCAGGTCCTAAATCAATAAACCTCTCAGATTTTATTAATCCGCACTGTTCACAAACAATAAGCCCTCGATTCTCATCGTAGGATATGCCATGACCACATTCTGAACAGAAATTTAAATCCTTTTCTTCTGATTCTTGGTCATTTTTTCCTTCAAGAACCGTGTCCTTCCAACTTGAAATGGTTTACACCTTTTTTATTGCAATATTTCTTTACTTTATTAATGTGAAAATAACTCAGCGGATTTTAACATAAATTTCGTCATTGGGATTAAAGTTCTGACCAGGTAAAGTTTTTACGGAAATATAAGGTAATTTTAAAGGACCAAAAATCTCCTTAATATACCCAATTTCCTCATATTTTTCATTGAACACAGATTGTTTAAAAATTTTTTCAAGATTCCTATTCCATTGTTTAGATCGAAAAATTAGATGTTTCTTAGATTTTCCAAGGTAGAATAGATTTAATTTAACCCAGTTCTTCAAGGTAAAGGCATCCGAAGTAATTGAAATATGAACTATCCAATTTAAAGTAATATTTAAAGATACTGTTTTTTTCTAAGCCAAAATTCGACAAGAAAGTAAAGATTATCGATTTTGTAGAATTTTTTAACCAAAAATTTATGATTTCTTATAACAAAAGGATCGTTAATTTCGAATTGTACTAAAAAATGACTAAAAATATAAATGATTTTAATATTTATGTAAAGGGTATATAAATTCTATATATACTAAAGGTTATTAAGCTATGGGCCTCATAAATAGGTACTTTTAAGCTTGTACTTCAATTTACAAGAACAATTAAACTCATTGTTATATAATTCTTTAACATCTTGATTTAAAACGAAATTTTCTAGCATATTTTTCATGTTTCCATTACAATCTTTTTTAAGACAATTATGAATTCCTCTTTTTGTTCCCGCTCCTGAAGGATCACACAATATTCTTATATTTTCAAGATCTTCTTCGTGTATCGCATTTTTTAAACAGGTGAAGAGTGAATAATACCAGGGAGGTCGGTATCTTTTCTGGTACCATAAATATTCAACAAGAGATCCTCTTTGGATATTTATAGGATTTATTGATACTGAATTTATCCCCATATTAATTAAGGTTCTTATTGAATTCATACAGTCCTCAATAGCGCCTATCTCATTAAGGAATGGCGGTTTAAACAATAAATATGCCTTAACTCCAACTTCATAATCTTTACAGAGTTTAAATACCTCTTGAAATTCTTTAAATGAAATTCCCTTATTTATATAGTTATTTCTAATATAGTCGTTAACAGTTTCAAGACCGATACCGATTTCGATATATTTGTCCTTTAAGTGGGATTTTATCTCTTCAAGTATTTCCCGATTAATATACTCAATTCTTGATTCAATTACAATTTCTTTAATCTTTGGTATGTCAGCAATGATATTATAAAGCGATGTTCGTAAGTTTTTATCAATTTCTTGATCGTCAAAAAAGCTTCCTGAATTGAATATTTTAAGAACGTAGTTATTATTATCATGTTCAATATCATGCCTTTTACTTTCAAGGGCGAAATTAAATTGTTTAAGAATGTTTTCCGGAGGGACAGTATCTTTATAGGAATCTTGGATATATCCGCACATCGAACATCCTCCTGTTTTACCTAAAGCCCAATCGCATCCTCTCGTTCTTAATATAATCGTGAATTCTTTTCCTATCTCGTTTAAAAGCCTGTCCCTTTTGATCCAGAAGGCTACCGGTTTTTCTAATCCCTCTATAGACTTTTTGCCCTTATGTTTCAAAGCTTTTTTTCGATTTAATAATATCCTTTCAATCAAAGCTTCATTATTCATAGATTTATCATTTATCTCGTTCATATATCTTAGCTACCCTCCCCGTCATTGAATTTCTTATATAATTTGAACTGACTATCATATTTCCAACGCCGATAACATTTTTTTTATGTTGGTCTAAAATTATTACATTATCTCTGGGATATAATTCAGAACTATAATCCATTATCCCTGGTCGGAATAATGTATTTCCTTTTATTTTCTCTCCATTAAAGATAATTATCTTTGTGAGACTTGAGAATGGACTTAACCTTATTGCTCCTTTTATGGATAATTCTATAATTCCGCTAGAACGCTTGTATACTCCTAATAGCTCTCTAGTTTTATTATCAACTATTTCTATGCGAGTATTGGTTCTATTTTTTCTCAATTTTAACTCATTAGGCAGTACTTTTAATCCTGCTCCTAATCCATACTGATAATCCAATGTTCTTATAAAGTTTCGATGCCAAGTTTTAGTAATGTATTCTAATTCTGATCCTTCTTTACTAAGAACATATATATCTTTCTGGGCTCTAATCAAACTTTCCAGAGATTGTAAGGATTCTTTAGAAGTAATTCTTTCATGAATATCAGAATAATGGAATGTGTGTGATAATTTTCTTTCTACTTTTTTAGCAATCTCAATATATTCTCCTTCAAGATGGCATATAATTGGAATATTTTTATCGTATTTTTCTAACAAGCTTGTGAGCATGTTTGCTGTTATAGTTTTTTCTTCATTATCCCACTCACCTGTAACTGAAATATCATAAGAATTAACAGGATATAAATTCTCAAATTGCCTAGGAATCGCTCCTAAAGGAGATGTTAAAATAATTTCTTGAAAACTAGGAAAATCGGGAAATTTTCGTATCGCCTTAAAAAATTGGCGATGAGATTTTGATTCTGAATAAGGTTTTTTTGCCGAGCAAGGGAGCAATATAATTAACTTAGTGGTTGGTTCTGGAGTAAAATATTTGATTGCTCTTTCTCTAAATTCTCTAAAGTCAGGTCTGTAATAAGAAGATGCTCCAAGGCAATTGATAACTTTATTTTCTTGAAAAACTGGCGTTTCATATTGTAAATCTTCGAAATATTCCCTATCTAACAATTTTAACATCGAAATTACATTCATGTTATCCAGTGAGGCCTTTTCAACAAAAGCCCGATAATCTTCGTAAATCAAATATTGCTTAATTTTATTAATGTAGATTTTTGCTGTGATAAAGTTATGAAGACATAGTAAAATAATTTTTTCTGATGAATATTTATCGTTTAGTAAATCTTTTAGCTTCCCTCTACAAGCGACGCATGAACAAGGTAAATATTTAACCTTATATATTGGAAGTAATTGCTCTAATGCATCATAAAAGTTCTCTGATGATAAATATTGTAAATACGAACTATCAATTAAATCAATTCCTAAATATACTAACATTGGATATAAATTAGGAATTATTTTACCCGAGGCCATTAATATCAGGTTATTATCGAGTTGTTGTTTTATTTCAACAATAACTTTTACCATATTCCTAAAATTGCGTAAATTGTCAAACAAATCTACAAAATTTAAAATTTTTACATTGTTGTTGTCTTTAATGATAGGTAGATATAAGTCAATCAATCGATAATAATCAAATACTTTTATAGACAACCCAAAGTCAAGGGTTGGATTATTTCTAAGTATTTTGTTGACCGATGTAAGAAAATTTTTAACCTCACTAGCTGCAAACTCTTTATTAATAGTAGTAGTTGGAATGTTAAATGGAATAATTGGAATAACACCATTTTGAGAGAAAAAATTTCCTTTTTTATTTAATATATCTTCAAATCTATCCAATGTTCCTGAATGAACGTAAAAAAAACCTCTGTCTCCATACTTTTCTCTAATAATATCGTCTTCTAAGTATTTATCTTGTGAAATTACGAATGCATCGTGTGTTTCAAATTCTTTAAGAAAATTAAAATTATGCATTAATACGTTCTGAAAAGGAACCATAATGTTTGGAGTTGATATAACTTTCTTCTTTTCGTTTGATAAAGTTATACGTCCTACTCTAGAGAGTCCTATTTTTTTCTCTAAGAGCTCAAAAAAAAATGGCATTATTCAATAAAGATTAATTCAAATATTCTCGTCGTTACAAAATATAATGAGTAGTAAAATTAAGTGATTGACTTTTTTTACATCAATACGAATTCTTCTAAATATAAATTATCATAGTATAAGTCTAGGTCTTTTATCAAAAGTGTCTTTGCTATGGAAAATATCAAGCTCGGCGACCATCCAACATAATACGTCATAAGAAGGTGAAGAAAAAAAGATTTTAGCGGCTCTTTTTTTAATCACATCATTAGGGGCATATTGATTATTATTTTGAGTATATAATTGTCTCTCTGATAGCATCCAACATAATATATCGTAAGGTAAATTCCTCTGCGATAGAAAATATGCTGCTACATTTATTTTTTCATTTGACCCTACAGCTTTTTGACTCATAATTTAAGACAGTTGACAAATAATCTAATATTCCCTCATTATTTTAATCAAACTAATAGGTAATAAATTTAATGTTAATAAATCATAAAATTCTTTTTTTTTAGCAACAAATATAGAGTTTAATTATAGAAATATTTTTAAATAACATTTCTCTTTTCCAAACTTTCTTTATAGGTACAAACTCGATCTAAAGCTTTTGCTGCTAGCTCAGTTGATTCATAAGTAGGAATTCCATTTTGGAACAGTTCTTCTTTAAACTTAAGTTTACTTCTATAAGAACTCACACTATTCCCCATTCTAGGCGCGATACAAATTAGGGGCTTTTTCATTTCTGACTTAGCTTTAATAATCTCATCAATAGATTTCCTATTGAAAGTAAACTGTATAATTACTACAATAGATATATTTGGATCTTTATCTAATGTAAGAATCATCCGAGAGAATATTTTTGGATCAATTCCTACAGCACCAAGATCAAGAGGATTACGATTAATAGTATTCACATCAGGTATAAATTCTCGAAATATCTTTTTAGTGCTCTCATTAAGAGTAGGGACATTTAGATCATACATTTCCATTAAATCTGTAGTTTCAATGGAAGACCCTCCTCCAACTGTTATGATGCCAAGATTTCTTTCTGCTTGATGAATATCAAGATATTTAAATAGCATAGCAAGAGATACTAATTCTACGCTATTTTTGACTAGAATAGCCCCAGTCTGTTTAGCTATAGAATTCCAAATCTTTGATGATCCTGCTAATCCTCCTGTATGGGATAAAATTGCTTCTTTTGCAGAATCACCGTAACCTGCTTTCCATAATATAACGGGTTTTCTTTTTTCAAATGAGAGTTTTCTAACAATATTAATGAAATCTTTTCCAATTTTCTGGCTTTTGATATTTTCAAGATAAACTCCAATGATCTTTGTATCATCATCAGTTGAAAAATATTCCAAATAATCTACTACATTTAAATCTATTTGGTTTCCTATTGAAACCGATTTGCTAATGTAAGTGCCATAAGTATAAATAGCCAATATTGATAATGTTATTGCCAAACCTCCACTCTGCCCTATTATTCCTAAATTTCCAGTGTCCGTTGTTTGCCCAAATGAAATAGATAATCGAGCTTTAGGATTGTAAACACCCATACAATTTGGACCATTAATACGAATATTATATTTTTTAGCAACCTCTAATACATCCTTTTCCAAGTTGTCTTTTCCTACTTCAGAAAAACCAGATGTAAAGATAGTCACAAATGGCACCTTTTTCTTGCCAATTTCTTCTAAAATTGAAGCACAAAGCTTAGCAGGAACTGCTAGAATCACATAATCGATTTCTCCATCTGGAATTTCTAATATCGAGCCATGTACTTTTAATCCATTAATTACTTGTCCTTTTAAACGTGGATTAAAAATGTAGAGAGGTTTATCAAAACCCATAGTTTGTAAGCCTCGGAGAAATTGACCTCCTCCAAACGGTTTATTACTTACTCCAATAATTCCTACTGCTCTTGGAAAGAACATCTTTTCTAATTCAGACATTTCTTCAAATTAATTTAATATGTAGTGTTTAAAGTGGGATATTGTTATAAATTAAAAAACAATAATAAAGATTATTAGGGAAAGGGAAAGTCCTTCCATAATATACATTAACTTTTATGTTCAATCTTGCTCGGCTAACTTGTAAAAAATAAAAAAAGTGTTAAAATTTTAGAAAATGATAAAATTCGTGTAAGGTTTTAACTCATCTAATACAAAATTGGTATAAGTATCTTCAATTTCTTCTGTTTCATAAAGCTTTCTAATAAAATTTCCATAATCTTCAATTTCTTTAACCCGTATAATTGCAAATAATCCGTATTGTTCTCCAATTCGGAATAAATCTGTAATATGTGGATTTTTTATTAATTTTAACGCAAGATTATCATATTTAGACGGATTTTTAGGTTTTATCCTAACTATAAACTTACCCTTAAAGTCTATTTTATTGGGATAAAAATTAATCGAATAATTTAAAATTATACCAGATTCTTCCAGATTTTTTACTCTATTATATACAGTTGATTGGGAAATATCTTCTTCTAATAAGTGTTTAATTTCATATGCAGAAATAAGTTTAGAGCCTTGTTTTTCCAGTAAAATGTTCAAAATATTGTAATCAATATCATCCAATTTATGTTGAGGATTTAAATCTATCTTACTCAATTCAAGACCATTGGTTTTATAGACCTTAATTGTTTCGATTATTTGATACTTTTTAAAATAAGATTTAGACATTATTAAATCTAAATTATTTAATACCCGGTTAAATTCTTCTGAATTCTTAAAAATAAATAGTGCTATGAGAGAAAATTCTCCAAAAATCCCATCTAACATCTTCAATTGTGAGATTTTTAATAATTCTTCAACTAATTCGGGTTCCTTAGGATTTGTTTTGATTTCCATGATTACATATTTTAAGTTAGGCTCTATGTTTGGATTGATGTTAATGGTGAAATTCTCAACTATTTCCCCTTTTAGTAACTTTTTAAAATTGTTTTCAAAAGTTTTTCTAGTAATATTTAGCTCCTTAGAAATTTTGGAAATGTTAGGTTTTGATTTTGAATTTAATTTTCTTATAAGATCTAATTTCATTTTAAATATTCATTAATTATTTGTATAAGAACTATATAACTTAATATACAATTTCTCAAAAGTATATTTAAATATTATCCTAAAATTAATAATATTAATGGAATTTAACAAAATAGTGTAAAGAAAAAGTGTATATAAATGGTAAATTATAAAGTTGCTAATGAAAATTTAGCAGAAAAAGGAATGGAAGCTTTATATGTAGCAGAAAATAAAATGCCGGTAATCGCTAAAATTCTAAGGGATAGATTTGCTAAAGAAAAGCCATTGGAAGGTATAACTATTGCGGGATGCTTGCATATTACTAAAGAAACGGGGAATTTAGCACGTACATTAAAGGCGGGAGGAGCTGAAGTATATTTATGCGGAAGTAATCCTCTCTCGACTCAAGATGATGTTGCTGCTGCTCTAATTAAAGAAGGTATCAATGTTTTTGCATGGCATGGTAACACAGATGAGGAATTTTATTGGTGCATAAGAGAGTGTTTGAAAGCTCGGCCTAACATATTAATAGATGATGGAGCAGATATGATTATTACTGCCCATAAAGAATTTCCAGAATTAATTTCTTCAGGTACCATTATTGCATGTCAAGAAGAAACTACGACGGGTGTTAAGAGATTTATCGCCATGGATAAACAAGGTGTCTTAAAGGTACCATTATTTTCTGTAAATGATGCTAGATGTAAGAATCAATTTGACAACGAATTAGGCACAGGGCAAGGTGTTGTTTCAGCTATTTATGGTATGCATGTGTTATTTGCTGGTAAGACGGTAATCGTGGCAGGATTTGGTCATTGCAGTAGTGGCTTAGCATTGAAAGCACATGGATTAGGAGCAAATGTCATTGTCACAGAAGTAGATCCAATAAAAGCTCTCCAAGCCAAGTTTGCTGGTTATCAAGTAATGCCTATTGCAAAAGCTCTACCAGAAGCTGACATTATCTTTACCGCTACTGGCTGTAAACATGTTATAGAACCAAGTAAGGAGATGTTTGATTTACTTAAAGAAGGAGTGATTTTAGGAAATCTAGGGCACTTTGATATTGAAAATTTAGCACAAATCTCGTGCTAGATCAATAAATTCCAACAAAAGAGCTCTACGATTATGCTAAAGAAGTCAAGCCAATCCGAACAAATGTAGAAGAACTAATCTTTCCTGATGGAAAAAGAGTTTACTTGTTGGCTAAAGGACGATTGGCAAATTTAGTTCTATCAGAAGGTCATCCCAGTGAAGTAATGGACATGTCATTTGCTCTTCAGTCTTTAATGTCTGAATATATTGTAAAAAACAAGGATAGCTTAAAACCCGGAATGATTGATGTTCCTGAAGATATTGATGATAGAGTTGGATTTTTAAAACTTCAGGCAATGGGCATCGAAATTGATACCTTAACCGAAGAGCAATATAACTACATCCACGGCTACGAAGAAGGTACTTAAAATTTTTTTTCTTCTTTCTCTATTTTTTTTTGTAACAATTAAGAATCATCTAAAATCTTAACTAAGTCATCTTAACTAAGTCATAATTTGCTTAGCTAGTTTTATAAAGGAAATGATATAATATTTTAATATGAAATTTATAGATGATTTTCATGATTTTATAACTGATTTAAAAGTAGTAAAGTTTTCAGCTATTGCAGCTACGATTATCTGGATTGGTAGTGTAATAATTGCACTTTTAGTAGGGCAATTAGATCCTGCTGGACCGTCTTATGATCCTGCCGGATTTAATCCAGCTATTAATTACATAAGTGATCTAGGCAACCAAGACCTTACACCAATGCCAATAATCATTAATTGGGGAATGATGAATACTGGTCTATTAATAATTCCTGTATCTTTGCACATGAGAAAAATTCTCATAGGAGATAAGTCAAAAGTATTGCGAAAAATACTAGCAAATGTCTCAATACTTTGCATGTTAATAGCAATGGTTGGATTATTTTTTACTGGTGTTATTTCTGAAGATACTGGAGAAGTATGGGATAAACTCTTTCCAATCGGGTATATTTGGCATGACCTTGTAGCTGATTTTGCGTTTACTTTTTTGCTGATTGCTGGAATTCTTATATCTACACAATGTATACTTTATAGCGATATTCTTGAGGAACAGATCGGAGTATCAAATCCAAAAAGAGTTCGTATTATATATGTAATTAATACTTGGGTTTTAGTTCCAGTATTCTTTTACATGTTTTATACGGTGCCTTATCTTTGGTATACGGATAATTTTTGGAATAAATTGCCATGGTGGCAATGGGCACCAGTATGGGAATGGTTATTGATGGGTTCACTTAGTTTTTGGTTAATTTCAGCATGTGTCCTGACGGTAACACAGATAAATCGAGAATTACAGAAATGATGTTATTAAGAACTTAAAATAATTAATTATTATTTTTTTTTTTTTACACTTATCTC